>Ga0307515_10013924_pt1 | contig 14974 bp, 12 predicted proteins | sample 17_EM_MG_FD_194513 | JGI IMG/M metagenome (GOLD analysis project Ga0307515, IMG submission 194513) | Populus trichocarpa ectomycorrhiza microbial communities from riparian zone in the Pacific Northwest, United States - 17_EM | ecosystem: Host-associated > Plants > Roots > Unclassified | place... | reverse complement strand
CGTCTCCGCGTCCATGGACCGCACGATACGCGTGTGGCGCGCCGACGGCAGCGGCGAGCCCCAGATCCTGCGCGGCCACGATCACGGCGTCAACGCGGCAGCGTTCAGCCCGGACGGCCAGCGCATCGCCTCCGCCTCGGAGGATCGCAGCGTGCGGGTGTGGCGGGTCGATGGCCGCGGCGAGCCGGTGGTCCTGCGCGGCCACCACACGGTCGTCAACTCGGTGGCGTGGAGTCCGGACGGCCAGCGCGTCGTGTCCGGCTCGGATGACAAGACGGCCCGGGTGTGGAACGCCGACGGCAGCGGTGAGCCGCAGGTCCTGCGCGGCGCCGGCGAGGAGGTCAACTCGGTTGCATGGAGCCCGGACGGCCGCCGCATCGCCGCCGCGCTGGAGGACAAGACCGTCCGCATCTGGCCTGCCGATGGCGCGGGCGAGCCCGTCATCCTCGTCGGGCACGAGCTCAAAGCCTACCACGTCCGCTTCAGCCCAGACGGCCAGAGCGTCATCTCCGCGTCGTCCGATCATACCGTGCGCGTGTGGCACGACCTCGCCCCGATCACGCTCGACGATCCTCGCCTCTGGGCTGCCACCAGCTACTGCATGCCCATCGCGCGCCGCATCAAGCTCCTCGGCGTCTCCGAGGAGCAGGCCGAGCGCGACCGCCAGCGCTGCCTGGACCGCGTCGAGCGCGCCCGCGTCCTCGAGCAGCCGTGACCCGAGTCCCCGTCGCAGTACGAGCGCAACAGCGCGAAGACCACCAGCCGGCCCTGCAGGCGCGAGCCGCGATGATACGGTCCGGTCGTCCCGTACAATCGTACGTCAGGCCGTTCGGCCGCCGTGCAACCCACTGGAGATGACCTGATGAACACCCGTGTGGCCGCTCGCGCCGCTCTGATCGCTGTCCTTGCCGGCTCTCCGCTGCCGCTGGCTGCCCAGGGTCCCCCCGCGGTGCAACCCCTGACCCACGACGCGCTCTGGATGATGAAGCGGGTCGGCGCGCCCACGCTGTCACCGGACGGCAGGTGGGTCGTGGTCCCCGTCGCGGAGCCGAGCTACGACGAGAAAAAGGAGGTCTCCGACCTCTGGATCGTGCCCGCGGACGGCAGCGCTCGGCCCCGCCGGCTGACGTCCTCGAAAGCCGCCGAGAGCGGAGCGGACTGGAGCCTGGACAGCCGGCGGGTGGCCTTCACGTCCAAGCGCGAGGACGACGACGTCGCGCAGGTCTACGTCCTCGACGTCGCGGAGGGCGGCGAGGCGCGGCGCGTGACGTCGAACCCGCTGGCCGCGCGCGCCCCGCGCTGGAGCCCGGACGGCAAGTCCATCCTCTATCAGAGCGCCGTCTATCTGGGCGCCGCAGACGCGGAGGCGAACAAGAAGATCGCGGCCGACCGGAAGGACCCGAAGTCGAAGGTCCGCATCTACGACAGCTTCCCCATCCGCCGCTGGGACAAGTGGCTCGACGACACGCAGAGCCACCTCTTCGTCGTTCCCGTCGACGGGGACGGCCCGTCGCGAGACCTGCTCGCGGGCACGGGGCTCGCGGCCCAACCGGGATTCGGCGCGCCCGCCGACGAAGGCTCTGGTGAGGACTTCTCGCCGGCCTGGACGCCGGACGGGGCCGCGGTCGTCTTCGTCGCCACCACCAATCGCACGGCCGCGGCCTATGCGAACGTGACGACCGGCCTCTACCAGGTCCCGGTTGCCGGCGGCGCCCCCCGCGCGCTGACCAGCGGGACCGCGAGCTACTCGGGTCCGCGCTTCGCGCCCGGCGGCCGCTCGCTGTGCTTCCGGGTGAGCGACGAGAAGGGTCGGATCTACGCGCTCCATCGCCTCGCCTGTGCGGCCTGGCCCTGGACGGGCACCGTCACGCCGCTGACGAGCTCGTTCGACCGCTCCGTCGCCAGCTTCGCGATCGCGCCGGACGGACGCGTGTTTTTCACCGCCGAAGATTCCGGTTTCGTGAAGCTGTACTCCCTGCCCGCGAAGGGTGGCGAGGTCACGCCCGTCCTCGACCCGCGCGGCGCCTACGGACAGGTCGAGGTCGCGAAGATGGCGAAGCCCGCCGTCGTCGTGGCCAGCTGGGGCAACGCGATCCGGCCCGCGGAGATCTTCCGCGTCGACCCCGTCGCCAAGAAGCAGATCGCGATCACCAGCTTCACCACGGGCGCGGCGGCCAAGCTCGACTGGCAGCCCCTCCGGGAGTTCTCGTTCATGAACGACGAGGGCAAGTCGGTCCACAGCTTCGTCGTGCTCCCGCCCGGCTTCGATCCCGCGAAGAAGTACCCGCTGTTCGTGCTGATTCACGGCGGTCACGCGAGCATGTGGCGCGACGAGATCACACTGCGCTGGAATTACCACCTCCTGGCCAGCCCGGGGTACGTCGTCCTCCTCACTGACTACCGAGGCTCGACGGGTTACGGCGAGGGCTTCACGCTCGACATCTCCGGCGATCCCCTGCGCGGTCCCGCGCACGACATCAACCGTGCCGCGGACGAGGCCATCAAGCGGTTCCCCTACATCGACGCCTCGCGGCAGGCCGCGGGCGGAGCCAGCTACGGCGGCCATCTCACGAACTGGCTGGAGGCCACGACCACGCGATACAAGTGCCTGGTCAGCCACGCCGGCCTTTCCAGCCTGCAGACGCAGTGGGGCACGAGCGACGGCATTTATAACCGCGAAGTCATGATGGGCGGGCCGTTCTGGGCCGACACGCGCACCTGGCTCGACCAGAGCCCCGTCGTCTACGCGAAGGACTTCAAGACCCCGATGCTGCTCTCCGTCGGCGAAAACGACTTCCGCGTCCCCATGAACAACACCCTCGAGATGTACGCGGTCCTCCAGCGCATGCGCGTGCCCGCGCGTCTCATGGTCTGGCCGGACGAGAACCACTGGATCCTGAAGCCCGAGAACAGCCGGGTCTTCTATCGCGAAGTCGCAGCCTGGCTCGCGAAGTGGTTGAAGTGAGGACGCGCCTCGTCGCACGGATCGCGACCGCCGTGGGCCATGCCGCCGCACGTGCTCCCCATGCGGCGCAGCGCGAGATCGCGCTGGTGTGGCGCGCGAGTTCTGCAGCTCGCTGCGCATCGCGTCGATCATCGAGTGCAGGTGGCCCGTGCGCGGCAGTTCCTGAGTCGGCACATCCAGGGCGACGTCGCACTGTCAGCTGTGGCGCGAGCGGCCGCGGCGTCGAGCTGAGGTGAGCCGGGCGCGACCTCAGCTCAGCGTCCGGTGGCGCGCGGCCCGCGCCAGCCGGTCGAGGATCTCGCCCGCGATGTTGTGGTCGTCGAGCTGCGTGATGTGGCGCACCCCGGTCGGCGACGTGATGTTGAGCTCGGTGAGCATCCCGCCGATCACGTCGATGCCGACGAAGATCTGGCCGTACGTGCGCAGGAACGGCGAGATCGTCGAGATGATCTCGCGATCCCGCGCGGTGACCGTGGTCTTGACCGCGCGGCCGCCGACGTGCAGGTTGCCGCGCGCCTCGGCCTCCGCCGGGACCCGCAGCACCGCGCCGAGCGGCTCGCCGTCGACCAGGATGATCCGCTTGTCGCCGTCGACCGCCTCGGGCAGGTAGCGCTGCGCCAGGGTCCAGCGCGTGCCCGCGCCGGTCGAGGTCTCGAGGATCGACGATGCGTTGGGATCGCCGTCGCGGACCACGAAGATCCCCAGGCCGCCGTAGCCGTCGACCGGCTTGACCACGATCACGCCGCCCTGCGCGGTCTGGAACTCGCGCAGCCGCGCCGCCGATCGGGTGACGATCGTCGGCGGCGTCAGCTGGGGGAAGTGCAGCACCGCGAGGTGCTCGTTGAGCTCGCGCAGCCCGCGCGGGTCGTTGACCAGCAGGGTCTTGCCGCGCGCGTGCTCGAGGATCCAGGTCGCGTGCAGGTACGACACGTCGACCGGCGGGTCCTTGCGCATCAGCACGATGTCGAAGTCCGCGAGCCGCTGGAGCGACGGCGGCTCGATCTGGAACGCGTCGGCCGGGCGCATCGCGGCCATCACCATCGTCGGCGCCGCGTCGCACACCGCGTCGTCGCTGACCAGCCCCAGGTGCTCGATCTGGCAGGTCCAGACCTGCCAGCCGCGCGACGCGGCCTCGAGCATCAACGCGTACGAGCTGTCGCCGGCGAGCGCCAGCCGATCGAGTGGATCGACGATGAACAGTAACCGCACGCCGGCACTGTAGCCGACGGCCGCGGCGGCGGCGCGCCCGGGCGGGCCGGTTCGGCAGGCATTCGCGCCGGCCGCTGCTACGCTCGGCGGGGTGGAGGCCCTGGAGCTGCGCCGCGCCGACATCGGCTTCGGCCGCGTGATCGTCGACGCCCACGGCGTCACCCGCAGCGGCCTGTGGACCACCGCGTCGCTGGCCTGGCACGAGATCCTCGACTACCGCCTGACCGTCGATCTGCGCGACAGCCCGGCCGCCGTGTTCTCGGGGATGGGCGACCTCGCCGAGCCGCTCGGCGCCGCGCTCGTCATCTTCGATCGACAGAGCGGCCGGCCGTCCCGGTTCGGCATCGACCTGGTAGGCGAGACCCGGCGGATCCGGGTCAACTGGCGGTTCCACGACGCCGAGCTCGCGATCAGGCAGATCCTCGCGCAACTGCGCCACCCGCTCGGCTCCCGGGAGCGCGACGCGTTCGCCGTCGACGGCGTCGGCCGGTTCGGCGCCCTGGCGATCGCGGATCTCGAGGTCCGGTGGCGCGGCAAGCCCGCGCTGCCGCGCGCCGAGGTCGAGGCCATCGCCGTGTTCAACAGCTGGCCGCTGTCGCTGCGCGTCGTCGCCCGCGATCGCGTCCTGCCGTATGCCTCGGCGAAGCTCGCCCGGATCCCCAACCTGATCGCCGCGCTCGATCTGGCCCGCGCGCTCGGCTATCGCGTCCGCGGCCGCGAGCTGCTGGCGCGGCTCGGCGTGTGACCGCGCCGATCACAGCTTGAGCTTGAGCCGCACGCCGGCCACCAGCGCGTCCGCGCCGTCGCCGCCGGGGTGGCGAAACCACTGGACGTCGGGCTGCAGGCTGACGAAGCCGGTCAGCCGCAGCTTGTAGAACGCCTCGACGAACTCCTCGCTGCCGCGGCCGGGGTGGCCGCCGACCTGCTGGGCGATCGTGAACACGCCGCCGCCGAGCCCGACCGTGTCGTTGCGCCGCCCGACCCCGTGCCACGCGATCGAGCCGCCGGCGTAGTGCGGAAACAGGCTGCGATCCCGCCGCGCGCCGCTGTAGCGCAGGATCACCGTGGCGCCACGCGGGTCCGCCGGGTCGTCGGGGTGCAGGTAGATCCGCTCGTCGTTCTGGACGAACCAGCCGGCGTTGCCATCGAACATCGCCGGATCGGTGACCCCGACCGCCGCGTCCTCGTCGGATTGCAGCCACGCGCCGATGCTCGTGGTCCCGCCGTCGCGGCCGCCGGGCCCGAAGCGATGGGTCACCGACGCGCTGCCCGCCAGGGTGAAGCCCGCGCCGGCGCGAAACGTCGAGTCCAGCCCGAAGCCGCCGACCGCCGGACTGGCCTCGTACGCGGCGAGCTTGCCGATCACCGCGGCCACCGGCTGGATGATCGCGATCGCCCCGAGCCCCGTGGTCGGGTACGACGGCATCGGCGCGTTGGGGAACATCCCGAAGTTGTTGTTGATGAAGTTGCCGCCGAACCGCGGCGTGCCGAAATCGCGGTTGGCGTCCTGCTTGCCGATCCGCAGCCGCAGCCGGTCGTCGAGCAGCGTCTGCTCGATGAACAGCTCGGTCAGCTGGGTGTAGGGCGCCGCCTCGAGGTTCGACACGCCGACCGCCGACCCGACCCGGTCGTTGATCCCGCTGCCGTGGTTGTTCTGGACCAGCGCGTACAGCGTGGCGCCGTCCCACAGCCCGAGCTTGTGGCTGTCGAGCGTGATCGCCGCATCGATGTGCCCGAGCGCCGCGGCCTCGCCGCGCGCGGTGAACAGGTCGCTCGCATAGACCAGGTCGATCGTCACCCCGCGGTCGACGAGCGCCGTGCGGGCGCCGCCCCACTCGCCGGTCAGGTGATCGCCGCTCGCCCAGCCGCGCTCCGCCGCCTCGGGCTCGGCGTGCGCGGGCAGCGCCGCGATCATCGCGAGCAGTACAACGAGGAGTACAACGAGCGCTCCATCGAGCCTCATGCCTCATCGTCGCCGATCTGTCGGCGATTTGCCGCCGCTTCGGCGACCTCGCCATCGTCGCTGGGGCGAGTTGCCCCGGCGCCGCCGCGGGGTCGCCTACGTCACCGGAAAGCCGCGGTCGCGCATCAGCGCGTTGCTGTCGGCGTCGCGGCCGCGGAACTTGCGGAACGCCTCCTCGGGCGGGATCGAGTTGCCGACGCTCATGATCGAGTCGTACAGCCGCTTGGCGGTGGGCTTGTCGTAGAAGCTGCCGGCCTCGACGAACGCCTCGGCCGCGTCGGCGGTCAGCGTGTCGGCCCAGAGATAGGCATAGTAGCCGGCGGAGTAGCCGTCGCCCGAGAAGATGTGGCCGAACTGGGTCGGCCGGTGGCGCATGACGATCTCCGGCGGACAGCCGATCTCCTTCATCGCGCGCTTCTCGAACTCCGACGGGTCGATCGGCTTGTCGGTCGGCGCGGTGTGGATCTTGAGGTCGAAGATCGCCGAGGCCAGGTACTCGACGGTGGCGAACCCCTGGTTGAAGTGCTTGGCCTTGTTGACCTTGGCGAGCAGCTCGGCCGGGATCGGCTGGCCGGTCTGGTAGTGCAGCGCGAACTTGTTGAGGACCTCGGGGGTGGTCAGCCAGTGCTCGTTGAGCTGGCTCGGGAACTCGACGAAGTCGCGCTTGGTGCTGGTGCCGGCGAGGGTCGGGTAGTGGACGTTGGAGTTGAGGCCGTGCAGCGCGTGGCCGAACTCGTGGAACATCGTCCGCGCGTCGTCCCACGAGATCAGGACCGCGCCCGAGCCCTTCACGAAGTTGGCGTTGTTCGAGACGATCGGCGAGACCGCATCCTTGAACGCCTCCTGGGTGCGGTACTCGTTCATCCACGCGCCGGAGCGCTTGCCGTCGCGCGCGTAGGGATCGAAGTACCACATGCCGAGGTGCTTGCCGCCGCGCAGCACCTCGTAGACGGTGATGTCGGGCTGGCAGACCGGGACGTCCTTGACCTGCTGGAACGTGAAGCCATAGAGCTGGCCGGCCGCCCACATCATGGCCTCGCGCATCTTGTCGAGCTGGAGGTACGGCTTGACCTCGTTCTGGTCGAGGTCGTACTTCGCCTTGCGGACCTTCTCGGCGTAGAACCGGTAGTCCCACGGCTCGATCTTGTGGCCGGCCTTCGCGGTGTCGGCCGCCTTCTGCATGTCGGCGACCTCCTCGCGGGCGCGCGCGACCGCGGCCTTCCAGACCTTCATGCACAGCCCGAGCGCGGCGTCGGGGGTCTTGGCCATGTTGTCGTCGATGATCCAGTGCGCGTGGCTGGCGAAGCCGAGCAGCTTGGCCTTCTCGGCGCGCAGCGCGAGGATCTCGGTGATCACCGGGCGGTTGTCGTGCTCGCCGCCGTGCTCGCCGCGGCTGACCCACATCCGCCAGCCCTTCTCGCGCAGGTCGCGCCGCGTCGAGTAGGTCAGGAACGGCTCCATCGACGACCGCGTGTTGGTGATCAGCCACTTGCCGGCGAGCTTCTTGGCCTCGGCGGCGTCCTTGGCCGACGCCCGCACGGTGTCGGGCAGGCCGGCGAGGTCGGCCTCGCTGTCGAGCGTGAGCGCGTAGCCTTCCTCGTCGGCGAGCTCGTTGAGCCCGAACCGCGTGTACAGCGAGGCGAGCTTGCCGTTGATGTCCTTGAGCCGCGTCTTGTCCTTGGCGTCGAGCGCCGCGCCCTGGCGGGAGAAGTTGCGGTACACGATCTCGACCAGCCGGAGCTGCTCGGGCGACAGCTTGGCGGCCTGGCGGCCGTCGTACACCGCCTTGATCCGGGCGAACAGCTGCTCGTTCTGGACCAACTCGTCGCTGAACGCGGCGAAGATCGGCGCCATGTCCTGCTCGATCTGCTGCATCTCCTTGTCGCTCATCGTCGACGTGTAGATGTTGAACACGTTGCTGGCGCGGTTGAACGGCCGGCCCGAGTTCTCGAGCGCGACGATCGTGTTGTCGAACGTGGCGGGCGCCTTGGCCGAGGCGATCGCCGCGATCTCGGTGCGGTTCATGTCCATCGCCTTCTGCAGCGACGACTTGAACTCGGCGACCTTGAACTTGTCGAACCGCGGGAATCCGCCGTGAGGGCCGGTCCAGGGGGCGAGCAACGGATCATCGGACACGGCAGTTCCTTTCGCGAACGACAACCGGTGACGGATGGCCGCAAGCGCGGCCGTGGCAGCAGTGGACAGGAAGAACGTACGTCTCTGCATGGCGGCTCCTCGCCGCGACGATACCTCGATCGCGCGCGGCCAGCCCGATCTCGATCGCGCGCGGCCAGCGATCGAATGCGACCGCCGCGGCGTCGCACCGCGTCGCGCACCGCCGCGCCACGGCCCGGCTGCGATGTCTTCCGAGCTCGATCGCGAGCGCCACGGCCGCCGGGCCCGCGCTCAGCGGCGCCTCGGGCGTCGCGCGGCCCTGGTGCCGGGCGGGCCCTGGGGCGCGCCTTCGGTCCGACCGACCTGACCGAGGCGCTCGGGCCGATCGCGCCAGAACCCGACGACCGCGAGCGGGATCGCGGGCCACAGCAGCGGCGCGAGCAGCGGCTGGGTCAGCACGCCGAACACCTCGAGCACGACGATCGCCGCGAGCATGGCGAGCCGGGCGCGCGCGTACCACCGGCGGCGATCGGCGGGCAGCAGCAGCACGACCAGGTCGAGCGGCAGGAGCACCAGGGCCGTCTCGTTCCACCGGATGTACGACAGCGGGCTGAGGATCGCCAGGCCGGTCAGCACCGTGCCGAGCAGGACGTACGGGATCACGGCCACGGCCAGACCGAGGCGCGGGCCGCGGCCGATCAGCCGGGTGATCCACGCCGGCGAGGTCAGCAGCACGATGACGATCGCGAACCACACGCGCCCGCTCGGACTTTCGGTGAGCGGCGGCTCGCCCTGGCGCTCGTAGATCACGATCGGCTGGATCCCCCATCGCCGGATCACCGCCTCGCGCAGGTACTGCGGCAGGAACATCCGCTCGTAGTAGGTCGGCTTGCGATCGGTGGCGCGGCCCATCGCGATGTCGGTGATCAGCAGCGGGATCCGCATGCCGAAGAAGCCCTCGCGCGCGAGGTCGCGGAACGTGCGGTCGTCGGTCGGCTCGGTCATCGCCGAGAGCACGCCGCCGGTGGCGTCGTTGATGACGTCGCGCACCCGCGTGGTGCAGTTGTCCCAGAAGTGGTCGTACGCGTAGTACTTGTTGGCGTCGAGGATGTCGTGCTCGAGCTTGGCGATCACCTTCTGCTTCTGCTCGGGGGTCAGCGGCAGCGGCTGGACCCAGATCGTGCGGTCGGCGTACTGGTAGATCGACAGCATGTCGCCGACCGAGGACTTGCCGACCCAGAAGCTGCCGGTGGCGCGGAAGAACCCCCACGCCATCCCGATCGGGTGGTGGAAGTCGCCGATGCCGTAGTTGTAGCAGCGGTCGTCGCGGTGGTCGTCGTAGTGGATGCACAGCGCGATGTGGCCGTGGCGCTCCCAGATCAGCGAGCCGACGCCCATCGTCACCAGCTCGACCACCGGCTTGTCCTGGTAGAGCTTCTGGATCTCGGGCGGGACGTCGATCCGGCCCCCGGTGCCGCCGGCGCGGCCCTCGGCGCGGACCGGGGTCGCGAGCGCCGCGAGCACGGCACAGGTCAGGACCGCGGTCGGGGCCGCGATGCGGCGGATCATCGACGTGGAGTGTGTTGCGCCGGGTCGCGCGACGCAAGTCCAACCGCGGGGCAACGCGACCCGCGCCACGCCACGGCATCGGGCCGATGGACTACGACACCCAGTGCCAGCGCGCGCGAGTCGACGTGCCGAGCACGAGCTCGGTGTCGCCGGTCAGCTGGATCAGCCGCGCCTTGGGCTGGTGGACCTCGCGCGTGCCGTTGAGGCTCGCGGTATCGATCGCCACGATCGCGTCGTCGACCTGGAGCAGCAGCGCGTGAACCCGCGACAGCGACGGATCGTCGGCGAGCTGGGCGTTGCTGCACCGCGCGTAGCGGCCGATCAGCACGCCGTCGCGCAGCTCGTCGTGGCCGATCCGGATCGTGCCGCGGTTGCGCGGGCCGATCAGCTCGAGCGTTCCGGCGATGTCGCCGCTCTCGACCAGGCCATCGGTGGTGTCGCGCGGGCCGTGGGTGCGGATGATCAGGCTGCGATGCGTGATCGACGTCGCCAGGTTCGGCAGCTGCGGCAGCTGCGGCAGCTGCGGGACCCGTGGGGCGCGGCGCACCGAGCCCAGCGGGTTCTTGTCGAGCTCGTCGAAGTACACCCGCTCGGGCAGGAACGTCCACGCGTCGCTCGCGCTGGTCGGCCAGTCCGTCGGATCGCCGAGCGGCATGATGAACAGCGCGTAGCCGCCCAGCCGGAGCAGGCCGGGGCCCTCGCAGCGCAGGCCGCGCAGCGCGCGATCGTTCTCGTCGGCAAACCCATCGGTGGTGCGCAGGTCGAGCACGCGGTAACGCACGTTCGCGCCGGGCCGCCAGTCGTGGACCGGGTCGAGCACGACCGCGAGGTGGCGCAGCGCGAGCCGGGCGTGCGCGTTGAGGTAGAGGTCACACTCGTCGTGGCGCCCGACGATCGCGGCGACGTGGCGCTGGACGCGCGCGAGCAACCGGACCAGTCCCATCGGCCGTCCGGTCGCCTCGTCGACGGCGACCAGCGCGATGCCGGGCTCGGCGACGTCGCGGCAGCGGTCGGCAAAGCCGGGATAGGCCGAGAGGAACAGCTCGCGAAACCCTCGTCGCGTCTTCGGTGCCGCCGACGGCTGGAGGCAGGTGACGTTGTTACTGCCGCTGCCACGGATCTGATCGCCCCACAGATCGACACCGATGGTTTTCATCGACGTCCTGCGCCCCGCATATGGCGACGGTAGCAGAGACCAGCCCCGCGTGTGGCATTCGTTGGGGTAGCGAGTTGCGTTAGATCAGACAGGGTGGGAAACACGGGCATGTACGTGAAGCACGCTGTTCTGGCGTTCCTGATCGCGTGTCACAGCTCGTCTCCGTCGCAGCCTGCCGGATCCGGATCGAGCCCGGGCGCGGGTGAGACATCTGCCCCGGTGGCTCCCGCACCGGGCTCGGTCGCCCCGTCTGCGGTGCCGCCGCAAAACGAAGCACCACCTCCCGGCGACCACCTACCTGCTCCGACACCCAAGCCCGCGCCGCCCGCGACTGGTACCACCGGCGGAACAGTCACCGGTACACCGAGCGGCGCAGCGGTCAACGTACCGGACCCGTCGTCGACGGGAGCAGCGCCCGCCGGCGGCGGGGCAGCGCCCGCGATGGGCCAGCCCTGCGGCGCCGGCGATCGCTGCGCGGCCGGCCTGTCGTGCGTCAAGTACTACGGCTTCGCCGGGCCGCGCGGCCCCGAGTTCAAGAGCTGCGAGGTTCGCTGCAAGGACAGCTCGGGATGCCCCAAGGGCACCACTTGCCTGACGGTGTCCGACGGCCCGGGGCAAGTCTGCCGCACGCCGTGACGTGCGCGATCTGCGCGCGGCGGTTCACGACAGGTGGTCGGCATTGCGCGGCAAGATCCGCGACACGATGCCGGCCGTGACCGCCACGGCGGCAAAGATTGCGATCACGGAGCTCACGGTCACGCGCTGCTGGCTCCCGGCGATCACGCCGCCGGCGATCCCGGCGATGCTGACCACGAGCCAGGCGATGGTTTCGATGCTCATCATCTGGCCCAGTGCACCGGGCGTGCCTCGCGGTGAGGCCGCCCCGGCACGCGCAGCGCGATATTTACAGCCATCGGGCCGCTCACCGCGGTGAACGGCGCGTCAACGGCGGGATGCAGCCCGCGGACGGCTCAGGTCTTCTTCAGCGTCAGCGCGAGCTGGATGATCAGCTCGTTCTGCACCGGAGCGGTCTTGGGGTCCGGGGAGTCCTTGCCGACCTTGAAGTCGTTCCGGTTGAACTTCGCTTCGCCCTTGATCCGGATGCTGTCGGCGGTCGAATCGACCACGTCGAACGTGACCGGGTACTTCTTGCTGACGTCGCGGAACTTCACCGTGGCCTCGGCGGTGTACGTCTTGTCGGCCTTCTTCTTCACCTTGTCGATGTCGACGGTGATCTTGGGGAACTTCTTGGTGTCGAGGAAGTCGGGGGTGTTGAGGTGCGCGTCCCGCTTGTCCGCGCCGCTCTTGAGGCTGGTCGCGTCGATCTCGATCGTGGCCTTGCCGCCCTCGACCTTCTTGGGGTCGAAGCTCGCCTTGACGACCTTGAACGAGGTGAACTGCACCTTGACCGGGTCGTCGGGCTTGGCCTCGGAGTGCCGGGCGAGCACGACGATCGAATCCGGCTCGGGATCCGCGGCGAACACCGGGCTGGAGGTGGCGAGCACGGTCGAGAGAACGAGTAGCTTGAACAGTTTCATGGTCAGCTCCATGCGCCAGATCGTCAGCCGCTGGTGTGGCGCATCACCAGCGATACGTGAACAGGAATCCGATCGCCGTCGAAGTCGCCGGCGTCTTTTGCGAGAGCGGTGTCCTTGATGATCACGGCGAAGTCGGCCTGGACCAGGAGGATGTCCCCGGTCAGCTTGAGCCGCGCGAGCGCGGCGGCGTCCGGCTTCTTCATCGTGCCGGTGATCTCGATCGAGTGGGTCTTGCCGACAAGGCCCAGCGTGCCGTGCGCGCGGAACGCGACGGTGTTGGGCCCGGCCTGGCTGGCGGCCAGCACGCGATCGAGCGCGACGCTGATCTGCGGGTGTGCGGCGACGAGCAGGTACTCGTCGCGCGCGTGGGTCGAGCGCAGGTCGATGCCGGTGTCGACCGAGGCCGCGTCGACGCTGATCTCGCCGCCGATCGGCCGGGTCAGGTCGTGCGGATCACCCTGCCACGCGCCGCGGACGCCGCCACCGAACTGGGCGTCGAACGTCTCGTGGCCTGCCGACAGGTGCGCGGCGATCGCCGTGCCCGGGTGCGCCACGACCTCGTAGCGCCCGGCGGGTGCGTCGATGATGCCGACGATGCCGGACTCGATGCCCTGGATCGTCGAGGCGGGCAGGGTGTCGAGCCCGCCGGCCGGGCCGGCGCCGCTGGCGAACGCGGCGATCGGCACGAGCAGCGGCGCCGCGCCCGCGATCCAGGAGGCCGTGCGCAGGAGCCCGGCGCGGTGGCCGAGGCGGGCCTCACGCCGGCGGATGATCCAGCCGGCGACGACCAGCGCCGCCGCGACCCCGGCAATCACGGCGCAGACCTCGAGGCCGAGCCACAGCGGATGCCGCGCGCTGACCTGCCAGCCGACATCCGGATCCGGCACGTAGAACCGTTTTTCAATCGCGGTGTACACGTTGCGCGATCCCTGGAGCTGCCACCGCGCGAGCGCGGCAACCAGCGCCACGACCGACAACGCGACCGGCGCAAACGGCGATCTCACGGCCAGTGCGTAACCCGATCTCCGTCGTGATGCACCTCGAAGGTGCGCAACATTCTGTTGCGGCCCTCGGAGAGGGGGCTGATTGAATATCGGTCGTGGGGCCAACGTCCGCTGGGGTCGCGCGCTACTCCCCGATCGACCGGTACAGGCCGGGCCGGCGGTCGCGAAAGAACCCCATGCTGCTCCGGATCCGGCGGATCTGGTCGAGATCCAGCCGGGCCAGCGCGATGCCGGGCTCGTCGCGGCCGAGCTCGGCGCGCTTGTCGCCGCGCGCGTCGGCGATGAACGAGCTGCCGTAGAAGGTGATCGCGCCTTCGCCTTCGCCTTCGGTTCCGATCCGGTTCGCCGCGACCACCGCGACCGCGTTGGCGACCGCGTGACCGATCATCACGCGCTGCCAGCTGTCGCGGCTGTCGAGCTCGGGCTCCTCGGGCTCGGAGCCGATCGCCGTCGGGTAGAGCAGGACGTCGGCGCCGGCCAGGGTCATCGCGCGCGCGGCCTCGGGGAACCACTGGTCCCAGCAGATCGCCACGCCGATCGTGCCGAACCGGGTGGCGAACGCGCGGAACCCGGTGTTGCCGGGCTTGAAGAAGAACTTCTCCTGGTAGCCCGGCCCGTCGGGGATGTGGGCCTTGCGGTAGATCCCCAGGTTGCGGCCGTCGGCGTCGAACACCGCCACCGAGTTGTAGTGCTCGGGCCCGGCCTGCTCGAAGAACGACACCGGGATCACCACGCCGAGCTCGGCGGCGAGCTGCTGGAAGTGACGCAGCGTCGGGTGGCGCTCGGCCGGGTGGGCGCGGCCGAAGTCGGCCTCGCGCTGGGTGCGGCAGAAGTAGTGGCCCTCGAACAGCTCGCTGGGCAGGAGGATCTGCGCGCCGCGGCCGGCGGCGTCGCGGCACAGCGCGGTGATCCGGGCGACGTTGGCGGCGACGTCGTCGGTCAGGGCGGTCTGCAGCGCGGCAACGGTGACTTCCATGCCGCGACCTTACCGCGTTGATCGATAGGGGGCTTTCCCGCCCCCTCGTTCGCGGCGAAGCCGCGAACTTCACCCCTCCACGCGTCGCGTCGCGCGGATTTCTTGGCCACCAACCTGCACGACATTGCTTAGCCGGGCGGCACCCGCGGCTGCTGCTGCGTCGAGCAGTGGAACGCGCCACCGCCGACCACGACGGGCTTGCCGTCGAGCGCGACCGCGCGCCGGCCCGGGAACATCGCCGCGATCGCCGACACCGCGGCGTCGTCGGCGGCCACGCCGTAGGTCGGCACCACCACCGCGGTGTTCGCCAGGTAGAAGTTCATGTAGCTCGCCGGCATCAGGTTGCCCGAGGCGTCCTCGATCGCACCGGGCGACGGCACGGTCACGATCTCGAGCTTGCCGCCATCCGCGCCGCGCGCCGCGGCCAGGTCGGCGAGGATGCCGTCGAGCGCGTCGCGGTTGGGATCGCCCGGCGCGGG
>Ga0307515_10013923_pt1 | contig 14974 bp, 3 predicted proteins | sample 17_EM_MG_FD_194513 | JGI IMG/M metagenome (GOLD analysis project Ga0307515, IMG submission 194513) | Populus trichocarpa ectomycorrhiza microbial communities from riparian zone in the Pacific Northwest, United States - 17_EM | ecosystem: Host-associated > Plants > Roots > Unclassified | place... | reverse complement strand
GTTGAAGCTAGCTTGCCATGATCAGTCATCAATTTGCTACATGGTGCTCTCTACCGCGCTGCGTTTTTTAAGTTCAATATTTTTAGATAAATTTATGAAACTAAGTCCTTTCGCTATTATTCTAAAAACGCACATTTTATATGTATTTGATGCATTCAAAAGAATTAATAAATTTTCTTGGATGTTATCTCTCAATTTGAAAGCATAAACCAAAAAACATCAAGGAATTGAACAAGTTTTACTTAATCACCTGACTCAACAGTTTTTGCAAATACTTAAAGATTTTTTTTCCATGCATATATAGGTAAAATAATGAACAATAATCAAATCTCATCTTCTCAATAACGCTGGCCAACCCCGTTTCTAAAAAATTCAAAAAAAAAATAGCTAAATATTAATATATTTTTTTTATATTTTGGATTGTTTTGATGTACTGATCTAAAAAATAATTTTTAAAAAATAAAAAAACATCATTTTGATCCATTTCGGAATGAAAAGCACTTTGAAAAGCAACCACAACTACACCCCAAACAAACCCAAATGCTTTCCCCGTATTCTTAGTTCTTAATTCTTAATGATTTTTCCTTTTCTATTCTATTCTATCAGTACCAAAATTTGATTGTAATTACTGGGATTTTTAAACTTTCTATTCTATTCTATCAGTACCAAAATTTGATTGTAATTACTGGGATTTTTAAACTTTCTATTCTATTCTATCAGTACCAAAATTTGATGCAGGTTAATAATTTGGAGGGATAGATTGCACTGTTGCTTGATCTGGTCCAATAAAGCTCAATGGGAGTTGATGATTCTCTAATAGTATTTTCATAATTTATGCCCTTTGCTTGTTTTTCTTTCTTGTCAGAGTAGATCAGAAAATGAAGGGCGGGCTGGTTTTATTATCATGGTAAAGCCTTCGACCAAGTCCAAAAACTTCATATTGAATTAGGCCTTTTTCACGACTGATAGAATGCGTTCAGGATGATATTTTTTCTTCAATTGGGTTGAGCTTGTTGTTCCTTAATTTCTACAAAAACAAGTAACATATCAGGAAAAGAAACCCTCTCATGCATGATTTAGTGAATCATTAGAGCAAAATAATGTAGAAAAAAAAGAACGGGAACATGAGAGTATATGTTGTGATTGTTGTGTAAGGTATTATATTATGACTTGTTGTGTTATTCCTTTATGACCTGAGATATTTATACAGATTGATCACATGAAATTGTTCTATGAAGAGTAGAGTTGTAGATATATTATATAAGGATAATCATGAAGAATTATAACCTTTACTTTGCAGGTAGCTTGTAAAATAATTTGTTAATTATTGTGTCACATTTGTTAATTGGTGAGACTAGGTAGCAATATAGAATTAGGAGTGTGTCAAGGAACATTACTAGGTAGTTATGATGTGTCATAATGACAAGGCATGTGCCCATAACATTTGAAACGAAGTATTCAATGTGCACCACGTAACATTAGTAGATGGTTTCATTATGCCGTATTAATAAGGCATAAACCTATGACTTCCACACAAAAATAATTTGGTGCATAATAGGTGATTGTGTTATACTGTACTAGCAAGATGGGTGCCCATAACTTCTGCAAGTTAAGTTTTCCAAGTGTTTGGGTGGCGAGAGCACATGCATAACAATATTTTTTTTTCTTCCTTTTTTTTTCCACTGCAAATTATCTATCAATTAATTTTGGAGATTAAATCAAGGAGTTATTAAAGAACAAAGGGCTAAATTGAAAAGGCTAAATTGAAAACAAAAGGAGGGAAAAGAGATGATGAGTGTAATACATGTGCTAGCTTGTGAACCAAGCCCAAACACTTATGGTGGTGCATAAATAGCCATCATGACTCAAACAAAGGCCTTTTTTTAGTGTCAACAAATTCATCTCGACAAGCTTTTTCACGTGATGCAGTCTGTATAGGTGGAAAAGGCATGGCAAAGCCCTAAAAGCCCACATTTCTTCTCTATTTGTTTCTCTTTATTCTCCTAGTAAATGAGTCGGTCTTTTATTCTTTCTTTTATAGAGTAGTTCAAACAGTTTTTTTAACAATTAAAGCCCGAATAAGTGTTTGAGGTTTTTTTTAACTGGACAAGTTGTTGTCTTATTTTGGTTGTTGAGCCTCGTACCCGATAACTTGACAAAACATGTTTTTTTTTTCTTTTTATAATAGCCTTACGCCTTTTGGACTATTAGTTGCCCTTTAGAGTCTTTAAAATTATGTGTATTTTTAAAATAGTTGTGAATTTTACTTATCAAGTTATAGACCACTAACAATGTAGTGTATTACGACAACTTGGTACATAGAAGCATCTATTGTAAAAAGTCGATGATGAAGCATGTTTTAGGTTTACAATTTATTAGTCTAGAAGCTAATGCAAACGAAATAATTTGTTAATTATTGTTTTTTATACAAATTTTAAAATGAATGAACTAAATTTCATGTCTAAAATTGTTATAGACCCGAAGCTAAAAAAGAAAAGGAGTTGAAAAGCCTTGAATAGACATTCACAAAATCAAGGCAAAAGTAATTTAAACTTGAGGATTTAGTTTTTCAACCTAAGAAGACTAATGCAAAAAGTTCTTAAGGAAAATTATTTTTCTTTAATTTTTTTTCATTTAGTTTATGAAATTAAATGATATGCTTAGTAATTTTATAGTGATTTGATACCTTCTTATTTGAAAAGTAGGATTTTTATTATTTTCTTTTTATTTTTTTAAAAAAATATTTAATAATAAAATTATAAACTAGGGTTTTGTGTGACAACCTTAATCTACTTTAATTTTTCTTTTTAATTTGTTGTTTTTTTATTTGTGTTTTTATCTGTGTAAATAATTATTTTTACCATACACGTAACCTGTGAAACAAGTTTTTGATTGTTGCGTCGTGATAATAATTAGTGAGATAGGATAGCGCAGTACTAGTCATTGGTGAGACTGGAAATTAGATGCACATAATGTAGCATGAATAGGTTGTTCAGCGATGCTTTAATGACAAGGCGTGCACCCCTGACTTTTGCAAATTAGGTTTGTGTAGTGTCTGGGCAGCAAGAGCACGTGTGTGCCAATATTTTCTTTCTTTTTTTCCATTCCCCTGCAAGTTGTCTGGTCAATCAAATTTAGAGACTGGATTAGAGAGCTGTTGAAGAATCGTGGATTGAATTGAAAAAAAAGAGAGAAGAAATTAGCTAGCAAGTGTAATACGCACGTTAACGTGTGAATCAAGCTCGCCACTTGCAGCGTCGCCTGAGGAGACATCATGACTCTGTCGTTGGATTTGTCTCACTGCGATCTTCTTATTGGACCGATGCATATAGGTGGAGAAGGCACGGTGGAGCTCCAAGAACCCGTCCTTTTTTCTCGTTTTCTCTTCTATCGGTAAGTGAGCCAGTCTTCTATTCTTTCTTTTAAATAGTAGCCTGAACAGCTGATTGGGCTTCTCTCAATTTGTTTTTTGAACTGGCCGAACCAAGTTGACTAGAAACATTGATGTCACTGTTAGGCAAAACTGAACAGGTTTTTTTTTTATTATTATTTCCTTCTACGAGCCTTTAGCCCACCAGCTATGCTGTTTAACAAACGTTTTGGATCTCTCTACATATCACAGACAATAAAATGATACATTTTTACAAGAAGACTCTGCGCAGCGAATTTCATCTATCAGTATATAAAGCTACGAGGCATTGGAAGAGTAGTATGCTGAAAGTGGCTTGCTTAAGAGTGCGTCGCGCCAGTGCCATAGAAAATTACTCTAAGCTAATCTCAATAAATGAATCCTTTTCTGCCACATTCATGTCCCAATGAATCTTTAGTGGCGTGAATCTGGCAAAAGAGGATTCGTGAACTGGGATCAAGAGTAACTTGCTTCTGATGCTCAGTATGTAACGTGCTATTATCTGAAGCTTCTTTGGAATACTACTCGGCCTATACCGTTGGCTTTGCTGGTTCTAGAACACTTCTTTTACCTTCTACCACACCCAGTTCCAAGCCCAGGGGAAGATGTTCCTCTAAAGCACATGGAATGCATAACTCTTTTAAATGTTGCTATTGGCTTCTTGAGGTAACTGAAGAGTGGTTTGCCTGAAACTGGTATAAGTTTCACAAACCAACCAATTGGCCATGATACAGCTGCAATCACAATACAAGTCACCCACTGCCACCAGTTCAACCTCTCAGTACTTGCAAACTTCTTTAGGAACTCCACCATCACCACCTGAAGAACAATAGTTATTGCGATGATACCCAGAAACAAATGGTTCCTGTGAATGCCTTTGAATACGTTCTGCTTTTCCATACTCCTTGCATTGAACTCGTTGAAAACTTGGCAAAGCACAAAAGTGTTGAATATTAGCGTATCGTTAACCTCTGCACTTACATTGAAGATAGACTCGCCAGCAAATTGTAATGTCAGTAAGATTGCTATCTGGTAAAAGGCTTGAGCTAGAAGATTTCTCCACATTATATTAGTGATTAGGGGCTCGGTTCGCCCCACAGGTGTCATCTCCATTAGCTCATCAGTGGGCCGCTCTGTAGCAAGAGCCAGAGCTCCCAATGTGTCCATGATGAGGTTTACCCACAGCAACTGAACAGCTGTTAACGGAACCTCACCAGCAGAAACTGCTGCAATAAAGTTGATTACAAGAGCTGCAACGTTCACAGTTAGTTGAAACTGGATAAATTTCTGAATATTGTTATAGACACACCGTCCCCACCTCAAAACAGTGGCCACAGAAGTAAAGTTATCATCCAGAATGACGATATCTGAGCTCTCCTTGGCAACCTCGGTACCTTGGATGCCCATAGAGAGTCCTATATCTGCTTCTTTTAATGCAGGCGCATCATTTGTGCCATCTCCTGTGACTGCAACAACATGACCTTTCTGTCTCAAGCATTGTACCATAAGAAGTTTGTCGAAAGGGGAGGACCTTGCCATCACGCGGATCTTATCTACCTTCTCCATTCTCTGTTCATTTGTGTAGTTCCGAAATACGACTCCTTCCACCACTTCTTCATTGTCTACATAGTTATTGAGCTCAAGTATGCCGCATTCTGTTGCTATAGCTTTCGCCGTGAAAATATTGTCACCAGTTATCATTTTCACGCTCACCCCTGCAGCTTTGCAGATTTCTACGGCTTTCTTGGCTCCAATTCTACATGGATCCTTCAGACCAACTAGCCCTAGAAAGGTCAAACCATCTTCTTGTAGCCTCTGGTGTGACTCGCCATCATCGTCTTTCATTCCTTCCTCGGTAACCCTTTTATGAGCAAATGCAATGCATCTAAGGCTACTAGCTGCCATACCTTGGATTATTTTCCCGATTTTACTTCTTTCATCCTCATCCATGGACTTTATGACCCCGCTACTCTCATAATAACTTGAACACAAAGCCAGAATCATCTCAGCAGCTCCTTTCCAATGTACATGAACAGTATTATCAGCCATTTTCCTTATTGAAACCCCGCTTCGTTTCTTCTCTGAGTTGAAAGTTTCAACATGAAGAATGGTACAGCTTTGCTTCAGTTCTTCCATATCCATGCCCAGTTCAGAAACAGCCCATGAAAGAATTGCTTTTTCCGTTGGACTGCCTGAAAACTCAGGTCCAGATCCTGATGCAGATTTGTACACACTACCGGTCGTGTTTAAACTGACTCCTTGGTGGAGTAATTCAAGAATTGATGGCGCAATTGCTTTATAAGTATCTTCCTCAATTGGTTCTTGGCCAAGCCAGAACTTGGCTACTTTCATCTGATTTAGTGTCAATGTGCCTGTTTTGTCGGTGCAGATGACTGTGGCTGAACCCATTGTTTCACAAGCTGAAAGTTTTCTGACCATAGCTTGATCAGCCATCATTCTCTTCATAGAATAAGCTAGTGTTAGTGTGACTGCCAACGGCAAACCTTCAGGAATAGCAACAACCACAATAGTGACTGCAGCAGCAACAATGCGTACAACCGCATTTAACACATCATCTGTATTTGTTTTGCTACCGATATACTCCTTCTTCCCATTTCCATCTTTTGTATTTCCTGTGAAGTAACGAACTAACATGACTACAAGCACTATAAAAGCAACTGAAAGGCCGACCTTCCCAATAGAAGAAGTTAGTTTGTCAAGCCGGGCTTGTAGTGGTGTTCGTTCATCGGAGTCACGATTTATTGAGCTCATCATTTCCCCCCATGCTGTGTTCATCCCCACAGATGTCACGAGCATTCGAGCATATCCATCTGCAATTTTCGAACCAGAAAACAAGAAGGGGTTCTCTTTGGTGTTGGCCGCTACATGATCACTCTCTCCTGTCATGCTTGACTCGTCCACTTCCAAAGAGTGTCCATCCAAGAACAAGCCATCAGCTGGAATTTGATCACCAATCTTCAAGAAGACAACATCTCCAACAACAATATCAAATATGGAGATTTGTTGTCGCCGTTCATTTCTAAGAACATCGACCTTAATATTGTTACTTATTTTCGATAGCTTGTCAAATTGTGTCTCCTGTCTATAGTTGCTGAACGCAGAGACAACAATGACCAGAAAGACAGCGACAAAGATACTCCCACCTTCGTACCAACCTTCCTTTATGCCATGTTGTTTGATGCCAAAACCAAGGGAAAGAGCAGCACACACCAGCAGAATAAGAATGGTGGTGTCTCTAAAAGCTTCCATCACAAAAAACAAAAATCCTTTCGGAGGTGGCTTATGGTAAGTGTTGGAACCGAACATCCCACGCCGCCTGCTGACTTCCTGGTCATGACCAGTGATTCCAATTTTTGAGTTTGTCCCAAGAACGGTAGCTACACCTTCAACTCCTCCAAGATGGTTGAGAGCTATCAAGTCTTTCTCCTTCACCATTTCAGTGAGTTTCGTTTGATCAATATTAGGGATATTGATAGTTGATTCATTTCCTTTCCTGTGATGGGGGGAACTGCTTGGCTCTGTATCAAGCGCAGCGTAGGAAACAGAGTGCAAAACCCCAGAGAACTGGTGACTGTTAGTTTCTGATACAATCTCTCTCACAAGAGAAAGCATTGCCCTGACAGAGCGAATTGTTAGATAAGCAATGCGCCATCTCTTTTGGGCCTTCTTGAAGGTGTTGACAAGCAATGTGCTGCAGTCGATATGTGATGGCTTGCTGCTTGCCATGTTTTCTTCTTGTTCTTTCCTTCGCGGAGAAGCGACAACGCTTGGGAGGTGTTCAGAACTAGGAAGAGATTTACTATTTCAGTTCGGGTACAAAGACACGGATTTAGAAATTCATTTCGAACTAACTTGGCGTTTCAAGTTCTTTATAAAGAACTAAAGTTACTGCTGTGGAGATTTTCACATTGCCTAACAAGCTTCTCTCACCTCTATTCTTGAAAAGACAAAGAAGGGGAATCTTTTATTATATATATATAAAGAAAAAACCCTTCCCAAGCAAGTGAACAAGTGGCAACAATATTCTAATATTTTTAACATTGTCGTGTTAAGACTATCAACCAACACTGAAATATATAAATTTAATATTTATTCTTTTAAGTAAAATGAACACTTGGAGTTTCGCCTCGAATATTTATGTTCCCACAGGACAGGCATTAGTCATGGGATGTTTTAAAGAACGGCATGATGGTTTTCAAATAGTTTTTGTCTAGGAATATATTAAATAATATTTTTATATATTTTTTAAAATGTATTTTTAAGATTAGCATATTAAAATAATAAAAATTATAAATAAAATTAATTTTAAATAAAAAAATCAAATTTTAAAAAAACTCAGATTTTATTTACCACCTTCCCAGGACATAGTCTGAATATATGCCTGCAAAGCAAATGGTTTCATTTCCTTTTAGCGACTTGGAAATAAATTATTTGATGGCAGCGTAATCGGACCAAGACTGTCCCATTAGTCTTCCCAGCAACAGAAAAAATCATGGAAAGAGCTATCTTTAGCTAATTCGTAAAAAGAGAGAAGATTTTCAGCAAAATGCCAGTAATATTTTCCACAATCACTGGCGCATAGCTACTATTTTATCCAAGAATTCTTCATAGATTTTTCTTCAAAGTAAATGGTCCGGAATGGAATAGTACTAGCTTGGACCCAGAGAGTTTGGAAAACGCGTTTGTGGCCGACTTTTCTATGCAGACGTTAATTGAGACGTTTGGTTAAGCTTGGATTACGTCGGCAGCTGTCACATGTTCAAGGCTTTGGAGTCTATCTTGACATTCACAGGGCATTTGTTTACCAGGTTCATCTTTCCCTTTCTTGTCTCGTTGCAGCCATTGATCTTTCTCCGATTGTCCAGCTCCGTACAGCATCCATTGCCCTACCGGCGCCGGTTCTGACCAGCTGTTTGCCTCCCGACTGACAATCTTCTTTCTACCATTAATTGTCAGGATTGCACTGACTTGGCTTCTGGATTGCAACAAATTAAGATGCAGTGAATTATATATTTCTTTTTAAACTGCTTGATGTAGTCAATTAAGACGGTTTAGCAAACCAGATTCATGTAAAAGAAAGAATTTATGCAATATTCTTTTTATTTAAAGTTAATAGGAGATTAGAGTCAAAAATCTTATGGCTTGAAGGACTCACCAGTCCAATCCATTCATGTAATTTGTATATTGTATTAAATTAAATTAAAATTTTAAAAAATAATTTATAATATAATAAATATTGTTTTTAAAGTATTTTTCATTTTAAAATATATTAAAATAATTTTTTTAACTTCAAAAATAATTGTTTTTTTTTTTATCATTAACCCAACAAAAGAATTAAAAATCTCAAAATTAATATTATAGCTGCCGTACCTACCACCACTTGTCGGCATCTTAACGTACAAAATCAACTGTTAGGTGCCAAGCGATGGCCGGACAATTAAAACTGTGTTTGAAATCTAAATTGTTCGTACACCGTGTCCCATCGCATGGAATCGGCGTGTGCCGCCCGAGCACCATCAGCCACGGAAGAAAAACATAAACGGTGAGCACAAAAGAACAAATTAAAGAGGGCAAATCGAACACCACAACCTTTTGTTTTTGCGCCAAACATGAATCTATGGTAGGCAAGGGGTTTTTGTCACGTGGTCCCCTGAAAATCAAAGAAGAAAATTGTGATTTTTGTAGCATGTCAGGCAAGAAAAGGCTTTCAGTTTGCTGGGTTTAGAATTTTCTCGAGTGCAATAGAGTTGGGAGAGAGTATTTTATACTGCACCGACCACTAGCAGATAATGGTCTCTCCATGCCCGTACTTGCGAGTGATGGATGGGCAAGTATTTCATCTAGAGGGTATAAAAATTTTATTGTACGAGAGTGAGAAGTGCTTAGAAACTTATTCCATGTAATCTATTTGTGCTATATATATATATATACTTCTCTTCTTCTATGATAATTGAAGCAACTTGTGAGTAGTAATTTATTCTTTTTAATATGTTTTAAAAATATATTTTATTTGAAAGAGTGTTGAATCGATGTTTTTTAATTGTTTTTTTTTTGTTTTGATATGCTTGAAAATTTTAAAGAAATTAAATAAAAAATATTTAAATATATTTTAAAGTGAGGACCATGTTGCACAATAATATCAAAAATAAAGTGAAATGAACAATTTTATATGGTTTTTTGGAAATGAATCAATTAACTATACAAGTGAAGATTTTCAGATTATATTCATTAATATATCACCCTTAGAGCACATTTTTTAAAAAAAAAAAATTGAATTGAAATTGAAAAGGATTTCTATATATATTCATAATTTAAGGCTACCACAAAACAAAAGAATTACATGTATAGAAAATAAAACTTCTATTGCAGTAAAAGACCCATTAAAGGGTAGAATAACATAATAAATAAGAAAAAATAATCAAAGAACAACCTTAATCTAAAAAGAAATGTCAAAAAAATTAGACAAAACAAAAAATAAATTGGATAGAATCAGGAAAAAAATATTAGATGTAGTAGAAATAATACTATATCTGACATTATTGAGAGAAGTTTTTTCTAAAAAAAAAAAAACAAAAAGCCACCTTCCCGATGACCATAGATGACCGGAACTAAAAAAATCTGAGATACTTTCAGAATTCTAGAGAGAGAAAGCAAAATAGACATTTCAAGGACGTGGTACGTAGGGTACAAAAGATGGTGACCTTGCTTAGTTGTATATGAATTCTAAAAAAAAAATCACTAGTTATGATCCTGGAATACAATGTATGGATTTAATACGGGGTTAATGGTTTAATTTAGGATTGATTGTTTTTAAAAAAATAAAATTTTTATTAAATAAAAAACTTTATGATGTTTAAGTTAGTAATTGCATTGAAGAAAATAATGCTGAAAAAATCTGTGAGAAATAAAAATTTAAAGATAGTATTGACTGAGAAATTCTAACTTGTTTCGTTTATTAAATGATTCAGGTTATTTACAGATATTTATCACATCAGCTCAACTCAAGAATTTAAGAGTTTCATAATAATTTATTAATGAAAATATCAATATTTATCATCGGTTGTAATATATAGCCCTCCATTGGTTGAGAAATGAGTGGTTATCAATAATATATTGGCTATTAATAATTATTGATGGAGAAAGAAGGTGAATAATTTAGCGCCATCCATGTATAAAAGTTTGTAGTTGTAGATAATATGTGAGTACAAGCATAAAAAGTTTGTGTTCATAGATTATGCATGACACTATTTTGACTTACAGGACTGAAAAAAAATCATTGACATGTGTCAATAGCTCAGAAATTTCTATAATATTAGATTTAATAGTTTGAGTCGAGGTCCAAAACAACATGAGGTTGGTGACCACGCTATTTAGAGCCCGTTTATTTTTATGTTTTTAAATTATATTAATGTGCTGATGTTAAAAATAATTTTTTTAAAATATTATTTTAATATATTTATAAATAAAATATACTTTAAAAACAAACACAAACAGCCGCGTGACACGAACAACATGGCAATGATAAACATGCCGTGAATGGAGTCTCATGCATTGGTATTTGCATGGCTAGGATGGCTAATATATCCAACTTAGCTATTTAACGAGGATTATGCAATCATAGATACATTATTTTCTTCCATTCTCACGTTTTCAACTTCTTTGAGTTGAAATTATCCATAAAGGGTAATGCTAGATTCTCGAAGATCATGTGATGGATAGATTTTCTCAGATTATTTCCACTTTTGGATGAGTGGTCGCCCTCCTCATTACCACGTGGAAAATTTTTGGAGGAAGCGATTCCAGTTACGACGACACACCATGAATATAGAATATCCTCTTATATATATTAGTTTTTATTAAATTATTTTTCTGCTTTCCTTCCAGCCAACCAAGCAACTAAACAGTCCGATTATTTCCCATCGACTCTCCACTGTATCGTCTTCCTTTTCACTTTCCACCCTCCCACTTAACCATTCAATCCATGCGCCGAGAATAGTTCCGAGGAGCCAAAGTGGAGAATGATGTTCGTTTCGTGCTCCGAAAGGAAGATATACACATAATATTTATCTTAAAAATATATTAAATTAATATTTTTTTATGTTTTTTTATAATTTTAATATGCTGATATTAAAAATTAAAAAATATATATTTTAATATATTTTTAAACAAAAAATACTTTTCATAATTATTAAACACATAAAAAATAACTCCAACCACCGCAAGAAATACAAGGGGTCAAATTAGCCAAATTCATTGGTATAAAAACCTCAATTTTGCTCTCGATATATTTATCCCCGTATCAATTAAGTTATTAACCTTTGAAGTTTATCAATTTCTCTGGATGTGAAGAAAGCTAAACATTGCCTGAAAGGCCATTTTTAGTCCCTTTATCAATTTCTCTGGATGTGATTAACCTTGGAAGTTTATCAATTTCACCTCGATAATTAAGATATTTTATAAAATTTGAATAAAATGGTTAAGCCTTTCACTCCAATACACAAAAATAAATCTCAATTTGTCTGAAAGGCCATTTTTAGTGCTAAGTCACCAGAAAATTCTTTTGACTTGTTCATCTATACAAACTAGTCGAGTGGAGAGAAATTCTTATTTAATATATATATATATATATATATATATATATATATATATATATATATATATATATTTATGTGTGTGTGTGTGTATTGAAGTATTATAGTGCCTTGATGAGGACATCAATGAGTATGTACAAACTATATATTATTTTTTAATTGTCGTTAGCGTTGAATAGATGGAGATGCGACATTATTAAACTGTGATCGTTCCTGCGTCGTTATTGTTAAAATCAAATATATAAGTGGCGAAATTGAGATTTAATCCAATAAAAATAATTTTATAATTTTGTTTTTGACTTAAAAAACAAGCTTTCATCTCGTTGAACAGACAAATCTAATATTCTTTCCTTTCCATCAGGATTCATCACTCCCACTTTCAATTCGTCGAAACATGAGAGGAGATTTTCCTCTCCATTAACTCTCACTTCCTTTTGATTTTCCTTTTGAGCCAAAGAGTATGTTGGTTCTTGTGGTTTAAAAATATTTTTTTTAATTTTAAATTAATTTTATTTTATGTTTTTAGATTATTTTGATGTGTCAATATCAAAAATAAATTTTAAAAAATAAAAAAAATATTATTTTGATATATTAAAAAAAATAATTAAAAAACAATCATTATCACAATACCAAATAAGTTGTTAGCGTTGCGGTCAAAACAACATTTGTCTAGAATTTCATTTTTTTAAAAATTAAATATTTTAGAGTTTTTGGATCGTTTTGATGGATTGATATCAAGTATGAATTTAAAAAAAAATTATTTTAATATATTTTTAAATAAAAAACACTTTGAAATGAAACATTAACCATCCTTCCAAACAAATACTTGCTTTTTCTCCCTCCCAAACTTAGTTATCTTTCAATTAGTTTATGGGTCCACCCTACATTATGGGTCAATTTTTTTTCTATAACATGAAAAAAAAAATATCTAGACTATATGTAACTATGTAATATTATTATTAAACCTGATTCAACATGTCAATTTTAAAACTTCTCGATCTGATTTTTTACCTAATCCAAGTTTAAAATTAAATGGTATGAGAGATTTTTCACCATGACCCAGTCAAATTAGTATTTTCAAAGGCAACTTTACCAATGTTTATTAATGAGGGTAAAATTAAAAAAACAAATGATAAAATTGACATAAAAAACTTTTCGACTTGATTTTTTGTTTAACTCAGGTTTAAAATTAAATTATATAGAAGTTGTTATGACGTGATTCAGTCAACTTGACTAATTCAAAAATAACCTAGATGATTATTAAGAATTATTTGAAGATAAAATTGAAAAAATTAAAAATGCAATTAAAAGGGAAAAAAAACAAAGAAAGAAAATTAATGTAAACATGAGCTAAACTGAAAAAAAAAAAAAAACCCTTCATTTTTCATATTCACATAGAATCCATGTAATTTATACACGAAAATAATGATTTTTTTAAATTAGTATATTAAATTAAAAATATGAGTGGAATAGTATACTTAAAAAAAAAAACTCATTTCAGCCTGTTGCAATTTTGAAGCATGACAGCTTAATATATCATGATTCGAGATCGCGACTAACTGTGAAATTAAACTTTAAACTCCCTTCTTAATATAATATTTTGTATAAAAATAACTATTAAAAAACACGACATTTATTTAATACCATGTTTTTCATTTATAAATTCTTTACATGTAATGTTTTGAAACTGCAACGAGCATAAATCATGCTGTTTCATTAAAAAAATAAATTGTATCCATGTTATTTCTTCCTAAAATTTTTAATTTTCCATGCTAATAGCAAAAAAAAGCCGAAATTAATCACCATGTTCTGATCGTCCTCTCAATCCTTGACCATATCAATAAGCACAGTTGCTTGAAATTAATATCGTGTTCATAGTTTCTATGCATCTCCCCCTACCCCCTCAACCCCCCCCCAGACAAAAAAAATCCGCTGACTCAGTCAACGACTGTGATCTTCTTTATTTTTCTTTCAATTGGAATTTATTTCGCAACAATCTCCTCCCAGCTTCCTTCCTCGTTTTGTCAACGTTCTTAGAAAACTCAACTTTGCAACTTTGTCTTTAATAATAAGCTGTTGATGTCCTGCCTGACACGACAACTTTCACCGTCACCATATAAATAAGGGAAGTTGCCTCGTAATTTCGTGGGAGCAGAGCAGTCCAGATTGCAAACTTTGATAAGATTGAAAAGACGTTGCTAATTTAGTCTATTTGTAGCCGCCATTGCAGCTTCTTCGAAGTCTCCATGTATACACATACATCGATGAAATTTCGAAACTTGAGGTGGCTGGACTCTGAAATATAATTTTCTAAAGGGATGGGTGATTTTTCGTGCAATTTCTTTTGATGGTGTTAATTTGACCACGACGAGTGTGATGAATGATGATGATGATGTTTTGAGGCGGTGATGATGATGCTTGCATGGCTAATTTCTCTACTCGAGCCAAGCAATGTTCTTGCATGTTCTTCTTCTCTTTTTTGTTTTTGTTTTGATCTTGCCTGTACGAAAACTGGTATTAGTTTCTTAAGATCGTGAGCTTCGGAAATGTCCAGATAACTGCGCTAAGATATTTTAATATCCATCAAATCATCTGAATTTAAGATATTTATCCCCACAACAATGACAGAATAATTTTAAACAACCAGAATAACTCAAACATCTACCAACAAAAAAAACCCTTCAATAACTCGTCATATTCATGTGATGTATTGATATAGATATAATAGGTATTTATATTTTATTAAATTTTATTATGATAAAATTTTATTTTATATTTTATATTTTTATTTTTTATAAAAAAAAAGACTAGTAAACAATAAATATATCAGCATAAAACTTTAAGAACAAATATTCATAATATTCATTACATATTACATATATATTTTTAGAACATCTCTATCTAAAAAGATATTTATTTAAACATAGAGAGTTTTTATCTTTATCAAATAAGA
>Ga0307515_10013922_pt1 | contig 14974 bp, 10 predicted proteins | sample 17_EM_MG_FD_194513 | JGI IMG/M metagenome (GOLD analysis project Ga0307515, IMG submission 194513) | Populus trichocarpa ectomycorrhiza microbial communities from riparian zone in the Pacific Northwest, United States - 17_EM | ecosystem: Host-associated > Plants > Roots > Unclassified | place... | reverse complement strand
GGAAAAAAAAAAAAAAAAAAAAGGGTTTTTTTTTTAGAAGGAGGTGGAGGCAAGTGAAAAGTAAGACTAAATTGAATAAGAAATCAATGGTCAAAAGGCTAAAAGATTTCGCTGCACACTCGAAACTGAAATCTCAACACTAGAGAAATTTGCCTGTGGCTTATATCAACCCCTACTAAATAAAACACTCTTCATGTCAAGCAAATTGCTAAAAGATTTCACTTTCTACATAAAGGGGTTGAGCCTTGGGAGTATCAGATTGTTTGTCTATCTATGTCTCCTACTACTACACCATGCTGGGCCTCTGCGGCAGGAGAAGATTATAGAACTTGTCATGTAAAAAGAAATTCCTTCCCTTGCTATCAACAGCCTTTTTCCATCCACACCATCCACCATTTACAATTTTCTTGTGATCATCATTGCCAGTATAGTGCGGATCAAGTATTAGAAATGCACAATCTCCACTCACTTCATTGTAATCAACTCCTAGAAGGGTGTATGCAAGAACACCACCACCTACATTTACGTACAACATAGTAAGAGACTAGTATTTTGGTTATTCAGTTTCTATATTTTTACTTTCTTGTGGAACACTATACAACACCATGTTGAAAAGCGTTCCATCTTAGCAGGATCGATCTTTTCATAGAGAGAAGATGCATTCGGTAGAAAAATAATTGGGAGAAACCATATCTATATATTTTATCCACTTACCAATCATGATAGGTGTTCCTTGATTCTCAAAGTGCAAGGCCAGCTCTCGACATTTTTCAGGAAGCTCAGCTCCGGATCTAACATTTATGATCTTGCAACTTACCTGTTAAACACAGCAAATCATCCTGTCAAAACCCAACGGCAGAAATTTGGCATTTCAAAAGATTCTGAGCACACTTGCAACTGTATATACAAATGCCAACTGAAAACCCCCAATATCAGTTATAAAGGTTAGTTTTCAAGTTGGATGGCATGCATACGTACGCCCAGAAGTTTATCTAAAACAAAGCTCAACTCAATAGCACCAATCCATTCACGTGATCCAATAAAAGAAGGATCTTTATCTCCGATCTCCACAAGTGCTTGTTGTATTTCCCTACAACAAATGCTGGTTTATCAGAACGAATCACATATTGAAACCAGGCTTTTTTATCAAGTACAACTATAAGGCCAACTGAAGCACACAGTAAAGATAATCTTAAAAACTCCAAAATGTTCCTGGTATTCATACCTATGAGAAGGAACATCAATGGATGTGTAGTGTTGGAGTCTGAACCATGAAATGATAGTCTGCAGAGAGCGATAAGCACAGCCCCAGCCCTATCAAGTACATGATGAACATGATACAGTTAAGAATAATGTACGAAAGATGATTAATATATATGCCAGCAATTTCCCTAACAATGTGGTGAATGAACACCAAAACATAGACTCCAGAATTCCATAAAAAGTCAACAAATCACAACCGATCCAACACAAGATCAAGAAATAAATATGTAAAAGCCTTGAGAAGCTCTTCTTCCACATTAGCAACATTAGAATTGTTGTAGTTTGTGGCTCATAAACACAGATGCTGGAGTGCTGGAGTGGAGCAGAGCAGTACGATAAAGGGATATTAGAAAAAATTATTAATACTCCTTGGATGGTTAGGATTCCTTGAGCGGTGTAGGATCTACTATAAATACACACTATGTAACCCTATTTCGACATTGTGAAAAAATAGAAGCTCCTCGTTTCTGTGGATATAGATACATTGTCAAACCACGTTAAATCTTGTGTTCTTTTTGGTTTCTCTTCTATTGCAATATTCATCAATAATTGCTGCAAGTTTTTCATAACAAGAATCGTACTATCAGGAAGAGTGACTGTGATCATTTACCCAATACACCAATGTTTCCACACAACCAACTTAAGTGCCCCTGTAAATACCTCAGCTATTAGAGCTTAGGATGGATATTCAAAACAAAAAATCTACCAGAGAAAGAAAGTTTCATTACTGAATCATCAAAGCCATCTTGAAGATAGTGATGGTATTCATAAGAACCTTGAACCAGAGAGACAACGCCTCCTGAGACTGCATAAAAAGTACGAATTCAGTATGAATAAGGTTGAGGAACTGCTGGACAACAGAAAAATAAACAGCAGCAGCACTGACCCCCACTACTTGGAATCCCGATATGTACATCTTTGAGCAAAGAAGGCCCTGAAGTTATCATAGAAATATGTTAGTACATAAAAGACAGAATAAGGGAGAAATAGGAAAGGGAAACATGAGAGGTAGACGCCCACCGCAAACCAGGCAGAATGTTTCCTATTTGAAACTAAACGGTTACCTTTTCGTTTAGAGCTGTTTCCTGAACCATCCTTCATCATAGAGAAATCAAGAGCATTAGCAATTCTTAGAAGGGGACGGTCAAAAGGTAATCCCAGCCTCGTGTGTAAGGATCTTCTGACTTCAACTGCACAAAAAGCAAGTTCGAGTGACTTGAGAGAACACAGGATTCACATGTGTTTATAACCAGTAAACTAAGAGTAGACCAAGCTACAATATAGAATCTGCCCTGGCTCATCTTTGAAGTTATTCACTTGCTAAAAATAGCTCCATGAAAAACACACCAAGAAATTACTCGTGTAAAAGATATGCTAACATGTATGAGAGCTTCATATGAACTGATATTGCTGTATAAGCTGGCTAAAAGGCAAGCTTCACATACTAATCCAAGTGTTTAAAACAAAAGAGTATTATCAACTGCCTATGTAATGAAGTCAATCAATATGGTTTCAGATTCTGTATGTGCTACTTCAAAACCACTAAAAGGAAAGAGGAATCAATTTTGGTTGATAGAGACCTCTGCAGCCACTAAAAGACAGGACAAATCTTTTTTTTTCTGGAAGGTCAATTCTCTTAAGACAGCAGAAAGTTTGGTTTTGCCACTACTTAGTGCTTACCTTGTTTCAATTCTGTCTCCCCATAATTGAGTTCATAGATAACTGTTATAGGATGCAACAGCCCAGGTGGATTAAAGTGATATGAACATAGCTGCAAAGAAAAATAAGACTTCCTGCTTACTTGGAGAAAGAAGAACATGATAGGCGACAGTAATTTTTGCATCAGTAACAAGAATCTTTGGAATTAGTGGGCGATAAAGGCAACAATGATAAGGACATTCTGCTCAGGTCAATTGTAGAGACAAAAGCACATGGATATTATGGTGCTCTGTCTTAATGGTCTTCTAGAAATTTACTGTTTTAGAAGCATATTTTACTGAAAAGCCTGTTTGTTTTTGCTTTTTAAAAGCACTTCTGAAAAAATTTCATTTTTTTTTCTTCATTTTTTTTTCAGATCGTTTTGATATCAAAAATAATTTTTTTAAAAAAAATATATTATTTCAATGGATTTCCAAGCAAAAAACACTTAAAAAAACAACCACTACCACAATACCAAACGGACTCGATTCAAAACCCTGTTTTTTGAACTCAATGTAACCTGTACTTAGTTTTAGGAAGGTTGGAAGCTATACATGACATCTATGACTTTATTGCAAAATTCTGAAACCTAAGCAATCGAAAGCTAAATTTTTACCACCACTAACTACTCTATGGGTACCTCTCTCCCTTGCTCTGCTAAAACTCAACAATTATATAGCTTGGTTATTTTACATCAGCTTGCACATAACACAAGTGTATGGTTTGTTTTTTCAGATGCATTGACAATGTCTCACCTGTGGGTGTTGAACTAAGAGTTTGGGCAAGACTGCCTTTTTCATTGAATTGAACTGGTCAACTAAAGCAGGGATGATCAACTTTGAAATTGCAGACATCAGCAGAAGATCCTTTGCCACATAGCAGAGCACTTCCAGCTCAAAATTCACAAAAAAAAGTCTGGCTTCTTCCAAAGCTGAAATCACAAAGTCAAATTTGCATTACAGTGAGTTAAGACATGAAACCACTGTGAAATTGCGACTATCACTATTGTCATCCAAATACACTGAGCATAAACAAAAAATTATTTAAGATTGAAGCTGATACCTGGAAAATATTCCGCAAGGGGAGCTGAAGATTTAGGGGACTTTCCTGAACTATTGAACAGAACGCTCACTTGGATTACATCTGCATTCTAAGCAGAAAAACATACATTAAGAAAAAAAGGAAAAAAGAAAAAGAAAAAAAGAATGCTGGTCATTTGTGATAATTCATGACGAATGCAATGTCAGATCAGACAAACTGCCTAAGAAATCAGAAGTATTCAAGAACCCCCTTTATCTCCAACATGAAAATCATGCCATGAGAAACAGCTAAAATGCTATTTCTTTACCTCTACAGAAATCAATCCCGGGGAAGATTTGCTTTTCAAACAAAAGTGTGCGCATGTCAATTTTTTTGCATCAGAATCTTGAGCAGCTTTGTCATCCACAAGCTTGATATTTGTGAGATCTGTGTTAAAATCCAAGTCTACACCACGGATAATGACAGGTTGAGGTACACTTGATATGTCTTTGCTTAATCTTTCTACCATGTAGGTAGCCAATGGGTCTTTGAAACTGCTAGCAACCGCTTCAGCTGCACGCAAGTACATCTTTTCTGAATCTGAGATACAACAATAAGACCCTTTAAATGAGTATTACTGAAAGTGTCCGATTTATAACATCATGTACACATTTGAGAAGAAACTAAGAACACAAATTCCAATAACTAGGACATGGTTTGAGAAAGAAACAACTCAATTCACCCAGCTCACAAAGCGTTCAACTCTAACTGCCTGAAGCCACCCCAAGGGTTATATGATCCTCTAAACCCCTACCATTTGTGTGCCTTTGCACTTGCCACCTTAACCGAAAATATTTTCAGCATCAGCTAGAATTAAAACACTCTTCGTCAATGATGCATTTTTGGTCCTTATTGCACCTCTTAAGTGGATAACTTTCTCTTAATCAGTGTCCTTTTCAAATCTCTCATATCTCCATTCCTCCAAGTCCACACAATCACATTGACTTTGAGCTCCTTAAGTAGGTTCCAACTTCCATATCAAATTCTCAATTAATCTTGTTTCTAATACCATTTTTAAGATCTAAACTAACTAGAGATACCAAAAGTAATTAACATAACACTAACTTTCAACACCCAATAAATTCCCCATATCTGAGTTTTTACTTCCAAATTTAAAAGCACAATAACAATAACAATAACAATGATGATGATGATGACGACGACGACGACTAGTTAAGACTCACCAGCCTCGTTCTTCACCGGAAAATAAACCGGCATTTTAATAGGTAGATTACATCGAAACAAACAGCCTCTCTCCCAAACAAAAGTCTCCTGATTCTCTTCATAAACAACACTATCAACGGCCGTTACATTTCCATTTCTCTCCACAAAAAACTTAACATCACCACCACTCAAACCCGCAACCGCACCAATTAATTCTCGGTTCTCCAAATTCTCTCCTCCACCACCAATTACAAACTCTCTCAATTTCCTCGCCCAACCAATCGCCTCGCGAGCATTCTTCTCACCATCATCAGAACTCGAACCTCCAGCAACTAACGCTCCGATTACGTCAAATCCTTTTATCAACAGCGTCCGCAAGTCGTCTGCGAAAAAAAATGGTTAAATAAAAAGGAAATCAGACAGTGTTGAGAAAATTGTGAAATTTAATAGATGGAGAGAGAGAACCTGATTCTTTGATGAAGTCTGGAAAGGAAGAGGAGGAGGAGGTGTGGATGGATTTTAAGGTGGAAATGATAGTGAAAGGAGGGAAAAATGGAGATCCGATAAGCCATTGGAGACCCGGTTCATTTTTCATTAGTACTAGTCTAGGGCACAATATTTTTATTGTATCCTCATCGGTTACCTTCTCCGTTGCTTTCATTTCTTCTATCTCTGCTCAACTCAAAAATGCTTCAAGCTCATGCTTTGCTGTGCTGTGCTGTGCTGTATATATAATTCACAGGGAGGCAGTCTGTTGAATTTGGTTATTGTGTTTTGGGCCTTTAAGATGGGCCATGTAAGGTTTATTGACTGGCCCAAGCTCTCTAATATTATTCGATTGAATAAGAATTTGCTTTTGATAACTTTGAGACCATGGATAAAAAACTAAACAAAATAATTAAAATATTTCATCTTAATATATTTTTCAAATAAAAAGTTATTTTAAAAATATTTACCATAATTTCAAATACATGATACAAAATAATTTTAAAAATATATTTAAAACAATTTTTTTAGATTTCTTTATTTTTATACACTAAAAATAAATATAAAACGCAATTTTACACTTGTAAAAACGCAACACTTGGGGTACTACTGTTTAGATGCTAAGTAAGAGCTTTTGCTAAATTTTTAACCAAAATAATATGGTAATTACATAATTAAGGGATGAAAAGAATCACATTGATTGTTAAGATCATCCGTGCTACCATGATTTGAACTAGCTACATACTGAAACTACTTCAATTTGAAAGAGCTACGATATTCATACACCGATATGCCCAGAATTCTGTTTATATGTATATATATGTACAAAAAGCATATTTGAAGCTCCTCTGCAGCCCACACAAAAGTTCTTTCATCTTTTCTTATGCAGCAGAACTACTTAGCAGTGGCGCAGAGAACCAGAGGTGATCTTAGTTGCTGTGGGGCCAGCTCCCATGCCTGCAACATTGACACCCCTTTACTCACAAATGCAGCAATCAAGTCAACATTGAATATGGTGGTGCTAGCAATATTTTGGTAACTCAGTTGTGTTTCTAACTCAGAGAAGTTAGATATTCGCTGTGCATCTTGCTTGTAGTAAGCAAATTCATGATTGCCAATTGAGAATTCAAGAACCAAAAACAAAATAAAATTGGAGCAGATGATAAAAGATGGCGTGAGAAGAAGGAAAGTTTCCCGACAGGAAAGAGCATCCAATTATCAACACCAGATTAACATATTATTGGCCATTAAGTAACTTTCAAGACATGTCTAGTTTTAAAAGCATCTCCGGTTTTACCTTGTCTGCCGGAACGTGGGAATTCTCCAGCAAAGAGCAACTGAATCCTCCCTTAGCCTGCCAAATGAGGGATCGAAGAATTTGATAAGTACTTGCAGTGTGGAAAAAAGAAATGAAAATACAGAACATGGAAGACTAATCTTTCAATAACAAGAGCGTTTACACAACATCACATTTGCACTTGGTTAGAGACCACTTGACAAATGTCTCATTGTTGAACTGATCATGATACACAGTAATGCTAAAAACTTCACTCGCTGCACGGCTCACCTTAGGAATAAACTTCCACTATTCAAGGAGCCTCGCGCAAGTTCTATTGAACACAATGCATGTACAAATGAGATTGGATGCTAGGAGAGCTCTTACCCATTCTCAGTGGTGGAGTTGTAGTCGTTGCCACTCAAAACATATGAATCATTGGCTTGAGTGCATGTTTCAATAGGTTTCTTCTTCCCATCTGCTTCTCTTGATGATTACCTATACAAACCACTTGAGTATTCTCTGAAGAACGTATCATCTTTTGCAGTCTGAGACTTTTAGGAAAGCAGTTCGGCTGATCCTCAGCCTCTTGACTAGAGAAAACTGTATAGTCAAGGTCGTTTCCCCCAGCCTTTGAAGAAGAAAATCCATACCCAGGGGTTTTAGATGTATCATCATGAAGTGATCTGAGAGATGAGGTTGTCCCTATGCTCAGCACATTCCCTTCACTGTTTCTTAGAGCCCTCACTACTTCCGCTCTGTGATAACAGTTGTGTGGTATCTGGGATCGAGAATCAGAGGGACAGGCTGAAATAGCTCTCTCTCTTATCATAGGCCTTTCAGAGATGTGATCAGAGTAGTCGGAGTCAATGCCACATTCAATGGGTGGTTGTGATTTGTGCCTCATTCTCCGAGAACAACCAAAAAAACAAAAAGATTGCTTCCATAGTTTGGCACATTTCGATGCAGGAGGAGCACAAAGTACAAGATTGATCCGAATTTCAACATTACAACCCAAAATTGTTTGCAGCAAACTTGCAATAAGCTTCCATGACTTTTCAGCCTTGGATGCATAGTCAGAATGATGGAATTCCAATTCAGCTACTGCCAGACCTGAAGTGCAATATAGCTCAGCCATCACTTGCAAGATAGAGAAACACATTCCATGCATTCAAAAAAACTTATAATTAAGCTGGTAAAGAGAACCCTTTGAGCAAAGATGAGATATTCTACCAACATCTACAGGGTTTATGAAGGAAGAAAGTGATCGATATTGCCAGATGTTGCCATGCCATTACAACTTTCAGCTTGCCAATATAAGCAACTAAAGCATGGTAAAGGCAAGCTTCATGAAGAGATTTGTGACAGCAAGTCCATTAACCTGTTTGTCTAATAGCATTAAAGCAAGTAATTATTAGGATAGGCCTCCCTAGTTATGGTGCTATCTATAATTTTATATGGTTTTCAATGCAGTAGACTGACATAAAGTTCGGTTATGAATCCATTGTTCGAAAGTCATTTAGTGACACTGACAGCATAGTACATGTATGGCCAATCCTTCATGTGCTAAATGAGCTAAGTATGGTAAAGGTAGAAGCAGAGAATTGAAAAAAAACATCGCATGAATGTACCTCTATTAATATGAAGAGAAGATAGTTTCCCTTGTTTCCTTAGGAAATTCCTGAGTGAATTTGATTGGCATAATTCACTAGTTCTCTTCCATATAGTATCTAATGTCGCTTGACAACCCCCTTGGACTTGTGATTTTTGCAACTTACTGTCTTCACATGAATACAGGGCAAGATGCTTCAAGCTCTCCCCAGTGGATGGTGTGCTGGAAAAGCCTCCATCTGTATCCAAAAGAATGAGCTTTATTTGAGAAAGAGAGAGAGAGAGAGAGAATACACTTAAATGAACTGAATACTACAAAGACAATTAATTAGTGCTTATAGTTAACATCCTGACCTCTGTCATGCCCATTTCTGATTGAAGACTTTGAATCATTCACATCCACAGCCGAGGCTTCCAGTGAGCTCAACTGCAGGAGAGCTGCCGTGAGCCATGTACTTTGGTTTCTTGACATTCTCAGTTGCTTCTCACTTTCAGAAAGTATCTTCAGGGCATGACTCAGTCTCTGCATGTCCCCTTCAGCTGTAAAAAAGGAAACTTGCAACTTTCATCATATAAAAAAGATATGCAAATATAGTGACAAATAAAAGTAGATGAAACAACTAAAAACAAAGGGTGAATATGTACATCTTGAAGTTGAAAACAACACACAGTTTAAACAGGCATCACATGCTAGATAGTCAAGTGGTAAATATGCTAATGATATTCCAGCAAAGCATCTAGAGTTTCCCATGGGTGAAAAATCAGTATGGATCTGGCCTATAATGCTATGCCTGGAGCCATGTATGCCCATTGTCTGTACACATTGTGACAGGTCACTGATGATTAAACTGGTGCCAAGCAGTTTGACCTTGTTTGGGACAGTTCACTGAACTGATAAACTATCATTAGCCCAATTCATCCTGCCATGCCCCGTGGCTTTAACCGACAAAGAGTGAACTTGCAAAGTCAGAGAGTGCACGATGAAATACCAAATGAGTCTTAAGGAACCATTAGCAAAGCATTCATGTAAATGTTACTAACAATAACAGTTATTTCCAAAGCTAGACAGGAAACATATTTGAAAATACAAGACTTACAAGAATGCTTCCTTGAAAACTTTCTTCTGACTTCAGAACTATCATCTTTGCATTTACCAGCAAGAACATCCATTATGAGATTTGCCAGCTGAGATACAAGTTGCATAGGATCAATCCTGGACCTCATCAACTCCCTGGCTCTTATAACAGTGCTTGAAGTATCAGATGACAAAGCCAGATCCAGCAAGCCAAGCAATTCATCATCAGAAACAACTCCAATCTGTACAATAACATGACCATTTTCTGTTAATTTGATGAGAAGAAATATGCAATAAATATTCATAAGAAAAGAGATCACTCACAAGCTCATGGACCATGGTCATTGTGATTCTTTTACCGAGCAAACTCAATTGATCAAGCATAATTTCTGCATCCCTAAGGGAACCACTTGACTTAGTCGCAATGAAGTCCAAGGCAACCTGATCAAAGTCAAGGGCTTCTTCAACACAGATATTCCTTAATCTGCCAGCTATATCAGCTTCTTTTATCTTTGGAAAATGATACTTTTGAGACCGAGTGACTGCACTTTTCGGTAGCATATCCAGTTCAGGAGTGATCATTACAAAGACAACATTTTCAGAAAGGTTCTCTAGGCTATTCAAAACAATTGCCCATGTCTCTCCATGCAACAAATGACACTCGTCAACAATGAAAACTTTGAAACGTGATGAAATCGGTGGCATTGATGCATCCTTGATAAGGGATCTAATCCTTCTGGTCTGATTAATTCTCACAGAGTCCACTTCTTTCACATCCTGGCTCCTTCCAGAAAAGAACACATAACATTCTCGGCAGAGACCACATGGCTTGTTCTCCTCATGTGAGAGGCAATTCAGGGCAGCAGCAAATATCTTTGAGGCAGAGGTCTTGCCAGTGCCACGAGGACCATGGAAGAGATATAAAGAGGTTATCCTTCCTCTAGAAATGGCACCCAAAAGAGACCTTGCCACTACACCTTGTCCCACCAGCTCGTCAAAAGATTTTGGCCTAAATTTCTGACTCAAACTCCTAGGAGTTTCATTTGTAGCATGCTTCCAGCTCCTCTTCCCACAAGGGCTTGTCTCAGCTACATCCCTGGACAACAATGGATTGCCTTCAGCATCAGAATATGGGTTTGAATCTCTGAGTCTTGGGGTTCTTGTCCAGCAGCAGCTTATCCCACATCCGTGGTCTTTTTGAACCATGAAATCAGCCTCTTTGTTTGCAAACAATGATGTGCCTTGGCTTGAGAAGGCATCACTGCCAGAAAAGCATGGACTACCTACACGACTCAAAATGTCACCCACCCCACCGTATGACTGGACTTGATTTTTGTATCGAGATTTTCGTCTTGTCACAGACTGGTCTGTACTGTCTCCTAGTAGAGATCCTGCAATGGGTCCATTAGTTGAATCCACATCCTCCAAATGATTACTCGAAGGTGTGATGCATACCAAGTCCAGCTCCTTGTTCCTGTGACTGCCATAATACACTTCACTCAACGACATGGTTCCATTAATCTCTTCCTTACAACTATCCAATCCTTCCACCTTTTTGTTCCTAAAATGAGCATCCATATTTTTCACTCCACCCAAACTGTCACCGAAAATTAACTTGGATTTTTCAAAATCACTTCCGGAATCAAAATTATCAACTTGTTGCTTACTCTGTCCATCAAGACCTAAATTTTTCCATCCCGAAACACGATTATGGTTTGATCCACCTTCTTTGGAACCATTGGCAGACTGTAAAGATATATCTTTGGTGGAATTCGTTTCCCAGTTGGCATTTTCCAATAAAGCAGAGAATTTGCTCATAGAATTGGTTGAGGGATCCCTTAGTGACCTCACTCTCCTAAGGGCTATAAGGGTTCTTGTGATGGGAATATCAACAGAATGTCGCCGCCCATCTGCCATTTTCCAAAATCAAATAGTAGGAGTAACAAATGAATTCCTTCAGGACACTCCAAAATCAAATTTCAGGATCCATCACCATCGAGAGCTGCATTCCCACCCTGAAAGAACAAAAAAACCAAACATCCTAGATAAGAAACAAATCTCCATATCTTATCTATTCATTAAAGAGTAAAATGGGAGGGGGGGACCTCAAAACATTTCAAAGGACCAAACAAGACAATCAGACCCTCTATTTCTTGTTCACTCTATAAAATCCATAACTTTATAGAACGGAAAGTAAACGGATTTTTTACAATAACCATGAAATAGTAATTATAACAACAATTAATCTCCTCATTTTCATTTTCATTTTCATTTTCATTTTCATTTTCATCGAAGGAAAACCGGCATAACCAAGTGTGAGAAAAGAAAATTAAAAAAACAAAAAGTTTGAACCACAAAATAGTTAAAAACGGCATGCACGAATGTAGCACATCTTCTCCATCAACCACTTTAAATGAAGAACATATATATATATAAGGTATCTTCAGCCTCCAAATAGAAGCACGAGAGAGGAGAAGCAGTGTTTACAGTTGACAGCAGAGCATGCACAAACATTAAGCAAATCCCACTCCCCTAAACGGAGAGATTAGCAGTACTTAAACTAAGAAATTAAATAAAAACACACACACACTCAGAGAGAGAGAGAGAGAGAGAGAGAGAGTCCAAGAATTCAAAGATTACAAACAAGAAGAAAAAATAACAAGTAACAAAGCAAAACAAGGGAAGAAACGACAAAGTACGAGAAAACCAAACACAGAACTTGAAATTAATTAGAAACGTAGTCGTACATCGTCCACACGAACATCGAAGTTAGCAGCAGACATGAAGTAGTAATGTGGTAAAAAATGAGTAGCGTAAAAGGCGGGATGGATACCAAATTAAGAGAAGAGAAGGTCTTGGTTTTGGAACAAGAGATACCACCGTAGCAGCTCTAGTTCAACTGCAAAACCAAAATAATGCTGCTGCTGCTGGACCCGTAGCTCTAGCACTAGTAGTAAAGAGTTGATGATAGATTTTGATGCTCTGGTGGTTGGTAACTAGTAAAGTGGTAAATGTCATTCATTAATGACCACTGAGGTAGCTACTTTTGATTCCATTTTAAACCACGAGAAATCCCATTTGACACAGCGCGTACACAAGGAGATATATATATATATATATATATATATATATATAAGATAAATGCTTTTTCTTTCTCCAAAAGAATTATAATTATATCATGACAGAGCCAGTAGTCAGGCAGAGGCACAGGGATGAAGGAAGGGAGCAGGAGGTGTGGGGGATTCTGGGTTTCGGGGTCGTTTCCTTTCTCTGCTCTGCCTGTCTCGACAAGAGAGCCTGCTTGGACTAGAGAAGGTGGTTCTGGTAATTTTATAGTAACAGGAGGATATTGAGTCCGTTTCAGTTAGTTTACTTTTTGGTTGCTGACAGAAACTTTGGTGGTCCGTGCGTACGTGTTTCAGTCTCTTCCTTGGAGCGTTGCTCGCACGGGCCTTGTGGTGACGAGACAAGGTCATTCAACTCACGTGAACACCACCGTTTTTTATTTTCCATCATCGAAGTCTCATGACTTTCATTCAATAAAGTTGATTAATAATAAAATACTAAGACAACTTTTGCAAATAACCATTCAATATATTAAAAAGAAAATAAATGTGCATGTAAATTAACAAATTTAGTGTTGGAGGATTATTAAGGTATTGTTTATTTTTTTAATTGTTTTAATATATTGATACTAAAAAAAATTTAAAAAAAATTATTACTTATATATATTTCTAAATAAAACAACAACAACGGCATATAAGATATTAATTAAAGACTGCAAATGGACCGTTACCATTTGAAACAAATAGTGAAATCACGGACTGAAGGGCGAGTGAGAAGAGGTGTGATAAAAGAAGTAACTATCTAGTTGGTCTGTTCCACGGAGAAGCTGCGCTAGCTATATTGAGCGAGAGAAAGATATTATGATAAAACCCAAAAAAAAAAAAAATGCTGTTCCCTGAGGAGCTGAGCCGGGAAGCCCTTTTTCAAAAAAGCTGTCAAAATAAAATACCATCACTTTTTAACTCCACCGTCCTCCTCCGCTCCGCTTCCCTGTTGAACCTGTACAAAACACACATGGGGCATATGCCCATGCCAGTAATGTGTACCTTACTACCGTGGCTACTGAGCACACGTGCCTTCACCGCCTGCACGACCGGCGCTCGACGTCCCTATTCCCTGTTATATTTAGAAGTGTTATTGGGTTGATGTTTAAATTGTTTTTTATATGTAAATATATTAAAATAATATTTTTTTTATTTTTAAAAAATTATTTTTAAAATCGATTTAAAATATATAAAAAAATTAATTTAAAATCAAAAAATTTAAAGAGCACTTTTACTCGCGGGTGTTGACTCGAAGGAAAGGAACTGAATGAACTGTAATTTTCAAGGAAGAGATTCTGTAGCAGAATCACAGCAACAATGACCTTAGCCTAGCCATGTCTGTCTAAACCGAGGCAGTAAAGAAGATATGCTTGTTCAAGTAAAAGCCTGTCAAAGTTTTTTTTTCACATTTATTTATGTTATTTTTTGGTGTGCAATAACGTTCAGATTCCTAATTAATTTATTTATTTTATAAAAAGAAGCCAATCTCATCAGATTAACGTGATACTCTTCAATAACCTTCTTTTTATGCGGGAATAATTAGTTAATTAATTATTATAAAGTGCAAGTTGCTTGATAAACTAGGTTAATTATTATGCGTGGTTGGTATAGAATGGGTAATCAAAGACTAATCATTTTAAATGAACAAAAGTAGTATCCCATGAGGATTATTTAACAAATTCGACCGCCACATGACTAGCATGAAGATGGGTTAATTACATGAATACAAGCTACAAAGTGCTTCTATCGAGATGAATTTTTGGAGCTCTCTAGTGCCTCTATCCTAGGCAAAAATGGGGTTACAAAGGACTTAGAATAATTTCCCTGATTTAAAGCATCTCAAGATTGAAAATTTCCTAGATCTTGACTTTATGCTGATTTTAGATAGTAGGAGGATATATATATATATATACACCAGTTATTTTTTAAAATGTTTTTTGTTTAAAAATATTTAAAAATAATATTTTTTTTTATTTTTTAAAAAATTATTTTTTATATCTAGATATCAAAACAATACAAATAAATTAATTTAAATTTTTTCCTTCAAAGTTTTATAAAATATCATTTAAAACACCATTCTAGGGAGTGTTTAGAAATGCGATGCAAACCGCGGTTCTAAAATAATTTTTATTTTATATTTTTAGATTATTTTGATGTACTGATATTAAAAATAATTTTTTAAAAATAAAAAAATTTTATTTCAATATATTT
>Ga0307515_10013919_pt1 | contig 14974 bp, 20 predicted proteins | sample 17_EM_MG_FD_194513 | JGI IMG/M metagenome (GOLD analysis project Ga0307515, IMG submission 194513) | Populus trichocarpa ectomycorrhiza microbial communities from riparian zone in the Pacific Northwest, United States - 17_EM | ecosystem: Host-associated > Plants > Roots > Unclassified | place... | reverse complement strand
GTGGCGACTGGGGGGCAGTAACTATGTACATGAAAATTCCGCAGAAAATGGAAGTGTAACTAAGTAACTATATGAGAAGGTAAATGTGGTTAGCCAGGCCCAGGCCCATGGCCTGAGCCAGTAACCCACTCTTCACCTTCCACAACGACAACCGCGACTGGGGGCCAGAGCCCAGGGTCATCTGTAACCCCCAGTCACTTACCCTGACCACCTTCTGCTGCCCTGTTGAGGACATTGCCCAGTTGGAACTACTTGGAAGTAGTGGTCGGGAAGCCGCACTGCTACCAGTTCAATGATTTTACACTCAAAGGAGGGAAATGGTCTCCCGGCCCTCAATGAGATTCATGTTGAAAAGGTGCCCCTAAGCGGGGCAGTCCGTTTCCGGGGAGTTAAGGCTCTTACTGCCCGTAGCCCGAACGTGACAAACCCCTCAACTGGAACGGCCTGTTCGCTAGAACTCTCCCTCCCCTGAACCCGCAGAAATTGGATTACCGACCCCATTGCCTGTTGGAGGCACCAATACAGCCACCTTCTACTTTAACCGCTCAAGGGTGAACTGGTCTCCCAGCACCCAAGAGAGAAAGCAGAGTCCCCCATCGGCTTCAGAGGCTGGGAGTGTGGGGGTCAACGCCTAGACGGAGTGCCTTATGATGCCATACCCACTAAAACTGCAGAGGACCTCTAAGTCCAACATTGGTAATGGTGGCCCCTGCCTGCAGCTGACAGGGTGTACTGTACCGGACTGCCCCTAAATTGTTTAACGTCCCTCCCTGGGCGTGGGCTTCAGACCACTAGGATCATATATCCCACTGCCACTATCTCCGCCTTACAGCGGGAGTAGAACCCACTCCCAGAGGGCGGGAGAAGGGTAATGGAGACGACTTATGGTAGAACTCCCCTCACCATCCATGCGGCAAAGCCAGCACTCTCTAAGGATGGGGGAGTCACGCCCCTAATGGTAAGGAAAAGCAACCAGGCCACTGGATTCTATATCATCGGGTGAAACATCCTGGGGTACAAGGGGTCCACACGCCGCAACACTATCCTTGCCGGACTGCGGCTTACTGCGCCAAAGGCTTCCACCCTTCGGGAGCAATTGCCTTAATCGGTGGTACTGCACAGCCAGGGGGGTACTTTTAATGCCGGTTTTATAATGCCGGACAACCACGAGGCCCACAGTGCCCACATCCCCAAGGCAACGGCCTTCCAGTGGCCCTTTCCCATCAGCTCCCACTTATACCAGATATCCCCGAAGGGGTCCTACCAATTGGTACACCACGCTTAACCAACTAGGGAGGATTACGTGTATAATGGGTTATAGGGCCCAAAAAAATGTAGGCCCACCCACACGACCTAGTGGACTCCAGACACCTAAAGCGGCGGGGATCCCACCCCTATTACGGCTAAGCTAAGCAGCGAAGGTGCCCCCGGTGCTGACCAGGATGATCACACCCTCATATCCAATAGCCCGGTGACAGATCCGTGCACCTAGGACCATGCGCAATGCATCACCTGGCTGAAGCCAAGGAGAGGCGAACTAGTTGGGCATCCAAGGACGCCCAACCATGGCAATAATGGGTTACATGGGTGGAGGTCCATGGGCATTCATGTGCACCCAGGCCCCCACCCAGGCAATACGCTGTCAAGGGCACATTATGTCGTGCCCCCTCTTCAGCATTGGGTGTCCGCAGACCTCCATGGAGGCCGCATGGTGTCAGCGTGGAACTCAAGGGAGCCTCGTGGGCAACCAAGAAATTCCCGGAAATTCCAGCAAGCACTCTGGCGACCCCTGGTGACCCCAGAGTGGACATATCAGCTAGGGGGTCGTGCCCGCAGGCACCCAGGGGAGTTGCCAGAGTGGCAACACCGACTGTGTTCTGATTCCCCAGGGGGCGGGGCGACGCTTCTTCAAGGCCGCCCAGCCTGGGTACCACTATTCTACGGGTCAAGGAGAGCCTCGGATATGGGGGAGCACGACCCCCGCACCGGTTTCCTACCTGGTTACTCACTGGCGCCCCACCACGATGAGGTGGCAACCACAGGGCAACAACTACGTACAAGAAAAATCTGCTAAAAGCAGAGATGTAACTAAGTACCTAAACGAGAAGGTAACTACTGTTAGCTAGGCCCAGGCCCAAGGCCCGAGCCAGTGACCCGCTCATTGTATCCCGCGACGACGACCATGACCGGGGGCCAGAGCCCAGGGTCATCTGCAACCCCTGATCACTTACCTGGACCACCTTCAGCCGCCCTGTTGAGGACGTTGCCCGGTTGGAACTACTCGGAAGTAGTGGTCGGGTCCAACCTCCACTTCTCTGCTTCTTACCACTTTTTTTTTTTTTTTTTTGTGGGTCAGGGAGGCGGCTCTGCCGCCGACTACACGAAAAGTTAGAGAGGGGAAGTGGATCTCCCGGCCCCAATCTCCAACGGTTCTGTGGAGTGGCGCCCCATCATCCGGCACCGCCTGTTCTCTAGAACTCTCCCTACCGTCACCCGCAGGAATCTGGTTTAAGACCCTGTTGCCTGTTGGAGGCACCAAAACAGCTCCGCTCGCGTCCTCTTCAAAAGGTGAACTGGTCTCCCGGCACCCAGAGAGGAAGGACCGAGGCTCCAAAGCTTCTGTGGCCAGGAGTGTGGGGGTCGCCAACGGCCGGAACGGCCGCGGAATACCCACTAAACCTGCGGGGGGCCTCCTGTCCGACATCGGTGATGGTGACCCCTGCCTGCGACTGACAGGGCGCACCTTGCCGGACCGCCCAGAAGGTGTTTAACGTCCCTCCCTATGGTCTCACTGTCCGCCCATGAAGAGCTCGAGCAAGACCCACTATCCCCCACCTTACGACAGGAGTAAGGGACCTGTCCCCAGAGGGTGAAGGAAGGGTGATGAGGACGACGTGAGGTGTGTGTACGTGTTAGTATAAGGGGAGAATGCTGCAGGGTACAAAGGTCTGCATTGCTACAGTTAACTACGAGACTGCTAGGGGGTAGCCTACATGATCACAACATCGTAACCAGATTTAACACCGAAGCGTAAACTACTAACCACTCGAGAAACCCTACATGGTCAAAGCCGATTCAAAAACCGGGGCTGGCGAGGCCTCACGGCCGGCTACACGTTACCCTGGAAACAACTTAAGCGGGCAACCGGATTGTTATTCCGGGCCCACCGACGGCAGATTATTCTGTGCTCTCGGGCCGGGAAACAATTTACTATAAAGTTCCCGCCACAGTCCGCCCCGGGATTCCACCCCCGGAGTTTCCCGTTCCACGGCAGGCCGGTTCGGTTTGCCTATCGGCGAGCCTAAGCGATTGGTTAGAACGCGCGCTCTAGCCGGTTCTAGGCCCGGATCCCTGTCCTAACCACAGTTACCGTCTCGCCTCAGCTGACCAACGCGAGGCCAGCCAGGGTCACAGGCCCGATCCCACGGAGGAACACCTGGCGGCTCCACAGACTCCCCGGGGGTCACGGGGTGCCAGGGGGCTTCGTTCGCACTGGGGCAGGGAACCCTCATGCACCTGTTCAGGCTATGCGCGTCGCAGGAGTAAAGCTAAGACTAACGTCCCAGTCCGGGGCGACCGAGTCGTTGCCCAGATCAGCGCGCCAACTCTTACAATGGCGAACTGGGGAGCCTCAGTGGCCTGCGCACGTCTCACATGTGCTCGGCTTGTTTTCAAACGCACCTCTGAGTCTTATCGTAGCTGATCGCTAAAAACCAAACCGCCCTCGGTGGGGAGCCGGGAGGAATGGCGGGGCCTCCGCATCAGCTCGGAAATTCCCCTTAAGCGTCCTAGAGTGAGCTAGGATGGACTTACAGCCCGACGTGTCAATGACCCCGCTGCATGCCTTCGCTGCAGTATCCCCGACGCCACCACGACGCCGAGGGCCTGGGCCCCCATTTGATGCCGGCTTCCTGCGTGACCACCTTTAGCCCACTCACAGAGGTGGCAAGCCTCTGCTGCTTGCGAGTGGTTGCCCAGTTGGAACTACGTGGAAGTAGTGGTCGGGTCCAACCTCTGCTTCTTACCACCTACACTATGCGATGCCACCCACTCACCGCCTTCCACTCCACTGCCCCCTGCAGTCTTGTAGCCATGTGTTTGTAGTTTAGACTTTGTATTTAAGCTCGGACTCAATGAGGGATGTACCTCACTCAACGTCTCGATATAGACGTTTGTTATTGTGCGCCCCGCCCCACTCGATAAGAATCCCGACACTCCTCACTCACCTTTTACTGTCGGACCTCGGACCTCAAGACCAGTGGTTCATTCCCCCACCCTCACGTGCTAACTCCCACCCACAGCACCGCTGGGCTAGCCAGCCAGACCGAACCCCCACTTCAGTCAGCCCCTTCGGTGTCATACCTAGTCGGAGTGTTTATGCCAAGACAGATTGGGCGCCTGTCATGCTTTTGGGCAGTCACTTGGGAATTAGGTCCGACAAGCCCGTAAGTCGTCGTACCCATTCCCTCCCCTTCCTCCCAGAGATTATATTCCCGCCGGTGCGCGTGGACGAGAGGAGATCCGAATTCCATCGGCGAACGGACTAGCCTCAAGACCCTTCCTATTCCTTTCAGCTTCTGTTCATATAATCTCTGTCGGAGATTATCAGAATTACCAAATCCATTGCATTAATGGCATAAATGACACAGGGTTTTTCAGTCTGGAAAGTGCGGGGTTTGATATCAAAGATGAGACTGCACTTGAAGAGGAATTCTCAGAGCTTAGTGGGGTCAACACCACTGAAGGGAGTTGGAGCCTTAGCATCGCCCTCTTTGGGATGCGAAACAGGGGCAGGTGGCACTGCCGCGGGAGGCTGAATAATCACCTGAAGCACTGGGATCAGACTCATGACGAAGGCCTGATTACTAGCCCACATAGCAGGATCAATGCCAGCAGGAGTGGGAGGCATCGTAGCAGGAGCAGTATTTTGAGGGACTTGATGTGGGGCTGTTTGATGGATGAACGGAAGGGAAGGAAGAGGTGGAGGGAAAACAGGAAGAGTGGAAGTAAATGGTGGGACAAGGGGAGTAGGATTTGAGGTAAGCAGAGTCGGATTTGAGGTAAGCAGAGTCGGATTTGAGGTAAGCAGAGTCGGATTTGAGGTAAGCGGAGTCAGATTTGAGGCAATGGGATTTGTGGGGAGAGGAGTAGGATTTGAAGCAACAGGTGGTGTTGGAATATGGACTGGAGTAGATGATCAAAGTGGTGTAGAGGAATGCTGTGGCTCTTCTTGCAATGGATTGGGTTTGTGCTCTGGGGAGGCAAGACCTAGCACAGCGAGAGGGACAGGAGCGGAGTCCGACTCATCGAAATTAATTGCACCAGGAATCCTGGTAGAAGGACCAGCTTTGGAATAGTGTCCTCTGGCGTTAAAAGATGCCATGGTGAACAATAGAACTCAATTGAAGTTTTTGGATACTGTTAAAGACAACTCTGATCTGAGGCTGGAGGAATTAATCGGAATTATATGTCTTTGGGATTCAGCGTATTTCTTGAGTATCATATCAAAGACGATGGCAGAGGAATTGATAAGAGTAAGAAGATGATTGGAATAGAGTAAGACCCTTAGGGAGATGATTGGGAATGAGTAGAGGACCAGTTCTTAATTCGATCCGAAAACTGGAGAAGTATGAGGGAATACATGGGGGTTTAAATAGTAAAGAGGAATATGAAATATAAAGTGGAGCCCGCTCGCTAAAGTAAAACACCGTAGGTAAAGTGGAGTAATGTGTCATCGTATCCGCCATATATACCCAAGAGCCAATGCATCCGGCAGGATTCATAAGTCCACATTTCACTTCACCATAATTCCTACAAACCGACGGGATATGTGTAATGGTAATTGAGGTCGGTTCGATTTGGTTCTGATGAGGCTGGTGTAACCGAATAGGGAATAGGAATAATCGGAATTAAATCATGTAATGCATGGGGCGTGACACAGCCCAACAAATGTTTTTGTATTTTTAGGCAAAACATGTCATTTGGGAGATTTTTGGTCCTCTGGACTTTTTTCTTTGAAACAAGGTCACGTGATCTTGCTTTGTTTCTATTTTAGGCTGCATGCTTGTGGCAAAAAATAACTGGCTTGCAAACTACCCCAGAAAAGAGTATGGGATGTCGCAAAAAGTCAACAATATCCCAACAAGGCAACCTTTCGAAGGTGATGACCCATGAGTGTCATCAGACTGCACCTGATCAGGCCCCTGATGAAGCAAAGAAAAGCAGAAAATCCTTGAAAATTGTTGAAGATGAAGAGATCTAGACTGAACATGATATTGAGTGGAACAAGGATACTCAAGGAGAAGCCCGGAGCACAAGCAGTAACTCATCCTTGATTGCTTTGCTTGATCACAAGGAGGAGGATACCCACACATCCAATCAGCTTTATCTCAACATTATACTTTCCAAAGGAATAGCCAATTGGTATAAATCAGTTGCCAAAAAAATGGCCTCAAACAAACGGCCTCGCCACTACTCAGGCAACTTGCGCACAAGTAGATGGAGAGCATCACAAGATGCAAAGAGAAATGGACAAACTATACTGGATTTATTCCAGCCTGCTGTAAGCACACAAACCCAAGGAGAGATTTGTCATTGCTGACACTCCCAAGATCAAAAAAAGGCCTATCGAAAATGAACAAATCAAGTACACAATTGTAAGCAACGATTCTGATATTGAAGAAATCATGCCTCTTGCCATTTCAAACAACCTGGCGGAGATCCTGTCACAACATCCTCCACTGCCTTTACTGGCCACACCTGAACCCAATCTTGAAGATGAGGATCTTCAAGTCAGTTGGGACTTTAAGAGAGACTGTCAATGGGCTGCTGAGGTGGCTGAAGCGCTGCGTGAGGTTGTGAGAGCACAGCACTGGAAAAAGCAAAGGATGAATCTATGGGTGCAAGGTTGAGTGAATGGAATGCTCACTCTGTGTCACCTGTTCTCTAGACCAGGATCGAAGCACACCTGGACTGAGGCTTCAGAGCTGGCAGCACAAGCAATGGGTCATGGGCCTCTTTCTCAAAGTGTCCACCTGGGCAGACCACATGCTGCTGCTGATGGATCCTCTACAATGAAGAAGATTTTCGACAACAGAAATCATTGCTTCAAGAACTCTATGAAGACACTGGCCACCTGTGCCTCTATTACCCAAAATTCCATTGCGAACTGAATTTTATTGAGCAGTACTGGGGAAATGCAAAATTCCAATATTGAGAAACACCTTTCACAAGCAATGATGATCAAATGATACAGAATATGTGTGAGTGCTTGGACTCAGTGCCAATGGAATACATTCAAAGGTGCGCAGCAATGAGTAAGTGGGAACATTTGCATACTGATTGCATTCTCTAGCGACTCAATTTGGTCTGGTAGGCTTATGAATAGCTACTGGGCTGGATTGGATGGGCCACAGGCAGCTTGGGCATGCAAGAAGTACCATGGTCCCTGCACATTGCCACCAGCTGCTATTGAGGAGGCCAGAGCACACACCCAAATATAATTAAAATAGTTATTTCATTCCAATCCTATGCTAGCTACATATACAAAAAAAAAATTCAGGCTTGAGAATTGAACCATTGAGGCTGGGATGTGGCTGTGCTGGCGCCTTTTGGATGTCACCTACCTTACCTCTGATTGCTGAGATGAAAGGACAGCAGGGAGTAAGCAAGAGACATCTGACACCTATGTGTTGCATGCTTGTCAGTACCAGGAGCAGAAAACAAGACGAGATGGGGAGCATCTGGAAGTCCAAGTCAACCAGAGACAATGGACAATGGACAGCAACAGTGGTCAGCACACATAGCACCTTGAGGGCCTGAGAGGTAGCTACTGGAATGAGAATAGGGAGAGTGGGCCTATGTGCCAGGCAATGGGGGGAAATTGGACATGGGGAGTGGGTGGCAACAGGATGCCATTCAGACATGACGTGGCAGATAATGCAGGTGTACCCATCATGGTGGATGGACCACATGGGACCTGGGGCTGGAGCTGGGGCCCAGAGCCATATGCCTGGAAGAGGTATGCCAGAGAACCTCTGTGGTTACAAATTCTGGGTCAGGGAACTGGTGAAGAACCGGATGAGAGCACCAGTGATCACTGGGTGGGGAGGGGACCAGAACTGGTTGACAGACTGGATCGCCACCAGTTCCTGACAGGTCAAAATGGCCCCTGTTCTCTCACCCCAAGCTGGTAACTGTTCTGGTGGACTGGTTCTATCAGTCATAAGGGCTGGTGAACTGGTCTTGAATAGTGGGTTTGAACCAGTCAGAACGACTGGTAGTTTTGATCACTCATGCTTTACAATAATAAAAGTATATTATACATGACATGTACTGATAATACAAGTATCAAGGGAAAGTGAGGGACTCCAAGTAATGTAAAGAGAGACATACGATGGTAAGCAGGCCCATCCATGCAAGCACCCAGAGGATTTCAAGGATTCAGAGCTTGGGTTCATTGCTGATTGCTTGAGGTCCAGGTACTCTGCACAGAAAATAGTACTGGTATTACCTATTAGCAAGTGTGTTGAGTCTGTGATGAGACAACGCACTGCTCCCTTGCCCACCTCCCCTGTGTCTGGTGATGTCACTCCAGTAGAACACCATGGAAGTCATTGGTGAACGATGGAATCTTGATGTTTGCCACAAACTGGCAACAAATAGGGGTATGTCACAATCTCTCTTGTGGAACGATGGCGAGTATGTAATGAGGCCAACAGCCACTCATTGCACTTGTATGTGAATGCATCTTGCAAAGACATTCTACATGTGTTTGGTTGGAAGGATGCAATGGATTGGGAGATGGACAACTTACAGGGTAAATCACTTGTCACGTGCTATTTGTTGTTTGGGGGGTTTTTTTTTAGCACAAGTGGTGCATCAGGGGATGCATCTGTACTCACCAGCATCAAGATTATTGAACGTAATTGACTTACTAGTATGTTTTTGAGGAATTGGTGGTGAGGTTGATGAATGGACAAGGAAGTGGTTGGGTCCAAGTTGTGTTGTTGTGGACTTCATGTTTTTCTGGCTCACTCAAAAGCCTGACCTCACACAGCAGCTGGAGGCAATTGTCATGCCCTGTGCATTACACGATTTAATTCCAATTATTCCTATTCCCTATTCGACTACACCAGCCTCATTGGAACCAAATTGAACTGACCTCAATTACCATTACACATATCCTGTCAGTTCGTAGGAATTATGGTGAAGTGAAATGCGGACTTATGAATCCTGCTGGATGCATTGGCTCTCAGGTATATATGGCAGATATGATCACATACTGCTCCACACTTTACCTACAGTGTTTTACTTTAGTGAGTGGGCTCCACTTTATATTTCATATTCCTCTTTACTATGTAAACCCCCATGTATTTCCTCATACTTCTCCAGTTTTTGGATCAAATTAAGAACCAGTCCTCTACTCATTCCCAATTGTCTCCCTAAGGGTCTTACTCTATTCCTTCCAACTTCTTACTCTTATCAATTCCTCTGCCATTGTCTTTGATATGATACTCAAGAAATACACCAAATCCCAAAGACATATAATCCCGATTAATTCCTCCAGCCTTGGATCAGACTCGTCTTTAACAGCAATGCACAGGGCAGAAAGAAACATGTACCAAGGGCACTCAAATTTCAGTCTGCAGCCTCAGTGGGTAGATCCCAATTTACTATATATTTTCAATTGCTCACCAGTTCAGGGCACTGGTGATCGAACAGGTCCCTGACATGGTGATATTCACTGGGCATCTGACATGATACCCACCAGGGAAATTCTGTTTTCCATTATGTTCTCATACAAGAAAATACTTTATTATCAATCCGCTACAACTTGTACAAGGGATGTGACATCAAGGAATAATATTATATATTTTCAAATTTTCACCGGTGCCCTGAACCGGTGATCGAACGGGTTCCTGACTCGGTGATTCTCACCGGGCGCCAGACCCGATACTCACCAGGTCCCGTACCCAGCGCGTTCGGTGCCCGGGTCTGGGAGCCGGCGTTTGTGACCATAGAGGAACATGAGGACTTCAGGGAAGGGCGGGGAGGTGTAGAAGGTCCTATGGCCGACTTGCGAGCTCATGGATGATAGATTGGCTATTTATTGGAATTACTAGAATGGTAGAAGGGTGAGGATATTCGTTCTTTTGACCGAATGACCAACCGACGAGGCGCAATAAGAGACCAAGGGCAAATGAGCGTTATCGAGCCTAGAGAATAACGAATGATAATACGATATCAGAAACATGACAAAGGCAACGATGCGGAGGGGCAAGAGCAGAGGATCACCATATGTTGATGGTGGAGACAGGCGTGAGAGGGGTGGCAACAGCAGAAGCAGACCAACCTCTGATTGTGTTGGGTCATTAGCGGTGACGAGAGCTTCCGATATTCGTTACAACATGGAGGAGTAGAGGGGGGTATGACAAGTCTGCTGGATGGACAGGACGGAGCAGCGGACCAGCACGATGGTGAACGTAGGCACCTGCTTGATGAGTGGAGCGACGAATGCAAAGGACATCCAACCCCAGATACTCGCGTAATCTCCCGCAATGACTCTAAGCAAAGTGGAGCTGAATTAGCGAAACGCGTAAAATGGCCCAAATGAACAGATATAGATGCTGTTTACGATTGCCTCGACGTTGACTCGTTCGCCGGGTAACGTGCGGCAGTGATCGCTTTTTCCTTGAGCTGTGCGTCTGTGATCAGAGAACGCTTTTCGGATTTCTAAAGAGATATTTAGTCGTCGAAGAACCTGCCATCGAGAAAAGGTGCACTTCTTTGACCCATTCGAGCACGTCCTGGTTGACGGAGGGAAACTTGGTAGGTCTAAGCGGGGGTCAGAATAATATTGCTAAGGAAGCACGGCCGGTGGACTCACTTCCGATCTCAGTCGATAGTTCTGAACTCGGTATCATCCATAGTGAGCCACCGGTCTTTGTTTGTCAATTATCATGCAGATGGTGCTCCGCTCGACAGAAAAGCGCGCGGCGATACCTTCCTGTCGCTCTTTGGGGTGCTCGATGAAATAACGACAAATATCTTTCCGTTCTGAGTCTTTGAGACGTCGTTGCTTGCTGGTACGTGGTCCTTTGGCTTGCGAACGCGTCCTGTGCGGAGGCCGCTCGTGGCTCGTCATCTGTTTCGTCAGCTTGCTGGTCAGGCGAATCGTGCGCGTAATCGTCAAGGGTGGACGTAGACGCAGGAGTTGCGGGCAAGGCACAGTAGCTCGAACCGTCTGAGGCACTGGCCCACGACGATGGGGCCCTGGAATGGAGAGTCGGATGCGAGTCGGAAGGTTGTAGCTCGGCAAACGGGGGAGTTCTAGAATCTGCGAGACGCTAGGTGAGCGTGCTGGCGTGCTGTAGCTGGGTTCAAAGGCGAAACACACCGAACAAGGTGTCTCAACGAGCGAGCGAGCGGAGAACTCGTTGCATTCGTGGGCTACGTCCACTGTCAGGGCATCTGGATAAGTTGGCGATAGACTGAATTATGAGCAGAGCCAGCAGAGCCGTCGAACAAACTCTAGATTTTCAGACCTTCAAGCTTAAAAAAAAAGCAACGGGACGCAGCGAAGTGGAGCCATGCATCGAGCTCTATCTAAAATCATTGATGTTGGGAGGCTACAGACTCTTCAAGGAGACGAACTGAGTATCGAACCGTCGCATCTCGAGTCTGGAGTCTGATCAAAACTAGCTCGTCGCTATTTGAATATGCAGCTTCGAGGAGGAGGAAGAGACCATACCACTCAGTCCTCTGAAACCAGTTGTACGGAGACACGGAGGGAGTGACAGATGTCAGCTGTCACCAGCGAGGACAAACACGACCCACGTTGCTGCTGCACGCCTAAGTCTCCACAAGTGGTCAACATGGCGACTTCACGATCCAAGGAAGAGAACCTGTGAGCACCCTCGACGCATCGCGCGGCAGTGAGCTGATCATCCTCCAAGCGTCTATCTAGACCGTACGCGGCGTTTCACTTCAATTCTGGCGCATGCCACTGATCTCAGCCATCATACAGAAATTACACTCCAAGTCATTCCAAAGCTGGAGTATACCCTCAGTTTGTTAGTCGACAATAGGGAGAGAGAATTACTGAGGTTAAACAACCGGACCTGGGAACCAACAAAGCCCCTGTATGCCCCTTGTTTCTTTGATACGTGCACTTGCTAAGTCTGTGCATATGTAGAGGTGCATCTCCGACATCCCAAATGCGCGTCGAGATTCAAGTGAAGAGCGGTCTTCTCGAGTGGGAGAAGCAAGAGCAGGGTAGCGAAGAGATCGACTTTCAAGCCCTTTTCAAGGATTATTGGAACACCACAGCCCACGAGTTCCTTGTACGGGGTCAGTTGGAATCACCAATCAGTCGTTTCATTACTGACCGAGAGGGCGTAGCGGACATTGTTGCTGGGGAGCATAGTCACCCTGTGAAATTGCACTTCTCTGCAGACGTTACCGTTCGTCTTCTGACAATTGTCCACCGCACGCTGCTTATACTGTTCGCATAGACCTATTCTCTACGCTCTTCGCTCTTCGGACTCGAAGAATTGTTAGGTAATTACTCCCTACTGATGAATGAATCGACGGAGAAGGCTCTGGAAAAGGGTATTAAATTCGGAACTGCATTCTCGGAGGTCGGTTCTCAGTCTCCCATAGCGAAACCATTAAGGTGTTGACACATTTTAGTTGAATGAGATCGCAAAGGCTGCCTTCCGTATTACCCAAGTCACGTTTGAGGTTTGTTCCCGCTCCTGCGCGTCAGAGGCAGAGGTGACGCCCGGCTGTTCTAGCTTTTGAAGGAACAGAACAAGTACCACCAGATGCCGTTAGACTTGTTCGATCGGTTGGAGCGCATATTTTTTTTTGCGGACAAGGTCGTGGACGAGGTCAGCGATGAAGAGACAGAAATCTTGAAGAAGGCAATTTCAAAAATGTTCAAAGTGATGGAAAACGTCGCAGAGTGTTCTTGCGACTATGTCAAACGTGGGCGTTTCGGTGAGCAATCGGCCTTTTTGAATTTCGCAATGCTGATGATCGCAGAGAGGACGTTGGGTGGGCTGGCCTACCCGCACCGGATCGAAGAAATGAGCAAAGAGTTGAACTGGGTCATTGACGATTTTGACCGTGCAATGGATGTTGAGACCCTCCGCCTAGCTAAGGAGTCCAGTAAGCATTGACCTCAATCTGATGATCGTGTATTCTCAATTGTTTCGTATAGAACTAGTCCAGCAAGACCTCTGGGTTAAGGAGCGGCTGAAACCTACCAGGACCAGCTATAACCTGGCGCTCTGCTGTATGGAAGGCACCCGCCAATCTATCCTCAATCAAGTCGTTGCCTGGGTAGCCAATGGATCGGGCCCGAGCAATACATACTGGATCTACGGCTTCCCCGGAATCGGCAAGACATCGTTATCTCATTCAATCTGTAAAACACTCGATGAGCGAGATCAACTCATTGGAGCGTTTTTCTGCCAGAGAGACGACACGAATTCGAACGAGCCTAGAAACATCCTTCCAACTCTCATCTATAAACTCGCCGAAAACTCGCCGACGTTTCGAAGGATTGTGGCAGAGCGACTTCGTAGTAAACCAAACCTCACAGCGGAGTCGATGACAGACACACACTTCCTCGATTTTATCCGCTCGACGGCTAGCCAACCCAATGAGCATCCTTGCGCCTTTGTCATTGACGCACTTGATGAGTGTGGCAACAATCGAAGTCGCCAAGACGCCCTAAAGGCCCTGACCGACGCAGCCGCACTAGCTCCGTGGCTCAAGATTATCATCACCAGTAGACCCGAAGCCGATATCGAACGCTTCTTTCGTGGTCTTACCGGCTCGTCGTATTCATCATATGATCTGACCGCCGATCAGGAAGCCAGTGATGATTTGCGAGCCTTCGCCCGAAGCCAGTTCGCTTTAGTGGCCTCGCATTGGCGTATCCGCACGGCTTGGCCAAAAGATTCGGACTTCAACGAGCTTATCTCTCGCGCGAACGGCCTTTTCATATTCATCAAGACTCTTACTCTCGCACTTGAGGAATGTGAGGACGCCGAAGAGTATTTGAAGGAAGCCCTACAAGGCTCGGCCGGTCCTGGCTTGGAGTCTCTATACGGACTCTATTCGAGTATCCTGCAAGCGCACAGCAAGATTAGTGGGTTTTGGCGGATGATTGTGGTGATTATAACAGCTCAATACCGCCCACTGTGCGAGGAGCCGATTGCAAAGCTGACGGGAGTGAAACCCAATCTAGTCGAAAAGTGGGTGGATGCCCTCAGCTCTTTGCTATATCGAGACGAAGGGGCCAATAGAGCAATTCGTGTCCGACATTTGTCAATTCCCGATTTCTTTCTCAGCGATCGCTGCGAGTATCAAGTCAACCTGCGAGAAGCGCACACACAGCAGGGTATCGCCTGCCTCGAGACGATGGTAAAAGGGCTCCGTTTCAATATCTGCAATCTCGAAGATTCCCGGCTCGCCAATGCAGACCATAGAGATCTCCCATCCCGAGTGAAACAGAGCGTTTCCGCCCCCTTGCAGTATAGCTGTCTCCACTGGTCGAACCATCTTTGCTCTTCAGCTACCCGCGATGAGCCCCTATTGGTGTTGGGAGGCTTGAAGAACTTCTTTGGGGGATTGTACCCATTATTTTGGGTTGAAGTGTTGAGCATTTTGGGGGTGGTCCCAACTGGCGCTCAGAGCCTTCGAAGGTTGCTATCCTGGGTCGGGGTGAGGACATCCAGCTCGCTACCAGTTTGCATTCCAAGCTAATTCGAATTGGCTGTAGGATATGGATTCAACGCTTCTTGAGAGAATCCAGGATATTCATCATTTCCTGAACACTTTTCACACACCCATCTCCATCAGCGCTCCACACATCTATATTTCAACACAACCATTCCTGCCCTCACAGTCCCCTTTATCGAGGGCCTTGAGCAGAGAATTCACTCGTGCCATCAAGGTACGA
>Ga0307515_10013918_pt1 | contig 14975 bp, 12 predicted proteins | sample 17_EM_MG_FD_194513 | JGI IMG/M metagenome (GOLD analysis project Ga0307515, IMG submission 194513) | Populus trichocarpa ectomycorrhiza microbial communities from riparian zone in the Pacific Northwest, United States - 17_EM | ecosystem: Host-associated > Plants > Roots > Unclassified | place... | reverse complement strand
AGGCATGGGATGTATTTGTTGAATAAAAGAATGTGTACTGTTGACCAGATGAGAGATCTGAAAAATGGAAAGCCTTTTTCTTGCTTCGCTTACATGCTTGTTCTATGAGTGGACTACTCCATGGAGTATCTACCCAAATGAAAAATGTGAAGATAGTCTCATTGTAATTGGTGACCTACCCAGATGGAAAATGTGAAGTGGTCTCATTGTAATGAGTGACCTACCCAAATGAAAAATAAAAAGCGATCTCATTATAATGGGCGACCTACCTAGAAAAACAGGTGAAAAATGGTCTCATTGTTATGAGTGGCCTACCCAGGTGGAAGATAAAAAGCGGTATCATTGTAATGGGCGACCTATCCAACTGGAAAATAAAAAGCGGTCTCATTATAATAGGCGACCTACCCAAATGATAGAATGTGACTTACCTGGCAAAAAGACTTGGCTGGAGAAGTCCTAAAGGGATGATAGGGTAGGGATGGAAAACTTGGTGTTTCCTGATTGCAGGGTTGACCTGAAGACTCCTGTTGATGACAAGATTGATCTTCTCGTTTCTTTGAGATTTGCCTAACGGTAGGGTTCATCTGATCTTCTTCCCGTTCCAGGGTCGAAACTGTGATTTCTTTGTTATCATCAACTCAATGATTTTTTCTTTGTTCACAATCTTGCTGGACTTCATTGAGGATCTTTCCTGTAACAAATCAAAAATATGTGTAATGGTTTAAGGTTGGATGACATGCATGTATCCTTACCTTATTTGAAATATAGGTCCCCTCTCTTTGATGTTCCATTGTCATAGGCTGCCTTCGTTTGCTATCCAAAGCTTTCTTTGTTTCTTCTGATTGATTGGCTCATTTACGTGCTAGCCTTCCACTTAGATGTAAGTGCATTACCCATTCCGGGCTGTCTACGATGATTACTGCTCTCGTTATTTATCAAGCTTGACAATGCCCTCAGGTGTGGTGTTGCTTGATTCATCATGAAGAAGCTTAACAAGTCATTATCTTCTAGATTCTCTCAAGAACTACTCTTTCATTGGTTGTGTGCATCTTGCCAGAGCTATCAACAGGTTTTCTATTGTCAACCTTATCCTAGATTGCCAATCAGCCACGAACTTCCTCCAGTTGAGACCTACCCTTTAAGTATATGTTATCATTAACCTTCATGAAAACTATCCAGTCTTCCAAGCACGCATCTCATAGCTTGCAGTAAAAGGCTCTTTGTTGTAGGCTCCATGCTCATCTCAATGGATCTCTTTCAGCTCATCTAATCAGATTGTGAAAAGGAATGCATCGACATCATCAATGATGTTCATCACCCATATTCATGCGGTGAAGTGCGTCTTTGGGTTTCAAAATAGACGGTCCCACAATCAATCTTGATGGTGTGCATCTCTCCAACATTCATTCAAATGCAATTGTGCGATAACATCTATCGAGATTCATAGCCATGTTCCAGAGGGATAAACTCAAATGACGATATGAAGATGTCTTTCAGGTACATCTTTGCTCTCAATTGCTGTTGGGGTTTACTAGATCATGGATTGTCTTTGAACAACATCGCCCTCAATTGATCTGAATATGTTCGTTCACTTTCTTAAGGTCTATTGTATTATGACACGACCAAAAGATTGATGTCTTCTTCCAAGTGCAGGAGTGTCGAAGTAATAAATAACCCAGCAAGACCATGGTCGAACCATAGGGAGGTTAATTGTATAAATTATAAATAAGAACAACAACAACAACAACAACAACAACAATAATAAAGAGAGCTTTGAGATGTGATATTGATATAAGGATTAAACAAGGATAAAATAATTGTCAAGGTTAGAGGATCCACTAATGGTATTTCAAACAAGTGTAGTATAAACTCTTTTTATTACTCAATTAGAAACCACACACAAAGGAGGTTCCAATCGGATTATAAATTGTTAACATGATTACATTAGTTATCTTATTCGAATAATGCTAATACTTGTAAATGTTATCAGACATTCATGATTATAACTTATGTTAACAACAAATCAAGTTCCTTTCATAGCACATGTGTCGGTTATACCATGCGGTTGGACTATGAAAGTGCAAAGTATTTGTTGTACCAAGGGTTATATAACATAAATCTAGATTAACCATTTAACAAGTAAAGTATTAAAAATGAACAAGATAACAAATACAAAACATGTTAGTATCAAACATTAAGGTCCATGTTGAGTTTATACTATACTTATTCTTACACCATTAGTGTAACCTTTTCACCTTGACATGATAAACTTAGCTAAACATAATGAAAGAGAAAAACATAAATAAACAAGATAAGAACATGATTATATAAGTATAATAAAGGAAATGAAAGGCATAAATAAAAGATTAATGAAAGCAAAACTTAAGCATTACAAAAATATAAAGAGAGAGAGCAAGAAAATGATCTTGATCTGAAAACCAAGATGCCTAAATGCATGGCAAATGCCTCCTTTTATAAGCCAAAATTCAGAACTATTGATTTGATGACTAATTATTGAGTGGGTGGCCATATCTTGACTTGGTGACAATTCTTATCTTCTTGTCTGAACAAAACGCCATTACTAACGTTAGAATTTGAACATATAGTCTTCATGAAAGTTCTTGGAAATTGTCTCAGCTTTCCAACAAAATAAGACTTAGTGCATTTGGACTTCTAGAACTCGAAATATGGACTGTAGAACATATTTCGACTTCTCTGTTATTGCTACAATTTGAACTTGAAAACGGCCTTTTTGAATCTTGGACTCTTCATGAACGTTTTAGGCCTATGTCTTAGCTTTCCATCCATACCAGACTTAAATCCAAGTTCTACAACTTCAGTTATGATCCAATAACCGAATGGTGTTTTAGTTTGGACTGAACCATCATCTCTTTTCTAAGCTTAGCCCTCTCTTTGTCTTCTCAATTTCAGTAGTTAAACTCATCAATCAATCCTTTCATTTATGTGATAGGCCTGCATTTAAGATGAATATTTACCATAAATTAAAGGTATCTTATAGTATGAGACATGATATTATAAAACATGCTCTAGTTAAGGAGTTATTGATATTTCAAGTGCAAAATGATGATATAAAACCTTGATAAAAATACACTTTTAAGTATTAATCAATGTAATATCTTTGCTTTATATGTAATTTGTATTATATGTAGATTTTAATATGTGTATCCTAAAGATATTTGCTTTTGGTATTTATACATTTAGAAAGTATGAGTAAGGAACTAATATTAGTAAACTATTCGAAAATAATACTTAGTAATTATAATCATGCATGTTAATGTAATAATTAGTTCAATATGAATTCTTTGAGTTTATAATTGTTTGTAGTTAATGTTTTATTTGTTGATGATGTAAGGTTGAGAAAGCACAACGAAGTATGGTTATGTGAAATATTGTATGATGAGATGGGATATGATCCAGGATGGTTGGATCGAAGTGGAAGATTTGAGTATTGTGATTGAATGAAGTCTAGTCGATAACTTGGTAACATCAGAAAACAAAGAAAACTCAGCTGAAATTTTCAAAAAAAAAAAATCTCATAATCTTAGACATATAATTCAATACTTGACATTAGTAAAGAAATGTTTGAGATTTCATGACATTATAATTTGAGGGTGTTACAAAAACACCATTATAAAAGGTGGTCATCCGTATCAACAAATTTTGGTTGATGCATTTGTCAATATAGAAGAAGATCGGCTTGATTATATAAGAGCTAATCAAGGTGATTTGAGATCAAAAGTCTATAAAGGTATTCATGAAGCAATACTTAGAAGAGATGTTAAAGGTCATGCTACTGGAAAAAATATTGTCCCTCTTTCTTAACTGGTAGCCCACGTTATATGATTAATAATTATCAGGATGCAATGGCTATTTGTAGAGCTTATGGCAACCCAGATCTTTTCATTACATTTACATGCAATACAAATTGGCCAGAAATTCAGAGATATCTTACAAAAAATAGGCCATACAAGCAAGAAGACAGGCCTGACATTGTCACAAGAGTTTTCCGAATGAAAGTGACTAATATGTTTGCCTATATAAAATCAGGCAAACCATTTGGCAGAACAATCGCAGGTGTTTATAACTTTGTTATTTGTTGCTCTTTAAGTTAGTACATTATACATTGAATATCATTTTTGGCCTTTCTTATTTTTTTTTTAACTTTTAAAAAAGATGTTTGTGCAATTGAGTTTCAAAAAAGGGGACTTCCGCACATCCACCTTCTTATTTGGCTAGATGCTGAATTCAAATGTCGAACTGCAGAAGATGTGGATTCTATTGTTTCAACAGAAATTCCTAGTAAGAATAATGATCCTGTTTGTTATGAAATTATATCAAAGTTTACATAATGTTCTCCATTATTTATATTGTTTTTTTTATTATACGGGGTTTTATAAATCCTTGTTGAATGATGAAATGACAATGAAGTGTTTGACTGAATTCTGGATGATTGTTGAGATGACTATGAAATGTCGATCGAGTTCTTGATGAATGTTGAAACAATGATGAAAATGTTAATGTTCTAAAATGACCTGTTTGAGATGGATATATTATCGTGTTGCAATGAATATTAAACCGACTATGAGATGTTGATTGGGCTATTATGAATTTGGGCTGCTGACGAATGGTTGTATGAGTATTACAAAGGACCTACTATTTTATTTATTTATCAAATGTAAGAAATTGTATAGATCAAAAGTGAAAGAAAGCTAGTGAACAACAGATCCAAATATACAGACATGTACAAACTGGTGAACAAAGGGAACAAGCTCCCTTGAACAAGAAAAGGGAATATGCTCCCTCATACAAATAAACAATCTAGTAAGCTAAACAAAAACAACAATCAGGCACCAAACCACAGAGGATATGGCCATCAAACACTTCTCCACAAAGCAAACCTCAAACAAACAAGTAGGAGGGTTCACAAAAACCAAAAACAGCCCAGATCACAACTGAATAAGGACAACACACAAGGCTCTGCAGGCAGCAACTAAACCAAGGCTTAGCCCTGCAACAATGGCCTTGTACAGGCACGATAAAGAGAGAGCAACAACTCCAGCAATCCAGTCCAACAAAGGGGATTTCAGCAACTAACTTCAAAACAATAGCAACAGGCTACTCGACTAGTAGACACATGCAAAACCGTGAACCTGTAAGTACACATGCCAACATCACCAAACAAACATCAAATAATATACAAAGCAGTAGGGGGAATGAAGCCTCTACACATCAACCCACGATACATCAAATCCACAGCAAGCCATTGCACCACCTGTAGAAGCGCAGTAATCAGCAATATCCATGCCAGCAACCAAGGAATGTCACTGGAGGCCATCCCATACAACAAAAAACAAGGTTGAGTAACTGATAGCCAAACATCCATGAACCTGCATTAGCAACTGGAAACCAGCTGTAAACCCTAAAAAAAAAGGATTGAAGTAAAGGCTATAATAACATTATAATGGTGTAAGAATGGTGGTTGGATTATGATAATATAATTGTATATAGAAGGTAGTAGTTTTAATGTTAGGATTATACATAAAGGGTTACTATCATAGACAACAAGTAATGGTACAATTTAAGTTAGTTCCTTATGATGTAAAGGTGGAACTATAAGGGTTGAAAACATAAAAAAAAATCATACTTTACGATCAGAGTAAGTGGATGCTTATGGATATCCGAACCGGGGTACATACAAGAAACATGGTTGAAAAAAAATAGTAAAGATGAGATAACCATAGAACAAGTTAAATTTGATGTCTTAAGTTGAAACCAAAATTTTAAGGATAAAATTTCTTAAGGAGGGGAGAATGTAAACCCTCGGAAAAAAAAGGGATTGAAGTAATGAGGTCTCAATGAGTAATGAAGATTCGATATGAAAGAAATGAATAAATAATGGGAAGGATAATAAATGTGTCGTGTAAGAGAGATAATGATTCCATAAATGAATTTAAAGGTATTTTTAAACACCCTAAAAAAAAGTAAAGCTGAAATGACTCCACCATCGCTGTCGATTTCTGAATCGGCAGCGAAATAGTTTTTGGCTGCTGATTTCTGAATCGGCAACGACACTTTATGGCTATCAAATTTTGAATCGGCAATGGCACATTCGGCTATTGAATTCTAAATCAATAACGACGCAGTTTTTTATTGCCGATTTCTAAATCGGCAGCGACAATGTACGATCTAACAAAAATTAGAATTGGACTAGCCTATCCTAAGGGAGAATGGGAATAGAAACCAACCCAAGATAACCTAAAAGGGGGGTAAGGACAACCTTGGTCCCAAACACCCCAGCACACTTTGGGGACTATAAATACAAGGAGAGAGAAAGGGTGGCTACCCACTCTTCCCAAAATGAGCTGCATGTTCTTACCCCTTCCCTCTTCCCAAAATAAGCTGCATGCTCTTGCCTCCTTCCCCCTTCCTAAAATGAGCTGCATGCTCTGGTTTAAGGCATTTGACATGCTTAGCAATGCTTGGAAGTTTTGAATAAAAGAAAATTTAACATGAGTGTTTAGGAAGTTTTGACCAAGAATTGTTAGTAACTAGCCATACCAAGGAAGAAAGTTCTTTCACGTGGTTGTTGTGCTTAATGAATAATTTCTAGCAAAATAATAATAATAATAATAATAATAATTTTGATCAATTTGATGAACATGTAATATGTGTGGTAATACTATTTGACTTGAAATATGTGGAACATATTATATCATGCCAATATAGATGAGAATTGATAATGTTATCTTGAATATAAACACAAAAGGATTTATTGTAGAAATAAGGCCTATATTCGGCCAAGGTAGAAGAAAGAGTTGGTTGGACATTTAGTGAGAATGAATGCTGATTTAATGAATTAAAGTGATGACTAAAAATAGCTTATTCATGAGCTTGTTTTCAAAACTAATTGGGCATGTGAAATAATAGATATGATGAACGAATTAGAAAGGGGTTTGAGTATTGATTCAGGATGTTCTACTGGAATGTAAGAGAAGTATACAGAGTGGGACCCGACTTCTCGCGTGCAAGTACAACAGGAGTTCAAGGTAAGGGTTGCCCCCTTGCTTCTTCAAATTGTTTAAATTCTTGTCATGCTAGTTATATGATAGACATTATGCGTATTTTGTACTACTGTGTATCATGAGAAATGTCGCACGTGTGCGGCGTCGCGGCGGATATCCCACTTTAAATCTAGGAAGTGTGTATGGTATCTATCTGGCACATATGGGGAGACAAGGAATTCTTTGTCTCTTGTCGGTGGAAAATGGAATGGGAGTCGCCACCTAGTATTTTGGTCACTAGGAACCCTAACTGGTCTTAGAGATCGGGCACGGGGACTGGTTGCGTAAAGGAAATGTATTAGCACCTCAAATACGCCTTACCTAAGGTAAGCTGCATTGTTTGATTGTCTGATAAAAAGCTAAGGTGTTATTGTATTTCTAGTTGTTGGTCCGTCTATGGTTCAAGAAAAGTCATCCTAAATAAGGAGGTCCTTATCTTATCGGGTAAAACCTAACCGTTCTAACATCTATGTAAAAAAATCATATTTTTAATATCAGGAATACGTTTTACGTATAAATTCGTAATCCAAGATACTAAAAGAAGACAAAAAGATTTTTTTTAGAATTTTTGAAATATTGGCCTAGTTCTCATGGCTTGAATAAACTGGTTATTAAAGCCAAAATGCATGCTAATACATATATTATTTTGAAATTTCCTTTGTTGTGTGAAAATATGATGTTATAATATTTATATATATATATTGGAGAGACTAGGCCGTATGCATGAAAACAAAACATTTTTTTTTGAAACTTGACAAAAACCGGGTATTTTAATATCGGATTTGTATCTTTACAGTATAAAAATACAAACCGATATTGATCAAAATGCAGTAACAAAATTGCGGAAAATCACAGATTTTTGAAAAGTTTTTTTTTTTGGAATTTTAAATTTTTTTTTTACTAGACCGGACCCGGCCCAAAAGGAGACTGGGTCGAAATCGGCCCGAAATAAAACGGGCCTACTTTCTATAGGGCTGGACTCAGTCCAGCCACAGGGGCTGGGCTGGGGTTCCAGCCCAACACAACAGTAACCGGGGTTACTGGACATCGGGTTACTGTACACGCATAGTAACCGGGGTACCGGCTAATTATTTTCTTGCTTGCAGAACGTGCACTGTGCATGTTCTGCATGCAAGAAGATGACCCCTAAACGGTGATAACAGGAAGGTTTACCTGAGATGATGAGCTTGGATAGATGGGCTGACGGTGGTGCTGGTGGCCGGTTTGGCGGTGGCGTTGCTGCGGCTGCTCTTCCTCCTCTCTGCTGTTTTTTCTTCAGCTTTGTTCTCCCCTGTTTCCTTTGTTCCCTCTATCAACCTTGTTCTTCCTTCTCTGCAGCGGCTTCGTGGAGGTGCTGTTGGTGGTGGAGAGGAAGCCGGTGATGGCAGCTGTTTTTTCTTCCCTTCTGTAGAGGCGTTGCTTCTTCTCTTGGTTTCCTTTGTTCCCTCTGTCAACGCTGTTCTTCCCTCTCTACAACAGCTTCATGGAGGTGCAGGTGGTAGGGAATGGCTGGGATGAAGATGATGAGCTCTCCTTGGTGTCTGAAAGTGTCTTGCTGCTGCTTTCTTCGTTTGAGTAGAGTTGCAGGTCGCTGCCCTTCTTCAAATGGCGCAGCAACGGGTGAGAGGAAGATGACAGTGGCTGGGAAGCTTGAGGACAACAACTGTTTACTCCTTCTTCTTCCCCGTGCAGAGGAGTAGGTGCCGCCTTTTCTTCCAATGGTGCAGCGACTGGAGGGAGAAGCAGGTGATGGTGTGTTTGTATTTCCCTCCCTCTATTTCAGAAATCCTTTCCTTCTCTTCTCTCTGTTCACTCTTCTCTCGTTCAACTTTTCAAAGGTTCCCCTGCTTTCGTTCCTGCTTTCGTTCCTTCTTTTGTGTTTTTCTCCCCTTCTTTTCCTATCTCATTTCCTCTCTTCCTACCCTCTCACAGTAGCTTTCTTTGTTTCAAAACTTCCCTCCCCTTTTAGTTTCAAAAGATCCCTCTCTCTCGTTCAAAACTCTACCTCTCGTCCTTCCCATCCCCCCTCCCCTGCTGCTGGTATTGAGAGCAGTATTTATAGGCTAGAGGGGCGCGGGCTGCTGTTGCGCGTGGGGAGCAGGGGAGCGGCCTGCTGTTGTGCATGGAGAGCAGGGCACGCGGCGGTTGGTTGGCCAGACAAGGGGCGTGGGGCTTTAGGTTCGGCCACTGTTCCATGTTTTAAGGGGCGTGGGGCTTTAGGCAGTGTGTGGAGAGAGAGAGAGATGAACAGTGTTCCCTTTTTATTTTATTTTATTTTATTTTTATTTTATTTGTGGGGACCCAAAAATGGGTTACAACAAGAAATATTGCTATGTGAACATTGCCTACGGGCAGTACAAATATTGTTGCATGAAAGTTACCAACAAGTAGGAGAAATATTATTATTCTGTGAACATCGCCAATGAGCAAGAAATGTTATTACAATGTGAATATGTAAACCCTAAAAAAAATATTGAAGTAATGAGGTCTCGATGAGTAATGGAGATTCAGTATGAAAGAAATGAATAAATAGTGGGAACGATAATAAATGTGTCGTGTAAGAGAGATAATGATCTTTATAAATAAATTTAAAGGTATTTTGAAGTCGAAATGAGAGTTATGATTCAGGGTTTAGGATTTATGGTTTAGAGTTTAGGGTTTAGGGGTTTAGGGTTTAGGGTTTAGGGTTTAGGGCTTGTAATGAGTTCTAGGGTTTAGGGTTTAGGGGTTTAGGAGTTTAGGGTTTCGGGTTTGGGGTATGGGGGTATTGGGGTTTGGGGTTTGGGGTTTAGTGTTTGAGGTTTAGGGTTTTGGGTTTGGGGTTCGGTTGGGGTTTAGGGTTTAGGGGGTTAAAGTTTAGGGTTTAGGGTTTTAGATTTTTAGGGTTTAGGGTTTAGGGCTTGGGGTTTTGGGGTTTTGGGTTCTGGGTTCATGGTTCGGGGTTCGGGGTTCAGGGTTTCGGGTTTAGGGTTTAGGGTTTAGGGTTTGGGGTTTGGGGTTTAGGTTTTGGGTTTGGGGTTAAGGTTTCGGGTTTGGGGTTTGGGTTTTGGGGTTTGGGGTTTTGGGTTTAGGGTTTGTGGTTTGGGGTTTGGGGTTTAGGGGTTTAGGGTTTTGGTTTATGGGTTTAGGGTTTGGGGTTGGGGTTTTTGGGTAGGGGTTTGAGGTTTGGGGTTTAGGGTTTTTGGGGTTTGGGTTTAGGGTTTAGGGTTTACGGTTTACGGTTTAGGGTTTAGGGTTTAGGGTTTTGGGTTTGGGTTTAGGGTTTTGGGGTTTAGGTTCTTAGAGTTTAGGGTTTAGGGTTTAGGGTTTTAGGGTTTAGGGTTTTAGGGTTTAGGGTTTAGGGTTTTAGGGAGGGTTTAGGAAAAAACTTGAAGAAAACATGGCTGCGACAGGCGATAGGAGGTTCTTAGGTTGTCGGCCTGAGATTTACTCCGATAGCCTTTGCTTCCATCTCTTCAACCTTGCCACACGTTCCCATCAACCATCTTCACCTTTCCACCGAGCCGTTTTCTTCCCTAAAGCTCTTTACACCCATCACCTCCGTCCCTCACATCCACTCACTTTTCTTTTTTTTCCAGCCGCCCTTTACTAAACCTACATTCTTTGCCTTTTGATCCTGTCTAACCATTACTACATACCACATAAACACCACCATGTTGCCTGCCAAGAACAAACCAATCCCCAAAACTGCTGACTCAACATCATGGGCTGATAGAGTTAGGATTTCTGACTCAAGCACTCGTTTCACCCTTGAAAATCTTCCTCGTCAACCTGTAGGGCACCGTCTCCAGGTCTCAGAAGCAATGCTGATGGAGAATTCTAATTAGTGGACTCGATGTATGGTTGGTTTTTTTCCAGGATACAAAATGCCATACCATGCTGTCAATAAAATTGCATCTCGGGTGTGGAAACAGTGTGGTCTAGAGCATGTCACAGCCACCGCTAATGGCTTCATGATTTTTAGGTTCAACACTGAGGAGAATATGCATGTAGTGCTAGAAAAAGGACCATGGATGTTCGGAGGTAAGAACATCATCCTGCAACAATGGCATCCCCGATTCCAGTTTGACAAGAATAAAATCTCTACACTTCCAGTTTGGATCCGCCTACATGGCCTGCCTTTTCCTCTATGGTCTAAGCAGGGTTTGAGCTTGGCTGCCAGCATGATTGGTCGACCTTTTTCTTGTGATGAGCAAACCTACAACTGCATACGGTTAGAGTATGCAAGGGTGTGCGTAGAGATTGATGCTACCCTCCCCTATGTTCAGTACTTTGAAATAGACAGTCCCTTGTCAGCCGAACCAATCACAGTGACAGTAGACTATGAATGGAAGCCCTCTCGTTGTGACAAATGCAAAGTCTTTGGCCATTCCTGCCTTCCCATTGCAGGATCCCAACCGGCTAAACTGGACAAAGGCAAAGGCATAGCAGACCAACTTACATCCCACCCAACCGCCAGCCCACCCTTACCTATCCCACAAGACCCATCCCCAAGCAGTGCCGATCCATCATCCAACAAGGCCCCTCCTCCCACCATACAATGCCTCCCCAACCATATGGCCATTATCACCTCCAATGATCCATTACCAGGCACTATTGCCCCATCCTCAAGCAAACCATCCTCTCCCACGACCCTATGTCCTACACCACTTTTGGACCCCCAACCAGCCTTAAACACCATTCCTCCCTCCCCACCACTTGCTGTTCAAATTGATCAGCCTGACCTTCATGTATCCAACGACAACAATTCCTGTCATGAGTCAGGAAATGATCTCCCAACCAACATCCACACTTCTCAGCTTCCTATTGCCATGGACACTGCACCGTGTCAGGAGAGTAGAATGGACTCCTTGGGCACAACTAGTGAAAGTTCCCACACAGCTACTGAAGCTACTATTGAGACATCCTCCACCTTTATTGCCACCCATGATGCATCCCCCACTTCCTCTCCGAAAACAGTCTAGAAAAAGAAAGGGGGCAGGAAAAAAAAGGAGGTTAGAGGCCTTTAATTCTGTTTGATGTTTCTTACCATTATTTTCATTAATGTTTAATATAGGTAGCTGGAACACATGGGGCCTTAATAACCTCCAAAAACAAAAAACTGTCCATCACTGGACGCAAAAAAATAATCTTGACATTTTTGGTCTACTTGAAACCAAAATTGAAGTGTCTAATTTAGCTGCTGCAGAAGCTAACCTGGCCCCTTCCTACTGGCATTATATTTCCAACATTCACCATACCCCTCACTGCTGTATTTTAGTTGGCTAGAATTCCCACAAGCTTAACCTCATCTATGAAGATTCCTCTCCCCAATGGCTTTCTTGTAAAGTCACTACCCCATCTTCCACTCACCCTCTCAAAATCACCTTCATTTATAGCCACAACACCCCATCCAAAACATTGGTATCCCATGGATTGTTATGGGGGATTTCAATGCCATATTGACTGCTGATGACAGAGTAGGCGGGGACATGAATTGGTATCGCCATCAAGATGACTTCCACAACTGCATCTGTCAGTCTGAGCTCATCCAAATTCCATACACAGGTATCAGGTTTACTTTGCACAATGGGCAACATGGTGATCATACTATACAAAAGAAACTGGATTGGATATTTGGGAATCAGTGCTTGTTCTCCACCTAGCCGGCAGCTCATTTTGTTTTCCAACCGCGTCACATCTCTGATCATAGTGCCATGATACTTCATCTTCAAACTGATAGCTACAAAAGACAGATTCCTTTTAATTTTTTAAATTTATGGGTTGACCGTGATGATTTTCTAGCCACTGTTAGCTCATCCTGGCAGGCTACAATCAATGGTAATCCAATATATCAACTTACCACCAAGCTCCGCCTCCTAAAACATGAGCTTAAGAAACTTCATCAGCAGCACACGTCCCACATTACAAGCAGAGTTTCACAAGCTAAAGATGTATGGTATGCTGCTCAGACCGTCCTTGATGCCAACCCAACCTCACCCGAAGCCAGAACTGATGAAAGATCCTGTGCTCATCAATACATGCAATTATGTAAAGATGAGGAATCGTTTTTTCAACAACGATCTAGAGTACAGTGGCTTCAACTAGGTGACAGGAACACCAAGTTCTTCCAAAAATCTTTGCTACATCGGCAGGTCAGGAACATAATTCATCATCTGAAGGATGATGAAGGCAATATAATCCACGACCAACAGCAGATGAGTCACATGGCAGTATCTTTTTTTGAGCAACTTCTTTCAACACCGCAGCCTCCCCTGACAGATGATATTGCACCGATATATCCCAACACTATTTCTGCTGCATCCACAACAGCAATGCTCCTACCTCTTACTAATGATGAAATCAAGGCTGCCTTGTTCTCAATCCCTGACAACAAAGCCCCAGGACCAGATGGTTATAATGCTTTTTTCTTCAGGAAATGCTGGTCTATTATTGGAGCCGACTTCATTGCTGCCACCAGGTATTTTTTCACTAATAACACCCTGCCGCGCTGTGTCAATGCTACTAGAGTAGATCTTGTGCCTAAGGTTGAAAATCCATCCTGCATGAATGATTTTCGTCCAATATCTTGCTGCAATGTTCTATACAAATACATATCCAAGATTATTGTTTCCAGGTTAAAGACTGCTTTAGATGAGGTCATTGGCCCTTCACAATCAGCTTTCCTGCCGGGCCGAAATATATCAGATGCTATCCTACTCACTCAGGAACTTATGCACAATTCACATCTAAGCAATGGGCCGGCCAACTGTGCCTTAAAGATTGACTTAAGGAAAGCTTTTGACACAGTGAGCTGGGAATTCATTCTAGCTGGTTTAGAAGCAATTGCAATCCCACAATGCATGATCACCTGGATCAAAATATGCATCTCTACAGCCCATTACACCATTAATATGAATGGTTAGCTACACGGCTTCTTCAAATCAACAAGAGGACTTCGACAGGGAGACCCTCTCTCACCATACCTATTTGTTTTAGCCATGGAAGGATTGGGAGGCATACTGCGTAATGCTACGTAGAACACAAGTTTCAGATATCACTGGCATTGCAAACCCAACTCTTCATTCCAGGGAAGAATTTCATGGAGGACTTGATAATGCAAGACTGCTGCCACTGGAATGATCTTTCAGGGCAAATTAATTCTCAGCTACTGTTCACGTAGAAACCTTGCATGGTTTTCTACTTTTCCTTTTTTTGTAATGCAGGCGAGAATTAATTACATGACCACTGTTCACACAGTGGCCATGCATTAATTTTTCCATTTTTTATATTGTTTTTTCTTTTTTTTTAGCCGGCAGCCGGTAAAAAATATTGTTTCTCTTGGGGTATGCCCCTCGTATTTATGTAGAGAATTTTACCTTTCTTATATATACATCTTAAATTCTTCCAAAAAAAAGTTTAGGGTTTAAGGTTTAGGGTTTAGGGTTTAGGGTTGAGGGTTTTAGGGTTTAGGGTTTAGGGTTTAGCGTTCAGGGTTCAGTGGTTTCGGGTTAGGGGTTTGGGGTTTGGGGTTTCGGGTCTCGGGTTTAGGGGTTTAGGGTTTCGGGTTTAGGGTTTAGGGTTTAGGGTTGAGGGTTTTAGTGTTTAGGGTTGAGGGTTTAGGGTTTACGGTTTAGGGTTAGGGGTTAGGGTTTAGGGTTTAGGGTTTTAGGGAGGTTTTAGGGTTTAAAGTTTAGGGTTTAGGGTTTAGGGTTTAGGGTTTAGGGGTTTAGGGTTAGGGGTTTCGTGTTAGGGGTTTGGGGTTTGGGGTTTAGGGTATAGGGTTTCGGGTTTAGGGTTTCGGGTTTAGGATTTCGGGTTTAGGGTTTACGGTTTGGGTTTGGGTTTGGGTTTGGGGTTTGGGGTTTGGGGTTGGGGTTAGGGTTCGGATTCGGGTGAGGGTTTGGGTTTTGG
>Ga0307515_10013917_pt1 | contig 14977 bp, 13 predicted proteins | sample 17_EM_MG_FD_194513 | JGI IMG/M metagenome (GOLD analysis project Ga0307515, IMG submission 194513) | Populus trichocarpa ectomycorrhiza microbial communities from riparian zone in the Pacific Northwest, United States - 17_EM | ecosystem: Host-associated > Plants > Roots > Unclassified | place... | reverse complement strand
ACGGCGGCGACAGGAAGGGCGGCGGAGCGATCCGCCGCCCATTTTCGTTCGGGGTGGGACGCCGTGGGCTGGGATCCGCGGGCACTCGAGCCTCAAAGGCTCGCGGGCCGCCCTCGTCCTTCAACAAGCTCAGAACGAGGGCTACTTTTGCCGCGCTTGAACTCGAAGTCCTCATCCTGAGCCTGTCGAAGGACGAGGAATTCGCTCACCAACGAGACCAGCGTCCGCACGTCCTAGACGGCGGCCTTGGCGCGCGGGCGGCGCCGCCTGGGAACGCCCACAGGGTTTCCCCAGAAGGTCACGACGGCCAATGTGCCCAGAAGGGTCAGCGCCGCGCCGGACAGCGTCATGACGAGACGATAGGCCAGACCGCCCACCTTGGCCGCGTGCAGTGGATAGTCGGCATTGGCGATCCGCGATCCCAGCGGCAGGGCCAGGGCGTCGCGGGTGGCGACCATCTTGCCGTCCGCCGGATCGAACCAGGCTTGCGTCCGGCCGTTCGGCAGCCATTCGGCACGCTGGCGCAGGCGGATCGAGATGAGGCCGCCCGCCTTGGCCGGCAGGGCGATGACCCGCACCTCCGCGCCGGGATAGCGGGCCTGGGCCGCGCCGATCACCTGGATCCAGTCCAGGTCCTTGGCCAGCTTGCCGCCCTTGATCTTGGGCGGGGCCGAGGCCTTCTCCATCACCGCGGCCGATGAGAACGGCGCGCGCAGGGCGGTGGAGAACCATTTCAGATTCATCGCCGCGCCGGTGGCCAGCGACAGGATCAGCAGCGGGGCCACCAGCACGCCCAGGTCGCGGTGATGATGGACGATCGCCGCCCGCTTCATCAGGCGCGGCCAGAGGCGCAGGTGAAACATCCGCCGGGCCGGCCACCACAGGATCAGGCCCGTGACCACGAAGCCCAGGCCCGCCAGGCCGGCGACCCCGCCGACGATCTCGCCGGTGTCGCCGTTGAACAGGTGATGGTGGAAGTCGAAGAGCCAGACCTCGGGCCGGGCCCAGTTCGAGGTCCAGGACTGGACGATGTTTCCGTCCTGGTCCGCATAGGCCGCGTGCTCGTCCTTGTAGGCCAGCTTGTGCAGGCCTAGGCGCTGGGTGGCCAGCACGATCGAGCGCGGCCGGTCGTGGGCGGCGAAGACCTTGGAGGCCATCGCCGCCAGCGCGGCGGTGTCCTGCCGCTGGGCGTCGGCGGCGTGGGGCACGGTGGCGCGCAGAAACGCATCCTCGTGCACCAACAGCGCGCCGGTCAGGCCCAGGAGCGCCAGCAGCAGGCCGATCAGGCCGCCGCTCCAGCGGTGCAGCAGGCGAAGGGTCTTCATCAGAAGCGGGCTTCCCAGCCGAGCGTCGCGGTCCGCCCGCGGCCGGCATAGACCTTGTCCTTGGCGGGCAGGGTCGTGTCCGAATAATAGGCCAGGTACTGCTCGTCGAAGAGGTTCTGCACGCCCAGCGACAGCGCCCCGACCGGCAGCTCATAACGCACGAAGGCGTCGGCGACCGTGTAGCCGGCGAAGTCGTCCTTCACCAGGGCGTGCTGCATGTTCCGCGACAGGTATGACTGGACCTGGACGCGCAGGCCCCATTTGCCCGCCTGGTAGTTGGCCGCCAGGTTTAGGCGGTCGGGCGAGATGTTGGCGCCGTCCAGGTCGGTGTCGACCTTGCCGTCGCCGTTGGTGTCGGTCTGGCCGCGCAGCCGGGCGTAGCCGGCCGACACGTCCAGGCCGGGGACCGGGGTCCTGGCCTTGACGTTGACCTCCAGCCCTTCGATGGCCACGCCCTGGCGCTGGACGTCGAAGATGCCGCCGGCGTTCTTGACCAGCAATTGGCCCAGCTTCGACTTCGACCAGAAATAGGCGACGCTGGCGTCGAACGGCCCGCGCTTCAGCTCGGCGCCGATCTCGCGGTTGTTCGACACGATCGGCTCGATCGACAGGTAGGTGTCGACATCGACATTGGCCACGTTGATGGCGCGCAGGATGCGGCCGACGTCCGGCACGGTGTAGCCCTCGGCGTAGCTGCCATAGACGCGCACGCCCTTGGCCGGCTCGAACACCACCCCGCCGTTGGCCAGGGTGGCCTTGAAGTCGGGATTGCCGCCGCCGACCTTGCGCGCGCCGTAGAAGGCCAGGGTCTGGAAGTCGTCGACCTTCAGACCGACGTTCTCGAAGCGCACGCCGCCGGCCAGGCGCAGCTTGCCGTCGAACAGGGCGTAATTGCCCTGCACGAACGGGGCGAGGCTCTCGAACTTGGTGGGCGGCACCCAGGCGCGGCCGGTGGCGATCAGCAGTTGTTCTGTGCGATCGGTCAGGGCGTCCAGGCCGGCGGTCGCGGTCAGGCCCTCGATCCCCGGCACGGCGCGCTCGTAGCTGACCCGCGCGCCCAGCTTGCGCGAGCGGTTGGACGACTGGTCGAACAGCGTGCCCGCCGGGGCGATGCTGACATCCTGGAACGTGGCGTTCCTGTCGCCGCCGAAGGTGTCGCGCGAGCGGTTGAAGAACAGCTGGGCGATCAGGTTGCCGCCGTAGAGGTCGTTGTTGGTCAGCGAGGCCGACAGGGTCTCGACGCGGCCCGCGGCCGGCGTGCCCGGCACGACGCCGCGTATCGCGGTGGTCGGCAGGCCGGTCAGGCGATCGCCGTCGGTTGGGGCCGCCGCCGCGCCCGTGATGGTCACATAGTCGCCGTCGCCCTTCAGCTCGAAGCGGTTGCCCACCACCTCCAGGCGGGTGCTGGGCGAGATCTGCCAGCCCAGGCGGCCGAACAGCGACAGGGTCTTGGAGTCCTGGACGTCGCCTTGGGTGTTGTCCATGCCGATGCGGCGGCCGTCTCCGTCGTAGAAGGCGCCGCGCGCGTCATAGGCGACGCCGGCCGTGGCGTCGAAGGCGCCGTCGCGCCACCCGACCAGGCCCGCGACCTTGCCGCCGACGCTGTCGCCCAGATCATGGCCGAGCGTGGTTTGCACCAGCGTCCGGCCGGAAACGCCGTCCTGCTTGGGCGGCCCCACGGTGACCTGATTGACCACGCCGCCGGTGGCGCCGATGCCCTGCAAAGCGTTGGAGCCGTAGATCAGCTCGACGCGATCGATGAAGAACGGGTCGATCGTGTAGCCGTCGCGCGAGCCGTCGCGGATCGGGGTCGACTGCGGAATGCCGTTGATCGCGTACAGCGGCGAGCGGCCGCGCAAGGATTCCCCCGCCCCCGACAGCTTCTGGCGCGTGGGCGAGAACGACGGCGCCAGCGTCGAGACCGCGTCGACGATCGAACCGCTGACGGCCACCTGCTGCGACAAACTCGCGTTGTCGATCACGTCCACCGTCAGCGGCAGGGCGCTGGCGGGCAAGATGGTTCGGGCGGCGGTGACCACCACCTGTTCCACGTCGCCGGCCCCCGGCTTGTCCTGGGCCTGAGCCACGCTGGCCAGTGTCAGAAGGCTCAGGCCAGCCAGACCGGCGCGGCGCGCATGGGCTTGGGAAATCTTGCGCGTCATGGGCTCTCGGTGTCGCTGATGCTTCGAATCCGCTGGCTATGATGCAATTGCGACTAAGTTTCAATATTGATCGTTTCCGACGCGATCGGGGCCCGGTCGAAGAGGCGGCGCACGCGCGGGCCGCGCGCACGCCCAAAATCTCCAACCTTCTCGCCATTTACGACTCCGCAACGCCAAGCAGCGAAAGTGTAGTCCCAACGACGCCTCGCCGAACGGCTGCATGGACACGCTCGCCCGCCTTATCGACCGCCGTGCCCCGATCGACCCCGCGACCCCTTGCGCGGAGGTCCGGGCGATCTTGCTCGCGCAACCGGACGCCGGCGCCCTGGCCGTGGTCGTGGGCGGCAAGCCCGTGGGCGTGATCTATCGTGACGTGTTCCTGGGCCAGATGGCCGTCGCCGACCTGGCCGCCCGGCCGGTGTCCGACGTGATGGACCCCGAGCCGCGCACCGTCGACGCCGGCCTGACGCCCACCGCCTTCGTCGAACGCATCGCCCAGAGCGCCATCCCCGTTTTCCGCAGCGCCTATATCGCCGTCGACGCGGCCGGCGACTATCTCGGGGTCGGCGGCCTGAGCTCGCTGCTCACCTCCCACCGCCGCCGCCAGCGCGAGGCCGACGAGGCCATGGCCCTGGTCGAGCGCATGGCCCACGACATCGGCTGCCACCTGGACGGCGTCCTGGCCTTCACCGAGCGGCTGGAGCAGTCGCGCCTGACGCCCGACGCCAGCGCCTATGTCCGCGCCATCGGCGACACCAGCCGCGACATGAACCAGGTGCTGGGCCGCGCCATGGACCTGCGCCGCGCGGCGACCGGCGGCCTGGCCCTGACCCTGGCCCCGTCCCTGCTGCGCGACCTCAGCGACGCCGTCGAGGCCCGCTGGAGCGCCCGCGCCGCCGAGGGCGGCTCGACCCTGCTGTTTTCCTATGACGGCGACCCCGAGGCCACGGCCCTGATTGACACAGGCCGCATGCTGCAGGTGTTCGACGCCTTGATCGAAAGCGCCCTGTCCAGCGGACGCGGCGTGATCGAGGCCAGCCTCAAGGCCCGCCCGGTCAATCTCGAGCAAGGAGGCGGCCTGCGGCTGGAAGGCCGCGTGCGCGACAACACCGCCGGCTCGGCGCAGGAGCGCCTGGCCCGGGTCTACGACCCGCTGGGCGCGGGCAGCATCGAGGATCGCAACGAACTGGCCCTGGGCGTCGGCATGGCCCTGGCCCACGGCCTGACCCGCGCCATGGGCGGCCCCCTGCGCGCCGAGGCCAATATGGGCGCCGGCCTGACCCTGCAGTTCTCGCTGACCGCGCCCGCCGCTCGCCTGGCCGCCGACGAGGCCTCCGAGCCGACCATGGACGCCCGCTCGGCCCACATCCTGATCGTCGACGACAACGCCACCAACCGCATGGTCGCCGAGGCCCTGTGCGAGATGTTCGACTGCACCTCCGAACAGGTGGTCGACGGCGTCGAGGCCGTCGAGGCCGCCAAGTCGGGCCGCTTCGACCTGATCCTGATGGACATCAAGATGCCGCGCATGGACGGCGTCACCGCCACCCGCGCCATCCGCGAACTGCCCGGCCGGGCCGGCGCCGCGCCGATCGTCGCCCTGACCGCCAACGCCGACCCCAACGACGTGGCCACCTACATCGCCGCCGGCATGCAGGACGTGGTCGAAAAGCCGATCAAGCCCGAGCGCCTGGCCGTGGTGCTCTCGGCCCTGCTGGGCGGCGACGACGAAGACGAAACGGACGCCGAAGCGGCGGCTTGAGGCGGACGCGCCTTCCCTCCCCCTCGTGGGGAGGGTGGCCCGCGTAGCGGGTCGGGTGGGGTTTGATGAGTCAGCAGGCCCCACCCGTCGGCTTCGCCGCCACCCTCCCCATAAAGGGGAGGGAAAGCCCACCCAAAAGTCTCACCGTTGCAACATGCCCCCGCGCTATCGTTGCTCGGTATGGCCCTCGCCCCGTCCCTGACCTAGGCTGGCGCCCGAAACGGGGATCACGCACGCGTGCTCAACACCGCCGAACAGGAAGCCTGGGATTTTCTCAGCAAGGCGCCGCACTACACCGATCCGGACCTGGTGGAATGTCACTTTGGCCGGGCGATCGGGGCGTTCGGCTACGACCGGTTCTGCGCCACCCTGATCAATGCCGAGCAGCTGGGCCGCGAGCCGCCCACCCTGGCCCGCCGCGACTTCGACGCCTGGGACGCCCGCTACTGGAGCGAGCGCCACGTGGTCCACGACCCGTGCATCAAGCTGCTGCAGAAATCCAACCGTCCGTTCGCCTGGTCCGACGCGCGGCCGCTGGGCGACAACCGCGCCCAGGCCATGTGGGGCGAGGCCGCCGAGTTCGGCATGAACGACGGCTATGTGGTCCGGGTGTTCGGCCCGGCCGGCCACGAGGTGCTGATCCGCATGGCCACCGAGGCCAAGGCCACCGACCCCACCGCCCGCGCCGTGATCGAGAGCCTGGCCACGGTGTTCGGCACGATCATGCTCAAGCACTGGGAGCTGCAGGACGACAATCCGGACTATGGGGTGATCTCCGAGCGTCAGGCCCAGTGCCTGTACTGGGCCAGCCGCGGCAAGACCGACTGGGAGATCGGCGCGATCCTCACCCTGTCGCCCCGCACCGTCCACCACCACATCGAGGCCGCCAAGAAGCGCCTGGGCGTGGTCAAGCGGCAGGAAGCGGTGATGAAGGCGGGGGAGTTGGGGTTGCTGGCCAAGGTGGAGTGAGGTTCGCGCGCTCCCCTCCTCTCTACCCCGTTATCCTCGGACTTGTTCCGAGGATCCCTGTTTGAGGCAGCGCTGACAGACGGGGTCATGGCTCATGCCTCACTCCAACCCGCCAGGCACAGCGCAGCGGAACGAGGGGTCCTCGGAACAAGTCCGAGGATGACGGATGTTTGGGATAACAAATTCCCCCTCACCTCCCCGCGACGGAAGCGTAACCAAGGGCGTTGAAACGCCAGGGGCGAACTTGCCGCATGGCGCAACCCTTGACACCCATCCCGCCCTCGGGTCTGCAACGATGAGATTTTTCGGGGCGAACCAGCGGTGACGACCACTCAGGGACCAGTCGATCCTCTCGCAACGCCCGAGCGCTCGCCTGTCCTCACGGCCCTGCGCCAGGCGCCGATCGGCATCGCCATCTTCGATCGCGACATGCGCTATCTGGCCGCTTCGGAGCGCTACCTGACCGACCAGGACATGCCGGCCGACACGCCCCTGGTCGGGTTGCTGCACTATGACGTCTTCCCCCATGTGCCCCAGCGCTGGCGCGACATCCACGCCGCCGCCCTGGCCGACGGGATCGAACGCAACCATCCGGGCGAAACCTTCACCCGCCCCGACGGCGGGATCGACTGGATCCGCTGGTCGGTGGCCCCCTGGAAAGCGGAAGACGGCCAGGTCGGCGGCATCGTGCTCTATACCGAGGTGGTGACCCCGACGGTGGAGGCGCGCCTGGCGCTGGAGGCGGCCGAGGCCCGCTACCGCGCGGTGTTCGACCAGGTGGCCATGGGCGTGGCCCGCGTGGCGCCCGACGGCCGCTTCCTCGAGATCAACGACCGCTTCTGCGCCATCGCCGGCCACCCGCGCGCGGCGCTGCTGTCGGGCGGCTTCCAGGCCATCACCCACCCCGAAGACCTGGCCAAGGACGAGGCCCTGGTCGTGGCCTTGCTGGCCGGCGAGCAGCAGACCTACACGACCGAGAAGCGCTACATCTCCGCCGCCGGCGCGGTCGTCTGGATCAACCTGACCGTCTCGCTGGTGCGCGACGCCGAGGGCGAGCCCGACCATTTCGTGTCGGTCATCGAGGACATCGCCGAGCGCAAGGCGGCCGAGGGCCTGCAGCAACGCCACCACCAGCAGCTGCGCCTGATGATCAACGAGCTGAACCACCGGGTGAAGAACACCCTGGCCACCATCCAGTCGATGGCCTCCCAGACCCTGCGCAGCGATCCCGATCCGCTGTCGGCCTACGCCAAGTTCGAGGCGCGGCTGCTGGGCTTGTCGCAGGTGCACGACCTGCTGACCCGGGAGCACTGGCATGGCGCCGACCTGCGGGCGGTCGCCGTCCGGGCCCTGGCGCCGTTCGTGGAAGACGCGCTGTCGGACAATATCGAGGTCGACGGGCCCGACGTCTGGGCCCCGCCCTCGGCGGCCCTCGCCCTGGCCATGCTGCTGCACGAACTGGCCACCAACGCCACCAAGTACGGGGCCCTGTCGACCCAGACCGGCCGGGTGCGCCTGACCTGGAGCTTCCTGCCGGACGAGCGCGTCGTGCGCCTGACCTGGACCGAGACCGGCGGCCCGCCGGTGACCGCGCCCGCGCGCCAGGGCTTCGGCTCGCGCTTGATCGCCCGCGCCCTGCGCGACCTGCAAGGCTCGGCCGCCCTGCGCTACGAGCCGGACGGCGTGGTCTGCGACATGCGCCTGCGCCTGCCGGCCGGCGGCGATCCGCTGGACCACGCGGTGCTGGCCGAGGGGCGGTAGGGTTCGGCTTTCCTCCGCCCTCCTCTCCGCTCATCCCGGCCAATGCCGGGACCCAGATGGAATGGCGCTTGGGCTGACGCCAGGGGCTTTCCAATCAGCCACACCGCTAAGGGATCTGGGTCCCGGCATTCGCCGGGATGAGCGGATGATGAGGAAGCCCCAACAACCCCAACATCTGCCGCAACGTCGGTGTCTCATCATCCTTCCGCCAGGCCAGCCCTGTCTCCAGCACCGGCGGGTCCTGGATCTCGACATAGCGCACGCCCGCCCGCGCCAGGTTGCGCAAGGACGCCGGGACCAGGGCCACGCCCAGGCCGGCCGAGACCAGGCTGATGATGGTCTGCATCTGGATCGCCTCCTGGACGATCCGCGCCGGTCGTCCCCGCGCGGCGAAATAGCCGGTCACCAGGTCGTGGAAGGCGGGGGCGACGGTGCGGGGAAACAGGATCAGCGGCGCGTCGACCAGCGCCTCCGGCGCCAGGACGCCATTGTCGATCGCCAGGCGCCCGTCCTCGATCCAGGCGGCCGGGACGGCGGCCATCAGAGGCTCGGACACCAGTCGGCGATACGCCAGCGGCTCGGGCAGCGCCCGGTCATGCGGCGCGATGATGACGCCCGCATGCCGCTCGCCGGCGACCAAGGCGGGGATCTGCACGTCGCTGGTGGCCTCGATCAGCCGGATCTCCACCTCGGGAAAGGCGTCGGCATAGCGGCGAACCAGGTCGGGCAGCAGGCTGTAGTCGGCCGTGCTGACGAACGACAGCGACAGGTGGCCGCTGAGACCGTCGCGCAGCCGCATGGCGCTGCCCGGCAGGGCGTCGATCGCAGCCAGCGCCGCGCGGACCTGGGGCAGCCACTGCTCGCCCAAGGGCGTCAGCCGCACGCTGCGCTTGGTGCGCAGGAACAGCGGCGCGCCCAGCGTCCGCTCCAGCGCCATGATCGACTGGCTGAGCGGCGGCTGGGTCATGCCCAGGCGCTCGGCCGCGCGCCCAAAGTGCAGCGTGTCGGCGACGGCGGCGAAGTGGCGGAGCTGGCGAACGTCCATACTTATATCTACAGCGACCCAATCATGGCTTTCTAATATATTTTGAGAACCTTGTGGACCGGCGTAAAGACCACACGTCCAACATTGAGATTTCGCCATGCCTCCCTATCGCTCACGCACCTCCACCCACGGCCGCAACATGGCCGGCGCCCGCGGCCTGTGGCGCGCCACGGGCATGAAGGACGAGGATTTCGGCAAGCCGATCATCGCCGTCGCCAACAGCTTCACCCAGTTCGTCCCGGGCCACGTGCACCTGAAGGACCTGGGCCAGCTGGTCGCGCGCGAGATCGAGGCGGCCGGCGGCGTGGCCAAGGAATTCAACACCATCGCCGTCGATGACGGCATCGCGATGGGCCACGGCGGCATGCTCTATTCGCTGCCCAGCCGCGAGCTGATCGCCGACAGCGTCGAATACATGGTCAACGCCCATTGCGCCGACGCCATCGTCTGCATCTCCAACTGCGACAAGATCACCCCCGGCATGCTGATGGCCGCCATGCGGCTGAACATCCCGGTGGTCTTCGTCTCGGGCGGTCCGATGGAGGCCGGCAAGGTGGTGATCAAGGGCCAGATCCGTTCGCTGGACCTGGTCGACGCCATGGTGGTGGCCGCCGACGACAAATATACCGACGAGGAAGTCACCGCGATCGAGAAGGCCGCCTGCCCGACCTGCGGCTCGTGCTCGGGCATGTTCACGGCCAACTCGATGAACTGCCTGACCGAGGCCCTGGGCCTGTCGCTGCCCGGCAACGGCTCGGTCCTGGCCACCCACGCCGACCGCGAAGCGCTGTTCCTCGAGGCCGGCCGCGTCATCGTCGACCTGTGCCATCGCTGGTACGAGCAGGACGACGCCACGGCCCTGCCGCGCGGTATCGCCACGCGCGCGGCGTTCGAGAACGCCATGAGCCTGGACATCGCCATGGGCGGCTCGACCAACACCGTGCTGCACCTGCTGGCCGCCGCCAGCGAGGGCGAGGTCGACTTCTCGATGAAGGACATCGACCGCCTGTCGCGCCGCGTGCCCTGCCTGTGCAAGGTCGCGCCCGCCAAGGCCGACGTCCACATGGAAGACGTTCACCGGGCCGGCGGCGTCCCCGCCATCCTGGGCGAGCTGGAGCGCGGCGGGTTGATCGACGCCAGCCAGCCCACCGTCCACGCCGCGACCATGGGCGAGGCCCTGGCCCGCTGGGACATCGGCCGCAGCAACAGCCAGACCGCCCGCGACCTATTCAGCGCGGCCCCCGGCGGCAAGCCCACCCAGATCGCCTTCAGCCAGGCCGCGCGCTGGGAAGAGCTGGACACCGACCGCGAGAAGGGCGTGATCCGCTCGGTCGAGCACCCGTTCTCCAAGGACGGGGGCCTGGCGGTCCTGTTCGGCAACCTCGCGCCGGAGGGCTGCATCGTGAAGACGGCCGGGGTCGACGACTCGATCCTGACCTTCCACGGAACGGCCAAGGTCTATGAAAGCCAGGAGGCGGCGGTCAGCGGCATCCTGGGCGGCCAGGTCAAGGCCGGCGACGTCGTGGTCATCCGCTACGAGGGCCCCAAGGGCGGGCCGGGCATGCAGGAGATGCTGTATCCGACCACCTATCTGAAGTCGAAGGGCCTGGGCGCGGCCTGCGCCCTGATCACCGACGGCCGCTTCTCGGGCGGCACCTCGGGCCTGTCGATCGGCCACGTCTCGCCCGAGGCCGGCGAAGGCGGGCTGATCGCCCTGGTCGAGACCGGCGACCCGATCGTCATCGACATCCCCAATCGCGGCATCACCCTGGACCTGCCCGACGCGGTGCTCAACGCACGCCGCGCCGCCATGCTGGCCCGGGGCAAGGACGCCTGGAAGCCGGTCGGCCGCGTCCGCGCGGTCTCGCCGGCCCTGCGGGCCTACGCGGCCATGACCACCAACGCGGCGCGTGGGGCGGTGCGGGACGTGAGCCAGGTGGAAGGGTCGTAGGGGGCTCTTCAATCCGCTCATCCCGGCGAATGCCGGGACCCAGATGGAATGGCTTTGAGGCTGACGCCTCAAGCGCCGAGCTCCTCCAATCAGACACACCGCTAAGGGATCTGGGTCCCGGCATTCGCCGGGATGAGCGGCTATAAAGGATAGGGTTTTAGACCCCTACCCCGCCAACCAAGCCAACCCGCGGCGCAACAGGGCGATGATCCCGGCGCCGAAAGCCACGGCCAGCACGGCCGCCGGGATCAGCATCAGCAGATTGCCCCAGTGCAGCCAGCCGGCGGTCTGGGCGCCGATCAGGGCCAGGGCCAGCAGACCGGCGGCCAGCAAGACCAGGGTCCAGCCCCCGCCGCTCCGGCGCGCGCCGCCCTGCCAGCGCACCAGGCCGCCGGTCCGGCGGTCGACGCCGATCCGCGTGGCCCCGTCGCTGCGGGCCCGCCGCCGTCGTCCCGCCGTGCTCATCGCCGGTGCATCTCGACGATCCGGGCGCGGACGCTCCAGCCCTCGGCCCCGCGATCGGTGAAGTCGGTGACGATCAGCTCATAGACCTCGCCGTCCTGGGTCAGGGTGCAGACGTCGCCCACCCGCATCGGCCGGGCGTGGCGCGAGCGGATGTGGGCCTCGCGCAGGGTGACCAGGTTCTCGCACAGCAGTTCGTAGTCCTGCGATCCGAACGGCGAGACGAATTCGGGGAGCGGTTTGGCCATCAGCGGCGTGACTTGCGGGCCGCGTACTTGGCGTCGCGCTTGTCCTTGGCCTCGGCCTCGGTCGGCGCCTTGGCCTTCTTGCGCGCGGCCTTCTGGTCGGCGACGGCCAGGACCTCGGCGGCGACCGCGTCTGCGGCGCTGCGCTTGACCGCGCGGGCGGCCTGACGCTCGACCCGGACGGCCTTCAGCTCGGCGGCCGCCTCGACGCCGCGCTCGGCGAACAACGGATCGACCACCGCGGCCTTGGGCTTCAGCTTGGCCAGCAACGCCTGCTTGGCGTCGGCGGCGGTCTTGAGCCGGTCGGCCAGCTTGGCGCCCTTGGTCTCGTGCATGTCGCGCTCTTCAGGAGAGGAAGAAAGGGGGTCAGGACTGTTTGGTGCCGCGCAGGGCGTCGGGATCGACGGGCCGGGGCCGCGTGGTCTGGCCCCCGGTTGAGCGCGGGTCGTTGTGGCCCTTGGGGCCCGAGGGGCGCGTTCCAGGATAGGTCTTCATGGGGCAACCCCTTTCCGGGGTGCGTCGAGATGGTCCGCGGAGCGGACCTGGACTCGCCGACGGCGCGGCTTAGCGCCTTGGGCGGAGCGTAACACGTCGCGGGGGCGGAGCGGCGGAAATACGGTGGACCGGGTTAGCTCCGCTGACACCCCCAACATCCGTCATCCTCGGACTTGTTCCGAGGATCCCTGCTTCAACCGCGAAGAAGGATGACGGGCGGTTGGGGGATGACGGGCGTGAAGGATGACGCAAGGTTAGTGTGGTTCGCCCCTACCCCCGCCGAAACAACGGCGAGCGCTTGGCCATGAACGCCGCGACGGCCTCGCGATGGTCGGCGCTCGCCGCGAGCGCGGGAAGTTCCTCCTCGACATAGGACCGGCCGTCGACCACCCGCTTGGTCGCCTCCACCGACAGCGGCGCGCGCGAGGCGATCCATTCGGCCACGTGGAAGGCCTCGGGCAACAGGCGGTCAGGAGCGTGGACGCCGGTGACGATCCCGTCGGCCAGGGCCCGCTCGGGTCCGAACTGGGCGCCGGTCAGCAGGTGGGCCTTGGCCCGCGCCGCGCCGATCAGCCGGGGCAGGCGCACGACCGAGGCCATCAGCCCGATATTGACCCCGGAGGCCGCGAACACCGCCCGGTCGCTGGCCAGGCGGATGTCGCAGGCCAGGGCCAGTTCCAGCCCGCCGCCGAAGCACCAGCCATCGATGGCCGCGATGATCGGCACGCGCAGGGCCTCGACCCAGTCCATCAGCCGGTTGAAGTCCTGCACCGCCTCCAGCGCCTCCGGACCCGAGCGGCCGTGCGCCTCGCGCAGGTCGTCGCCGGCGCAGAACACCCCGCCCCGGCCGGTCAGAACCACCGCGCGGACGTCGTCGTCGGTGGCGATCTCGTCGAGGATCCGCACCAGCTCGGCGCGTACCGACAGACCCAGGGCGTTGGCCGGCGGAGCCTCCAGCTCCAGTAGCAGGATCGAGCCGGTGGGGCGGGAGACGTGGATCATCGCACTCATGGGGGCGACCGTGGCGGATGATGGGGGGTTTGAAAAGCTGAGCTGTTCGCCCTTCATTCCTCCCCCTCCGCTCATCCCGGCGAACGCCGGGATCCAGATCCCAGAGCGGAGCGATGATTGGAAGGGCTCGGAGCTCATGGCGTCAGCCCCACCGCCATTCCATCTGGATCCCGGCATTCGCCGGGATGAGCGGCGTTGGGCGGGAGAGGTCGTTTCACGCGCAACCATGCTGCGTCGCACAAGTTTCCCCCTTGCCAGAGTCAAACACTTGTCACAGCTTAGTCAGCCTTCGGGGCGGAACTTCCGCTACGGAGCCCAAAACGATGGATCGACGCCGTGTTTCGACCAGGCGAAACGGTCCACGGAGCGCGGAAAGCCAGTCAGGCGTTTGTGTTGCAGCGCCGAAGACACCGGGGAGTGACATATGACGACCGAGACCTTGCCTGCGACCGACGCCAAGACCGAGCTGAAGGACCTGTACGAGATCGGCGAGATCCCGCCAGCCTTCCACGTGCCCAAAAACATGTACGCCTGGGCCATCCGCAAGGAGCGCCACGGCAAGCCGACCCAGGCCATGCAGGTCGAGGTCGTGCCCACCTGGGAGATCGGCGAGGACGAGGTGCTGGTGCTCGTGATGGCCGCCGGGGTCAATTACAACGGCGTCTGGGCCGCCCTGGGCGAGCCGATCAGCCCGCTGGACGGCCACAAGCAGCCCTTCCACGTCGCCGGCTCCGACGCCTCGGGGATCGTCTGGAAGGTGGGCGCCAAGGTCAAGCGCTGGAAGCTGGGCGACGAGGTGGTCATCCACTGTAACCAGGACGACGGCGACGACGAGGAGTGCAACGGCGGCGACCCGATGTTCTCGTCCAGCCAGCGCATCTGGGGCTACGAGACGCCCGATGGCAGCTTCGCCCAGTTCTGCCGGGTGCAGTCGCGCCAGCTGATGCCGCGCCCCAAGCACCTGACCTGGGAAGAGGCCGCCTGCTACACCCTCACCCTCGCCACCGCCTACCGCATGCTGTTCGGCCACAAGCCGCACGAGCTGAAGCCCGGCCAGAACGTGCTGGTCTGGGGCGCCTCGGGCGGCCTGGGCGTCTTCGCCGTGCAGCTGGCCGCCGTCGTGGGCGCCAACGCCATCGGCGTGGTCAGCGACGACGACAAGCGCGAGTTCGTGCTGTCGATGGGCGCCAAGGCGGTGCTGAACCGCAAGGAGTTCAACTGCTGGGGCCAGCTGCCGACGGTCAACGGCCCCGAATTCTCCGACTACATGAAGGAGAGCCGCAAGTTCGGCAAAGCCATCTGGCAGATCACCGGCAATCGCGACGTCGACCTGGTGTTCGAGCACCCCGGCGAGTCGACCTTCCCGGTCTCGGTGTTCGTGGTCAAACGCGGCGGCATGGTCGCCATCTGCGCCGGCACCAGCGGCTTCAACCTGACCATGGACGCCCGCTTCCTGTGGATGCGCCAGAAGCGCGTCCAGGGCAGCCACTTCGCCAACCTGATGCAGGCCTCGGCCGCCAACCAGTTGGTCATCGACCGCCGGGTGGACCCCTGCCTGTCGGAGGTCTTCCCCTGGGACGACATCCCCGCCGCCCACGAGAAGATGCTGGCCAACCAGCATCTGCCCGGGAACATGGCGGTGCTGGTCTGCGCGCAGCGGCCAGGGCTCAGGACGTTTGAAGAGGTGGTGGAGATCAGCGAGGGGCTCTGAGGGCCCGCCCATCCTTGAACCCTCTCCCGGAGGGGAGAGGGAGGGACCCGCGCTCGAAGAGCGTGGGAGGGAGAGGGG
>Ga0307515_10013916_pt1 | contig 14977 bp, 2 predicted proteins | sample 17_EM_MG_FD_194513 | JGI IMG/M metagenome (GOLD analysis project Ga0307515, IMG submission 194513) | Populus trichocarpa ectomycorrhiza microbial communities from riparian zone in the Pacific Northwest, United States - 17_EM | ecosystem: Host-associated > Plants > Roots > Unclassified | place... | reverse complement strand
TATGTACCTTACGTATATTACGTATAAGAAGGATTTTATAGGAGTACGGTCGTGTATTTAAAGGACCTTAATCCCTACCTAGATAGTTCTTTCCTTATAGTGATTCTTAGAATACAATTAAAGTTAATCTGTTAGGCAACTACTCCACCAGTTATTATTATGTTGTTAACTTTACATATTACCTACACACCTAGCCCAATAATGAGCCCATTGTAGTACCTGCTATAAGGTTCCGTTATAGTTTAGAACTTCGCTATAGACCTAACGCCTAGTAGTTGGACGATTGGGTTTATAAGGTAGATAACTTCTTTAAGATACTAATAATATAAGATAATACTAAAGAGCGTATACGCTGGATTATTAGTAAGATTAAAGACTAATCGCTAAACTAGATTTCACTTAATTAGCTTAATAAAGAGCAAATTACTATATAGCTATAGCTGTAAACCTTCCTAAAGAAATGGACTTAAGATCCGTATATTGTATAATATAATAATACAGAGCTATTCTGGAATGGGATATAGCTTAACCGCTATAACTTCTACCAATTTATAAACCTTGTAAAAACTTATGCTTAATAGATAGATTTAGAGCCCTTTAAAAATAAGGACGGTAGTATCTATAAAAAGGAGAAAATCGGGTTTATCTGGGCTAGAATTAAGCTAGTAATTTATGACAAAATAAAGCGCGTAGGAGCCCTATTGCGGATTATTATATATATGGATTTTAAACGAGCGGTCCTAAATGCTAAAGATATAGTAAAGAACTAAACCTCTTCCGGTAGGAAGCTAGGGGGTCACTAAAAGTATAGGCACTCTAGTAGTAACGTAGGGCAGACTTAACCTTTAAAGAAGCCGTTCTTAAAAAGAACTTTAAAAGGGTTAAAGTTAGGAACCTTAAATAACGGGAAAGACTTTTAGGGCTAACCTAATACCTATTTGGCACCTTTATAGGAATACTTTAAGAAGTTAAGAGAAAACTCTAGAGGTAGATCCTATTAGAAAAATAAGTAGGGCGATAACCGCACTAATAATCTAAAAAAAGAAAAGCCTTAGTTATGGACCTCTCCTAGCTGCAACTAGGGCAAGATATAGAAGGAGAGACTCTCCGTATTACTATTAAGCTAGAAATAACACTCCCTATAGGTAAGGTATAATAGTTTTAAGCACTATATAATAGTGGCGCCGAAATCAATCTTATATAATATAATTTGGTAAAAGAGCATAAATTTATCCTATTATAAAGGTAGCGAAAACCTATTATAGGCTTCTTAGATAAGTATCGGATTAAACTATATAGTGCCTATAAGCTTATAGTGTTAGTAGCCGACATATATAACTACACTAAGGTGGTTAGCCCGCAACCCTTTTAGGCGGCTAACTTTGTAAGTTATAACCTTATCCTTAGATACCCTTAGCTAGCAGAAGTAGATTTTAAGATACGCTTTAAGACTAGAGCCTTTAAATAGTAGAATAATAAAGATTTAGAAGGGTGTATATTACTAATAAGCCTAAAGGATATCCTAGAGAATATAGCCCTAAGTAAAATAGCATACGCTTTATACCTAAAGGAGTATTAGATCTAACCCCTATTTGGTAGTAAAATGGGTATAGAGCCTAGTATAGGTGATAACCCCTTTATAACGGAGACCTTATAGGGAACTACCGGACAGGTCGCGGAGATATTGTAGGGAGGTAGCGATCTTAAGGATCTTATAAGATACTTTAACTACTATAGGTTACTTTAGCTTAAGCAATATACAAAGAGTATACTACGGCACCTTAAACGCTATATTAAGGAGTTCTTTACCCTCTACTAGCTACTGCATAAAATGGTTTAACGTATAGTGGCAACTATATATAAGCAACTACTATAGCGTATAACGCTGCCCGCGAGTATTTTAAGGGAGCTCTAGGACCTACTTAATAATAACGTAGAGGACGAACGTAACCCTAATTTGTTAAATATTCTAGTAGGCCTAAGGGACTTACTAAGGGTATTTTTGGGCAGGAGAGTAAAAGTCCTACTGTAGAACTCGGAGTATAATTATATAATTAATCTAGAAGAAGGCAAATAACCGCCAAACCTTTCTATCCATAACCTTTTACGTAAAGAGCTTAAGATCCTATAAGAGTACCTTAATAGGTTACTAGAAAAGGGGTAGATCTAGCCTAGTAAGTTACTATTAGGTGTATTAATCCTCTTTGTTCTAAAACTAGATAAAACTATAAGGTTATATATAGACTATTATAGTCTTAACAAGATTACAATTAAAAACCGTTACCTACTACTACTGGTTAGTGAAATGCTAGATTAACTATTTAGGGCGAAGATCTTTATAAAGCTAGATTTATAAGACGCCTACTATAGGCTCCGTATTAAAGAAGGGGATAAGTAAAAGACTGCTTTTAAGACCTAATACGGCCACTTTAAGTATTTAGTAATGCCTTTTGGGCTAGTTAATGCGCCTATAATATTCTAATTATATATTTACAAAGCCTTAGGGGGACTAGTTAACCGTATATATATTGTCTATTTAGATAGCATCTTAATCTACTTAGAAGACAAGGATTAACACGAGTAATACGTCCGCGAAGTGCTAAAACGTTTAGATAATTAGGGCCTCTACGCTAAGGCGTTAAAGTATATCTTTAATACTAAGTAGGTTAAGTTCCTAGGTTATATCATAACGCCTATAGGTATAGTTATAGACCTAATATAGGTGTAGACGATTTAAGGGTAGCCGGAGCTAGAGAGCTATTAGGATATTTAAGTGTTCCTAGGCTTTACTAATTTCTATAGGCGCTTTATTTATAACTACTTAGATATTACTTAATACCTATCCAACTATATTACGGAAGCTTTTTAAGACTTAACCTAAGGAGTAAAAAGCTTAAAGGCGGTAAGGAAGAAAACTAAGAAAGGACTAACTAAATAGTATAAGCTATGATTATGGCTTAGAAAGGTTTAAAAGGCCTTTTAAGAACTTCGCGTAAAGTTTATAGAAGCTCTATTGCTGCGGCATTTCGACCTAGATTAGCTATTAATAATAATTACTAATACATTAAATTTTGCCCTTACTGGTATCCTATTATAACCTAATAGGCATCCAGACGCTACCTAGCTCTATTAGAGACTAGTAGCATTTTATAGCAGAAAATTCTAAGGACTTAAAGTTAAGTATTATACCTATAATAAGGAACTGCTGGCTATAGTTAACTGCTTTAAATAGTAGCGACACTACCTTAAGCACGCGAGCTATACCACTCGTGTACTTTTAGATTATTATAATTTACGCTACTTTATAACTATAAAGGAGCTTATACCTTAATAAGCCAGATAGGTAAAGGAGTTTGCGCGATTTAATTTTAAGATTAAATATAAGCTAGGGGAAAATAACCCTGCCGATGGACCGTTATAACGACTAGACTATACTAAAGGCTTTAAAACGGGAGAAGGAAAACAGATAATAGATATCTTACTCCCTATATTATAGAATAAGCTCTAGGTATAGGATGCTTAAGTACCTATAGCTTTATATACCGAGTCTTAGGCGGTATAAGCCCTATTAGTTTTTACTAATATTTTAGCTAGTACCCAGTCTGTTACTAATAAGGGTTTAAATATACCTAAATAGGACGTCCCTAATATATTCTTAGAACCTAGTAATATACTATACCTAATTACTAAGCTATCCCCTTAAACTAATAGCGAAGCTATAGAGTAATTGGAACTTAAAGCTCTGTAATAACTAAAGGACTTTAACCTTATAGCGGCCTTCCTAACGTATATGTATTAAAGAGTTGTAAAATCTATAGTACTATCTAGTCTTGTACTTAGAGCAGTATAAGATAAAATAGCTTTTACCTAGAAACTATCTAAAAGGTTAATAGATCTTATTTATAAGGTATAATGGAGGGACGCTTTCTATGCTATCCTTAATGCGGAAGTAGACCGGAAATATAACGGAAAGGAAGCTGCTAGGTGCTACTATTAGGAACTAGACCCGATGGGCCTACTATATAGAGGTGGTAAGGTTTAGGTGCTATAAGAAGCAAATCTATAATAGAAGATTCTTATAAAGAATTATAATAATCCTTTAGGCGGCCACTATGGTTAAGTAAAGATAGTGGAATTACTTTAGCGTAAATACTATTGGCTAAGGCTTAATTAGGAAGTAAAGGAGTATATTAGCTATTATAAGAAGTGTTAAGTATATAAGATCCGTAGGCATAAGCTATAGGGTCTACTTAAATTAGTTCCCCCCGCTAGTAAGCTATAGTAATATTACGCCATAGACTTTATTACGGATCTCCCGCTATTTAAAAATAGCTAAAGACGAATATATAATTCGGTCCTTATACTTATTAATAGGTTTTTAAAGTATATCTAATACCTTCCCGTTAATAAGACGATTAATATATAAGAGCTCGCTAACCTAATTAAGGAGAAATGCTTTCTTAAAGTAGATTAGCTATACTCTATTATTACTAATAGGGGTAGTGTCTTTATAAGCTAATACTGGTCGGACCTATACTTTTATTTAAAGATAGACTACTAGTATAGTACGGCTTTTTACCTGTAGATAGATAGGTAAATAGAACGCCAGAACTAGGAACTAGAGTCTTACCTATAGATGTATTTAAACTACTAGTAAGATAACTGGTGTAAGCTACTTCTATACACGAAGTACGCTTACAATTTAAAGCAATATATATTATATAAGTATGCACTAATCCAAATTGCCTATAGCGTTTAACTATTTGGGTTTAATAGTATACCTAACAATTACTGGCTAAGGCTGTATAATTAGTTATAGGACCCTACCGGAAAGTTTAAGGACATCCACTAAAGAGTATAAGGATACCTTTAGAAATGGGAGGAGTAATAAAAGTATGCGAAGTAGAGCCTATAAGATGCCTAAGAGCAGTAAAGACTTTAGTATAACTATAAGCACTAAAATAAGCATTTTAGAGTAGGCGATGAGGTTCTATTATGTTTAACGAATATTAAGACCTATTGACTATTAAAGAAGCTTAATGTAAGATACCTAGGTCCCTTCTAAGTTAAGAAACGAATTAGTAAGCTAGCCTATTATCTCTAGCTACCCTTATTTATAGCCCGTATGTCACGGAACCTTATAGTAAGAGCTATAATGGGTCCTATTATTAGGCTAGGTGTATAGGAAATGTAAGTATAAAAGTCGGAATAAGTAATAACAACTAGTGGAGTAGTTGCCCAACAGATTAACTTTAATTATATTCTAAGAATTACTATAAGGAAGGAACTATTTAGGTAGGGACTAAGGGTCCTTAAATATACAACCGTACTCCTATAAAATCCTTCTTATATATAATATACGCCTTATATATAAGGTATATAAGTTCCTTTTATTCCTCTTATTTAATACGTAGTATATTATATAACCTTAGTTACTATTCCTCGTTATATAGTTCTATTAGCTCTATTCTAAACCATGCCTAAATTAACTAACTAGCTTCTTCCGACTCTTCTCTAAGTAGTTATAATATTATACTTAAAGCGTCCGTAACACCATCTCCCTCCTCTTTATCTTTATCCTTAAAGATTCTTAATATCTTTAAGTTGTTTACTAGAGGTATAATATCCGTCTAATTAATTTAGTTAATATTATTACTTATTATACCTAAAGCAATTTTTTTTTACACGCCTAACGTTATGCTCGCACTATTGCTGTAATATTATTCCTTAGTGAGATTATACCATCTCTATATTCTCGTTATTTAAAAAAGGGGTTAGTTTATATTACGTTGGCGAACCCATCTTCGCGACAACCGTCCTTTTACTTAGAGTGTACTAAAGCGAATATTTATTCGTCCTGTGATATTCGCTCTACCTCTAATACTAAATATACGCGACCTATTACTCTTAATAGTCGTCTAGTTCCCTAATTAATTTATCTTAGGGTTTTATATTTAATCTACTACTACGCGGCTAGATAGTGAACTGTCTTAAGCCCTTACTAAATTAGAATGTTTTTATAATACGGAACAAAAGGCCCTAGATACTTACATCGCGGTATCTACTTATTTACTCTATCTTAAGAAGGTTTATAAGAAGGTTTGTTTTAAGGAGTAGAAGCTTATAGAATAGGGTCTGTAGAAACTTAGTAATAAAAGAACGGATTCTCTTCTAATGAAGAAGGAAATAGATCTAAATAGCTCGGCAACTGCTCTTTTTAGGTCCCCCTTAGGTGACTTATTTTTTAGCGATCCTTTTTTATTAATACTGCCTAACCTAATCTCTTCTAATACTCCTGTACCTTTCCTATAGCGTTCTTTAAATTCTCTAGTAATTCCTAGGTAGTCTTATTATAGCCTATTTACTTAACCTTATACTATATTTTATTGTTAATGTCCTTATAACTAATAATCTTCAAAACTTACTATTTGTCTTCTTCCTATCCTCTATACGTATCTGCTTTATAAACTAGTAGCTTAATATTCCTATATACTGGCTCTAGTATTGCGATATACTATATAGAGTAGATCTTTATTTTAGCTAGTAGGTTTAACTTAAATATAACCGGTAAAATCCTTTATATAATTTTAAAAGGTCCTAGTCTAACGTGGTCTAACTTCTTACTTAGTTATTAACTCTTGAAATTTTTATATAGTAGCTATACTTTATCTCCCTCTTTAAGATCTAGTCCCTTAGATCTCTTAGCGTTATAGTACCTTTTTATTCTTTTTTATACTTTCTCTATTAATTTTATAAGGTCTATATAAAGATTTATTAATATCTTTATTCTTTCTTTAGCTATACTACTCGTTTTCTTCGCTTATTATAGTAACAATAATGTTCTTAGCTTATATCTATAATTTGCCTTAAATAGTAATATGCCTATTCCTTCTTAAGGTGTTGTATTATATGCAAACTATATAATTGGTAATAGTAATACCCAATTATTCTATGCGTGATTAATATAATGCCTTAGGTACTATTTTAGTGTCTAATTTAATCTTTCCGTTTAACCGTCTGTCTATAGATAATATGCGGTAAAAGTTACTACTTTAACTCCTTATTCCGCTAAGAATACCTCTTAAAATACTACTATAAATCTTAGATCTCTGTCTAATATAATTTTACTTAGTGCTCCGTATCTTGCGAATACTTCTTTAATATAGATTCTGGCGACATCTTTTACTAATATTTCTTCTATATATGCTATAAAGTATCCCTACTTTATAAGCTTGTCTACTACTACTAAGATTACGTTATAATCTTGTCCGGTAATAGGATCTCTTAATTTTGGTAACTTAATAATAAAGTCCTATAATATAACCTCCTATAGTCTCTCTGGTGTTTTAATAGGTTATAGCCCTCTATATAGCTTATACCTTATTAGCTTATTCCTTTAGCAATCTAGATACTCCTTTATTACTTTTCTTACGATATTCTAGATTCTATTAATAATGTACTCCTCCTAGAGTCTTAACACTAAGCCTATAGCTCCGTTGTATCCTTAAGTTAATCCTTTATAAAACTTTTCTATAAATTGCTCTGCTATACTTCTTAAGATATACTTTACTTCTTAATTTTCATATATATCTATTTATGGATCTTCTAGTTATGCTTTTAGAATTCTTTATACCTAAAAGCTCTTTAGTGTCTTATAGACTTTCCCTAGCTTCTCTTAAGTTGCTATTATTTTTAGATAATTATACCTAATTAGTCCATCTATATCTTTTCGCAGTAAAGCCCCTAATAGCTTTTCCTTATTTTATAGTTTAGCTTTTTAACTTAGAGTATCTGCTCGTATATTGTTTGTACCTTTAGTATACTAAATTTTAAAATAGTATTCTATAAGTATCTCTGCCTATCTAACCTACCTTTAGTTAAATTCCTTCGTTATTAGGAATTCTGTTAGGTTTTTATAATCCGTTTTAATTATAAATAGTTTCTCTATACCTTATAAGAATACTCTCTATTCCTTTAATGCGATAACTATACCTAGTAACTCCTTATTGTAAATATTATAGTTTAACTCTAGTGGTATTATCTTCTAACTGTAGTATACTACTAGGTGCTATTTATCTTAATATTTTTATATAAAGTACGCCCCTAGTATATAGTTTAATATATCTATCTTTATAACCGTTTTTAACCCTAATTAATAGATCTTAAGAACTGGCTCCTAGGTAAATAACTCTTTAATTTTTTTTAAATAACTCTTACTGCTCCTTTCCCTATGCCTATAGTTCTTCTTTCTTTATTAACTACGTAAGTAGCTTAATATCCTTTAACTACTGCGCTATAAACCGTTTATAGTAATTGCAAAACCCTAGGAATAATCTTAACTATATAATGTTCTCTAGTTCCTATTAATTTACTATAGCCTTAATCTTCTTTAGATCTATACTAAGTTGGCCTAATTTAATAATAAATTTAACGAAATCTGTCTTCCTAGTAAAGAACTCGTATTTCTTAATTGCTACTAGCATCTGTTCTTCTTATAGTCTCTTTAAAACCCATTTAATGTGTTCTCTATGTTCTTCCTTAGTTATTAAGTAGATAATAATATTGTTAAAATATACTATAACAAATTTATCTAAGTGTTCTCCTAATATATTATTAATACGCTTCTAGAACGTTGCTAATGCGTTTATAAGCCCAAATTGTATAACTAATAGCTTATATAGTTCTTCCTTTAACCTAAAGGCTGCCTTTTATTTGTTACTTTCCTTAATTCTAATCTAATAGTACGCCCATCTTAGATCTATTTTCGTAAAGATTTATATATTGCCTATCCTATCTTAGATTTCGCTAATTAAGGGTAAAAGATACCTACCCTTTCTAGTAATGCTGTTTAACTATTTATAGTTAATACATAGCCTTAGTTTGCCGTTCTTCTTTAGTATAAATAGTACTGGATAGCCTACTAATAACTGCGATGGTTTAATATATCCCTTTTATAGGTTCTCCTAAATAAACTCTTTTAATGCTCTACCTTCTTCTTTAGTAAGTTTATAGATTAGAAAGAACTTTAGACTTATTCCTGGTTTTAATTCTATTTTATAGTCCTATACTATATATTCTAACAGCTTTTCACTTTCTAGTAACCATAGTTTCTTACTATACTTATGGTATCTCTTTAGTACGTAACTTAAGCCTCGCTTAGTCTCTTTATATATCGCTCTGACTTAGTACTATACTAACTTGGCATGTTATTGCATTTTATAGCATTAAGTATCCTTAATATTAACCTGTCCTATAATCCAATTAATCTTTAGATTATATTCCTGTAACTAAGGTATTCCTAGTACTGCCTTATTATTTCCTAATAGTAATATATTAAAAGACATCTTAATCTGTCTTCCTTTAATGGTTAACTAAATAGGTCCTATTTCTAGATTAATAATTCCTCCTCTATAGGTTATTAGATCTCCTAAAATCGTAACTAATAGGTAAAGTTGCTCCTTTTATCTATAAGGTAATCCTATTTTTTTTAACTGCTATTAGTAAGATATGGTTCCTTATTGCTCTACTATCTACTAATACTTTAAACTGTTAATCTTGCCACTTAACTTATAAATTTAGGTGCCGTCCTTAAATTTCTTTAAGGGTTTAAGGCTCTACTACTAGCTCCCTCTAGTCCTATAGGCCTCTACTTTTCCTAACTATTAGCTACTTAATTCTTATACACCTAGCTTACTCTTTAGCTAATACCTAGTTTGCTTTTTATCCTTAATATACCATAGACACATATTCTCTAGGCACTCCCACTACTATTATCCGTCTAAGCATTCTTCCGTAAGGAATCTTCCTGGTTAAAGTATTAAGTCTCCTAACTCCTAAACTTTTACTAGATACCAGCCGTGCATATATTTAGCATTTCTGTATTATTGCTTATCTATTATCTAATATATCCTTATAGGGTATTTCTAATTCTTTTCCTTTAGATTCTTATATATGTTGTATATATTATCCATGTATATAATTTATAATAGCGTGTAGTGTGTTAGGTGCTTTAGGTTAACTTTTAATTTATCTTTATTTCTAAGTTTAAACCTCTATTGTGCTAATCTAAACGTTATAACTTTATTTATAGGTACTAAGATACGCTTTTCGCTTCTCTAGTCCTTTAATTATTCCTTTAGATCCTTTAACGTTATAATTAAGGCTCCTTTAATATAAGTTATAGCCTTTTCTATAATTGGGTGGTTCTAGATAACTTTTTCATCCAACTATATATAGAAATCTTCCCACTTATCGTTGTGTCGCTGCCTATACTACTTTTAGTATAGTTGCTAGAGTATATACAGCTTGTCCGTAAGGAAGTATCTTTTTATTACTATATTATAACAGCCTTTTATGTGTCGTTTCTTGAACCTAGTTAAAATCCCTAAATCCTCTTCTTATTCCAGTTTAGTAAGCTACTTAGCTCTTAGTATACCTACCCTAGGCCTATTACAGATTCTTTATACTAGTGCTCTATCCTTTATACGTCCTAACGTACTAAATCTCTTATCTAGTTTCTGCTCTTGCTATAAGGTAATTCTTGCCCTAAATTCCTCTATGGTTTCTTTCCTTTTACGTCTTATAAGTGGATCCTTAAAGTCTTCTTACTTCTTAATCTTAGTATTAACTTTTTAATCTTTAAGTCGAATACTATGTTCTATTAGTAAGTCCTCTAGGTTTATATATCTATCTTTTAGTCTAATTACTGTTTATATTGTAGATTCTCCAATCTATAAAGAGGCTTTTTGCCTTTTACTTGTAGGTATCCTAATTTATACTCCGAATTCTTAGTCCCTTAAATTCTTTAATCCTAAGCTTGCTTCTGACTTAAGCTTAGCTCTTACCTTAGTCTAACTAGGCTTATTTAGTGTTCTTATCTTATCTTAAGAGTCTTAAATCTTACTTATCTTGTTTTAAGAGTCTTATACCTATAGGAATCTTTGTCCCAAGCTTATTTATATATTATTAAACTAAGCTATTGCTCTACTCCATCGGTTATCGTCTATTATAGGTCCTTAAGCTTACCTTATTTTATCTTAAAAATCTTAGTCGTCTCTTATCTCGTCTTGAAAATCTTAAGCCTTTGGCCTTTTACCTTTATTAAGTGCCAAAGTGGTTTATTGTCCTACTTCTCTTGCGTTTTATAAAGCGATAGACACTATATTTAGTGGGGTTTTAATCCTAACTAATGTTCCCTATTTTATAGTGGAATTATCCTCTACTTCTTATATAATATCTCTAAGGTCTGCTCGCTCCTAGTAAGCGGCCCTTATCGCCTTATCGTTATAAAATGTTTTGCCTATATCGAATTCATCGTCTTTAATATCCGGTCTGCGAACTAGTTTATTAGCTCCTTTATCCTCCGCTAAGTGTGGCTCTTATAGCTAATAGCTTACGCCGTACTTAGCGTTCTTATAAATTTGGTATACGTTGTTATAACAAAACGCGAAACTTTTAATTAAATATTCTTTTGTTCCTCGTAGTACACTATTATCCCTTTATACGTATGTGTTTTCCGCTATTAGTCTGGTTCCCTTTATTATATAGTAACTTTAACTATTTTTATAATCCCTTACGAAATGACCTTGTTTCCTGCAATTTATATAAGCTCTATCTTTAAACTATTAACTTTGTTATAGAGTCCACCTAAACGTCTTCTACTGCTAAGATCCCTGGTTTAGCCTCTGCTCCTTAGTCCTATAATTACTAAATCCTTAACCTCTGGGTTTTTATAGTTTTTTACTCCATCTCTTATGGGCTTCTTTAGTACCACTTAGGTCTATTAGCTCTACGCTATACTATAGTTTTTAACTTAGCTTTAGTTGTTGCGTACTCTACGCCTTATATAACTATAGAACTCTATCATAACCTCTCTTAGCCTGTTCCCTTTGGTAGATTTAATTATTAATCTTAATCGCTTAATTTATTAGTTCCCTTAGGGTATCTATATCTTCTATTAGAATAATTACGTCCTAGACTTTAGCCTTAAGTCCCTATTTATACTGTGCTATAAGCGCCTTATTATTCTACTTAACTTATATTACCAACGTCTAGAACTATATTATATACTTAATTGCTAAGGTTCGTTATATAATGTCTTAGAGTTTTTTTTTCTACTATGGTTATTGCCTCCGGGTCTCTAAATATTTATATAAGTTGCTCTATAAACCTATTCTAGCTTAAGAATATAAACCGTACCTCTTGGTTTATAGTTGTTATTCTATTTACCTAGATTTCTGTAAGGTAAGGCTCGAACTATTTAAGTACTCTTCCTATTAAGAATAATCCTGCGTATACTATTTAATCTATAAGTATTGCTAGCTTAGCTCCCTCTTGCGCGACCTTAAAGTATATTTACGTAAGGAATCCTTTAAGCTTTAATCTTTCTCCTAAGAATCTTTTAATTAATGGTAACTTAACCTTTGCTACGCCTATCCCGTTAATCCTATTTTTTAACGTTATATTATTTTCTGTTAGCTAGTTAACTATTTTTTATAGCTGCCTAACCGTTATAGGTTGCTGTAAGTTAGTATCTGCTATACTGGTGTTGTTACTTAACCTTAAAGTAGTTGCCGCTATTAATAGCGTTATAGTGGCTGCTTTTAGTGGCATGTTGTTTAACTTTTTATATTTAATACCGTAACTAGGTAGTAATTGTATTACGGAACCTTATAGTAAGAGCTATAATAGGTCCTGTTATTAGGCTAGGTGTATAGGAAATGCAAGTATAAAAGTCGGAATAAGTAATAATAACTAGTGGAGTGGTTGCCTAATAGATTAACTCTAATTATATTCTGAGAATCACTACAAGGAAGGAACTATTTAGGTAGGGATTAAGGGTCCTTAAATACACAACCATACTCCTATGAAATCCTTCTTATACGTAATGTACGCCTTATATATAAGGTACATAAGTTCCTCTTATTCCTCTTATTTAATACGTAGCATGTTATATAACCTTGGTTACTATTCCTCGTTATATAGTTCTACCGGCTCTATCCTAGACCGTGCCTGAATTAACCAACTAGCTTCTTCCGACTCTTCTCTAAGTAGTCGTAACATCGTACTTAAAGCGTCCGTAACACTGTATATATTTAGTGTTTTATATAAACCTACTAGAGCTATAGTATAGACTATTACCGGAAAAGAACTTCCGTCTAGGCCCAATTAAACACTCTAAGGTAGTAGGCGAGCAGTATAAGGTTAAAGCTATACTATGCTATAAGTCTGTTAAGAATAAGCTTTAATTTAAAGTTAAATGGCTAGGCTAGCCCGCTAAAGACTTTATATAGGAACTAGAGGATTACCTTAATTATTGTAAAGATATTTTAAAAGAATATTGGGACTAAGGTCTATAATCTATAAGTCATAAAAAGCGCTTTAATACTATAGTATTATCGCGACCTATAAAGAAAGCTTATAAAAGGAGTAAATAGGTTAAATTGGATATGGAATAGATAGGCTTCGGAAACTATAGGGATAGGGCTATAGCCTAAGGCAGGACGGGTCCTTAGCCTTTTCACGTATATAGTATAGAGTTGATAGGGCATTTTGCTAGAATTGCATTCTTATTTATTAATCTATACTAGGAATATTATTCCTAGGACTTCTAAGCCCTTTTTAAAAGCCTTTTAAGGCCTTCCTAAGCACCTAATTGAGGTCCTTAATTGCTACTATATATAAAAACGAATCCTAAAAGTCTAAACCATAAATGCCTAATTTGAAAAGCTACTATGCCTTATTATTATTAGGAGCAGGATTAGTATCTATTAGGCTACTAAGTGATGGCTAATAAGAATAGGATCTAGATGCCTTAGTAGGCGTATAAGTAGGTATAAAAATAGGGGTAGGATAATAAGGTGTAGCTAGAGTAGAGACTCTTAAACGCTTAATACCAATATTAGGTCTAAACTAATACTAATAAAGCTCTTACGGCGTAAGCTTATAGTTAATAAAGACACGCTTAAGCCTAGAATAAATAGAGATGTTAGTTGGCTAGCATAGTCCAGAACTACTAAGACCTTGCTACGGCAACTGTTAGTTACCTATCCGCTAGGTACCCAAAGGGTAACCTACCTAATACTATATTATATTATGCTCTTTTAAAACTTAACGCGTATACGCGAACTTCTTCCTATAGTAGACAGCGACCTTCTTCTTATTACCCCCATCCTGTACCCTATTCTTAGTATATTAATCTTACTCTTATATTAGGCGTTACTAGCTAGCTTACTGGGAATTATAGGCGGTGTAGATAGCTATAGTATAGTCTTAAATTCGACTAAGGCGTTTAGTATTAGTGCTAGAATGAGATAAAGCCTAGGTAATGAAGTAGTTAAGGACATTAAAGGATCGTCGCTACTTAGGCCTAGGCTATTAAAGCTTAAAGTTAGCAATGGAAATCTATTAAGGATAGAAAGGCTTACCTTAACATAACTACCGCTCTTAGTACGTATGCATTAATTATAAGGACTAAAGGTATTGGATCTAATATAGTGCGTCTTATTATAAGCCTCTAGAATCCTGTTATTAGATTTCTAGTCTTTTAAAGACATATAGGCAAAATCATTTAGGTAGGACCAGCACTAGTTATAAGTTAGCGGAGGTTGGGGTTCTATATATAAAGGTAGGGCTAAAATACGCTATAGAATCTACTTAGAAGAGCAGTTAGTAGGAGAATAAAGAGGTATATTGAATTATTAATGGAAAAGAAGAAAATCTTAATAATATATTAAAGATACGTCCAAAATTGGACAAAGGTTAATGATAGGAAAGTAAAGTATTAAGGAAAAGGAGCAGCTTAATAAGTAAAGGTGTCCTTATACTTTACCGTCTAATACCCTTTTAGTAAATAGCCGCAACTTTGCCGATATAACTCCGTTATAATAGCGCTATTTAGAAGAAAGGAAACACGCGTATAAGTTATATAACCATTACTTCCTTATAAAAACTAACTACGCGGCTAGGGGAAGGCAAT
>Ga0307515_10013915_pt1 | contig 14977 bp, 13 predicted proteins | sample 17_EM_MG_FD_194513 | JGI IMG/M metagenome (GOLD analysis project Ga0307515, IMG submission 194513) | Populus trichocarpa ectomycorrhiza microbial communities from riparian zone in the Pacific Northwest, United States - 17_EM | ecosystem: Host-associated > Plants > Roots > Unclassified | place... | reverse complement strand
GTCGCGTCAATCGTGTTTTCTGCCAAGCCTTTATGCGAACCCACCCCGCTGCGTGGATTCTTGTGCGCGCTCTCCTCCGGCGGTCCAGAAGGTGCTGGGAAGCTCGTTCTGGGGTCAATTCGACGTTAGGAGTCGATTCCCGCTGTCCGTTTTCTGATTGCTCTCGTTATTGTTGACTTATTGTGCCGTTTTCTTTATGCCAAGACTTTTTACATGCACTACAGTTGCATTACCATAATAATTAAGTTATACTATCAGTAAATTACAGGTGTATTATCATGCATTACCGGAAACAGGTCTGGAGTGTTTTTTGTTATGTTGTGTTTTGGTGTTATGGGAGGTTAATGTAGGTCATATGGCCTGAGGTAGATTAAACTTGACAAAATATGTTTTTCCTGCCCTGGCCGATAAAGGCTGCCAATATTTCGATCATGTGTAAATGCTGTAGCACAGCCCCTGGATTATGGAAGATGCATCACCTAAAATCTTTGATCTGCTGTTGATGCTCATTTTCAGAGTGGGGCTGTCTGGCTTTCGCTTCCTGTATTGCTAATGATGGCTGCGAATATGTTGATTATTGACATGTCCCGTCGCGCAGCCCGTGGATTATAAAAGATGCAACACCAACCAAAGTTGGCACTCTATTGAGCCGCTGTTGACGGCGTGTTGATGCCCTGTTGACGCTGTGTTGCCACTCAATTTGTGCTGTAGCAGTATATACATACACACTATGGCCAATAAAGGCTTCTAATAATTTGATTATGGGTAAATGCCGTGGCACAGCCATTGAAGTATACAAGATTCAATACGCAAAATCATTGACGCTCTGTTCACGCTGATTTTCAGACTGGGGCTGTGACCGTGATACGAACACTTTTGTTCTTAACAGCTGCCAATACCTTGAATTTGGGTATCTGCCGTTACAGAGGGCTTGGACTTTACAAGATCAGACACACAATATCGTTGCCACTCGGTTGACACTCTGTTGAAGCTGTGTCGACGCTCTGTTGACGCTCTCTTGCCGCTCTGTTGACGCTGATTTGGTTGTGGAGCAGTATAGACTCACTCCATAGCATCTATAAAGGCTGCCAATATTTCAATTATGCATACATGCCTTAGGGCAGCCATTGGACTATACATGATGCAACAACCAAAAATGTTCATGAGCTATTGACACTCATTTCCGGACTGCAGGTGGGAGCATGTCGCGATCACTTTTGCTCAGCACGGCTGCCGTTTAGTTAAGTGTGGGTAAATGCCGTAGCACAGCACTCGGATTATTCAAGATTCAACCCCAAAGATTGTTGATGCTCTGTTGATGCTCTGTTGACGCTCTGTTGATTCTCTGTTGACGCTCTGTTGATTCTCTGTTGACGCTCTGTTGACACTCTGTTGACACTCTGTTGACAGTCTGTTGACACTCTGTTGACACTCTGTTGATGCTCTGATGACATTCTGTTGACACTCTGTTGACATTCTGTTGACGCTCTGTTGACATTGTGTTGACGCTCTGTTGACGCTCTGTTGATGCTCTGTTCACATTCTGTTGACGCTTGGTTGACACTCTGTTGACGCTCTGTAAACATTCTGTTGACACTCGGTTGACGCTCAGTTGACACTCTGTTGATCCTCTGTTGATCCTCTGTTGATGCTCTGTTGAGGCTTTGTTGACGCTCTGTTGATACTCTGTTGACGCTCATTGTCAGCTGTAGTGAAATTAACACAGACCATATTACCCCCAAATGCGGCCAATACTTTGATTATGGGTAAACGGAATAGCACCACCATTGGATTACACAGGATGCAACACCCACAATCGTTGATGCTCTGCTGATGCTCTGTTGAGGATCCGTTGATGTGCTGTTGATGCACTGTTGACGCACTGTTGATGCTCTGTTGACGATCACTTTCAGGTGTAGTGACATTGCGACTGACCACATTGCCTGTACAGGCAGTCAATACTTCAATTATCGATACAAGCCGTGTCTGAGCCCTTGGATTATATCAGATGCGAAACTCTGAATTCATGACGCTCTGTTCCTGCACTGTTGATGATCGGTTGACAATAAATGTTAGGTGTCGCGATATCAATATATACCGTATTGATGATAAAAGAGACCAATACTCCAATTATGTGTACAAGCTGTAACACAGTCGTTGGATTATACCAACTGCAACACCTAGAATCAATGACTCTCTTTTGACTGTCATTTTCACAACGGGGTTGTGACCATGTCGCATTCACTGTTGCCCATTAAGGCTGCCAAAATATAGATTTTGGATTACAGCAAGCAAATCACATCCCCATTGACTTAGTAATAAGTCCAAAAATTGTTGATGCTCCGTTGACGCTCGCTGTCAGAAGGCAGCTGTTACTGCGTCGATTCCACCTTTACCTATAAGAGCTGTCGATACTTTGGTTATGTATAACAGCGAATCACTCTGTTCCAAGTGAGTTACTTAGAAACCAAAAAATTGTTTACACTCAGTTGATGCTGACTATTGGAATGGGTGTGTTACCATGTCGTTGTCTCTTTCATCTTTAAACGTTGCCAATAAGATGATTATGAATCACAGCCAGCAAATCACTTCTCACCTTATTTGTTTACAAGTCCAAACATCATCGACGCTCTGTGGACGCTCATTTTGAGAATTGGGCTGTTACCCTGTTGCTTTCACTTTAGCCTTTATGGGCTGCCAATACATTGGTTATGTATAACTACAGGCAAATTGCTTCGCAAATAAAATGAAAACAAAACCAAAAATCTTTGTCACTCTGTTGACTCTCGTTGTCAGCATCGTGGTGTATCTGTGTTGCTTTATCTTTTGCCTATCAAAGCTGCCAATCTATGTGTTGTGAATAACCTCAAGCAACTCGCTTTCCAATTACCTTACTTACAACACCAAACTTAGTTGATGCTCCATTGACGCTTACCATACACATGTCCTAACTGTTGTGTTATGGATAATAATTTTGTACAAATAATCGTATAGTGATTATTGACAGCCAATGTATAATTTGTATCAATACTCAGTTGCATGCAAGAGCTGTGTGGAGGATCGATGTCTGATCAACTGAAGCACATGTTCTCTGAGCAATGGATAATGTAGCGCAGTGACATTTCATTGCTTTCAGCTGGCAATTTACTGCATGTAGATCCATAAACCAATTTGTCATTAATGTAGCCCAACTTGCTCACTGTGCCATATCCAGTTCATTCTCCTCGATTTCCATGTCCTACCATAAGCAATATTCACAATCACGGCAGTTTGCACCCTGTGTGAACAAAAAGTGAAGCAGTTGGATGGATGGATCAATGCAACATGATGGTTGTCATTCATACAGATTTGTATTGCGCAATGACTGATCTTTCAATGACTCATATGCCATCACTAAGTGATAAGTTGTTAGCAAATGTTCTCTCGAGTTCAGATTTTGATTGCTCAACTATCCATATGAGGCAGAACAATATCACGTTTATCCATTGTCAATCAACTTGGTTGAAGTCAAGAACGCTTGAATGGCCCTTATGACCCTTTCATATGCACAGACCAATGATCATGGCTCACAATTTAGTCACTGAGATACAAAAACTTGTGACAGGTTACAAAATAGATACACCAATTACCTGTTGCGGAGATAAGTCGTCAATAATGACATATTGTGTAGGTAGTGTACGGCTGACCTACAAGGCGATACAAGACATTCATCTGAATGCATTTTGTGTATCGGGCTTGGGTCAGGAGAACAGCTGCAGCAGGAACAGCTCATGGGTTTACCAGGCATCAATTTCTTAATCAGTGAAGAGTTGGGTAACCCAGGGGTTTTGACAGCCAATATCCATATGTGAGATGGTGGTTTCCCGTATGCTAATACCATATTACTACATTTCACTCCTGACCTTTTTTGTGCAATTGCAATATTTCGCTGACACTAACATCTATCTCTCTCAGCGCGTCAAATGATACCAGCACTGTCACACATGCAAACTGATCCGTTTCCGGCTTAATGAATTTCTTTCCTATCAATCTGGCTGTTTTGGAGCTCAAATCTTATAAATGATGCAAGATGAACAATTGTTCACACTCAACTTCGGAATGTAGCGGTGAGCATGTCTGTCGTTGAGTCGATTATCAAGGCCACCAATGAAACGAATAAAGAGCATGATTAACCAATGTGAAAATTTTGCAGAGAATATTAATATATCTGACTGTGAACATATATAGAATAACCCGAACAAAAGAACCGTAGATTGCAACCGACTAGTCTACCCAAACCTGGATAAACCCACGGGGTGCCAGGTACGTGTACTGGTTTGGCTGAACACGATGCTCTGGGTGGGGTTTTTGAACCGGGCAGGAACCGAACGGAACTGTGTATGTGGTCCAATCCCGGACCGCTGGCTGGTTACCTAGACCCGTTGCTGACACTATGAATGATCCAAGCGCTGGGGGATTCCATCCGCTCATCACCGAAGTATTGGCTGCCTTTACAAGCAATATTGAGTCTGACGATTAGTGTTAGCAATGGTTCCAACCCGCTAGAACGGTTCCGGGTTAGGGTTGGGACCGGAACCGAACCGTTGCCACGGTTCTTACCACACGAAAACCCGGACCGTTGTAATTAGGCCGGTTTTACCACCAAAAACCCGGCATTTCAACCTCACAACTTTGGCTCCAATTAAGTATTTGAGTTCTGATTGTATTGTGACATTATCAGTATATAGATTGTGCAGTTTTACGAGCTCATTCACCTCCCGGTTTGAGATATGCGATCCGAGCAATATTCGTGGAGTCGCGATCGAAAACCCGCGAATTTCGTTTAGAATTGGCCCTGTTTTCACAGCCACTCAACAAATATCAGTCGGATCGCAAATCTGAATGGTGGAGGTCAAAGAGGTCATGATTCTGCTCAATGTACGTACTGATCTTGTCACAGTACGATCAGAACTGATATACTTAATTGGTGCCAAAGCTGTCGGAACTGCAAATTTGGAACCACGGTCCGGTTCCAACCCTGCCAAATACCCGCGGTTCTATGTCCGGCCCGGGTAACAACCCGACAAGCCAAAAGTGGGTCCGGTTTTTGGCCGGGTCTGGAACTAAACCGAGTCAAACGGCCGGTCAAAACCCGGACCTCTGGCGGGTTACCCGGACCCGTTGATAACACTTCTGACGATGTGGCGACACAGGAAAATGAGCGTCATCAGTTCGTTAACAGTGTCTCAACCAAGTGTCAACCGAGCATCAGTCCAGCATCAACACAGTGGCAACAATTATGGGTGTTGAACCATGTAGAATCCAAATGCTGCGCAACAGCTTGTATCCATCATCGAAGTATTCACCGCTTCTATAGGCAACCTGGTTATTGTCGATGTCACCTCACCTGACAATCAGCGTCAACAGTGCATCAACAGAGGGTCAACAGGGAGTCAACAGAGCATCAGTAGACCGTCCACACAGTGCCAAAAGAGCATCAACTGAGTGTCAACTGAGTGTCAACAGACCATCAACCGACAGTCAACAGAGCATCAACACAGCATCAACACACTGTCAACAGAGTGTCAACAGAGTGTCAACAATTTTTGGTGTTGCATCGTGTGAACTCCAAGGGTTGTGCTATGGCTTGGTAATGGCATACCCCCGTGTATAACCTGATTGGAACGTATATCAGTAGATACGGTTCCAAACATGGATGTCGATAGTGTAGAGTAGTAAAATGGTAAAAGCATCGCTAGAGATCTAAGGATGGTAGCAAGCCAGCTATGAGACGCGGGTATTCCCCGGCCCTGAAGACCTCACATGCAGCCGTACCATTTGATTATCCCCCTCTGTCGGTGGAGACCGCATGGGCTGCAAAACCCTGAACAAAAGGAGAAAAGGAACAGAAACAATCAAACAACTATCCAAGGTACGCAAATGTACAAACCCATAAGTTCCCCAACAAACGAGTACCGTAGGTTCCCTATACACCGGATCTGGTGCACGGGGAAACTCCACCACCACTATCCTTGTCTCCGCAGGTTGTCAAAACCGGTGCCAACGCCATTTGTACTTGGGCGAGATTGAATGACGTAATGAAGTCACAACGTATCCACAAGAGAAGAAATCAGATGCAGCAACATCCATCGCAACACCGTGCTCCATATCTCCATTTCCGGAATGTCCGGCATCTGAACATCCAATCTCACACACTTAACTCATATCAGGTTCAGTTATTGGCTCAATCAGTCACAGAAATCTGGGCGAACTCCCCAAACATACTATGAGCCTTGTCTTGACTCGGCGGCCTCTGTGGTGGCTTCTGCTCCCAGCCCAACATCTCCATTGCCATTGCCATTGCCATTGCCAATTGCATCAGGATATCTAAGTTGTAAGTATCCCACTAACTTATCATACTCACCATATATTTTTAATTTCGCTAGCTCTGAAGATTTTCAAATTCCTCACAAACTCCGCAGCTCCAGCCCATGAGTGATCATTGTCACCGCGTTGGATGTCATATTCGCACTCTGTCAGCACACATGAAGTTGACTTGACGTTTGGGACTGGATGGTAGATTCTAAGTGATGTATCAGAGCCGTCGGTGATGGTCAATCATCTATGACATTGTATCTATCTCGTAAGCTTGTAATGAACTGGTCGTTCATACCATATATATTCAAACACCGTTCCGCTCTCCCAACCATCCTGCATAGCTTTGTACAAAAGGAATGATATCATCTCTTGCAGCCGGTGGCTGTCACATGCTGCTTGTCAGGTGTCATTCTCATCCTCCTTCAGCATTTGCCCAGCGGGCGGAAAGAACTTCAGTATGGTCGTTCAATATCCTGTTCGGTAGGCCGTAAGGTAAATATCCTAGTCAGTGCCTTTGGTAGAGGGCTCCCGATAATTCTCTCCTTGAATCCCAATTTGCAGTCATTCAGCCATGATCTTTGGCGCTGTGCTCAGTCCTGATCTCTTGGTAGTTGTCTCAACTGACTCTCATGATCCAATTCGATGACTCTTGCTCACAATGCCATTCGGTGACTGCCTGTCGCGATGCAATTCAGGGACTGTCAGTTGTGATGCCATTCGGTAGACAATTTGGTCCGATGGGATATCATTATCAGCCTCGTGCAGCACTGCTTCGGTAGACAACACAGCAGCTGTTCGGCATGGATCAGGCAAACTTGAACTTCTCATCATCTTTCCGGTGCTTATGCAGTGGCACTGATCATCCTCCAACTCGGTGCACATGTAGAAATACTTAACATCTGCCCGGCATTCGGTTCACTTATCATCTCCACTTGCTCGGAAGTGTTCTTCCCGGTATGCTTTCCGCGTCTGGTTGTTGAATTCGTTTATTCATACGCTACTTACTGTTACTAGAGTATGACAGGCCCTGATGCCCCCTCGCCTCCTGACTAGCCAGTTAGATGGCGGACCCCCCTCCTGCTACCCTGCATCCGCGCTGATGAAAGCAAGAGAGAAGAGAGAGAAAAGAGGGGCAAAAGAAAGAGAGATATAGAAATGGAAATGAAAGACTCGCGATTCTGGCGTCATTGCCTCATTTTGGCGGGAACTCCATGTCGTCTGTGGCCACCAGAAAGGTCGATCACCGCTCTATCTCATATATTGATGGTGATCAACTTCGATACCTATGCCTACCGGCACCATCCTCAATTCCAGCCAAGTGCGTTTCCAACCTACATCCAGAGCTCCCGCTTCTGGTGTTGCGGGTTGTCCCATAACATCGATAATGGTCCTAAAAATTGTTAACTGAATACATGTCACGGAGTTACTCAAGGTCTAGTCACGTGATAAGCATAACACCTATTCATGACATCGTCAAATGAGCCAGTCTTATGTCCCTTAACGGGGATACATATGAATCGCATGTCAATTGAATACGTGACCAAGTACACTTAGCGGATTCATTTAACATGATCCAACTATGGCGCCATAGCGGGAAAGCTTGCGTTAGCCGTGCGCATAGCTTGCAACCACATTTACATTACCTAAGACTAGGTCAACTTGCCTTACCTGAGACAACAGTTGATAGTCATCTGCGAGTATGCAGGATCTCCGACTCATTGCCTCAGGCAATAAGAGTCATCTGGGCATACCCTGGCCAACGACAATAGTCTCCGCCTGAGGAGGACGTGAGTGAGGGTTTTATGACGTCGGCTGACGATATGAGGCCGGACGCAACCCTTCTCATTGGGTTGAGTTAGAATGCATTGCAAACTGAGACTCACATATTATATGAGCTGACTCGTCAGAATCGACGTCGGCATAGTATCAGTTGGTCGCCGATTCAATCTAGGACGCGAGCCAAATAGCATTTAAGGTGAGTCATTATTTCGTGATAAGCACTGCCGGCCAAGTTCGGCACATGTTCCATCCATTTCTGCACACGCATTGCGAGGTGTCTAAGTTCAAGTTTCATCTGACTCACTGCATGACGTGTAGTTTACGCAATGGATGGCCTGATACATATCAGGAGTGCTAAAGCATCAATACCTCATTGACGTAACACTAATCAGTTATCAGTGAAGTCATAGCGTCGAAGTATTGGTTTTCAACCGCTCGATGACGATTATAAAGAGATGGCATTGCTCCGGCAATGAGAAGACAACCTCAAGCCGGACTCCACAGTCAAAAATCAGAACACCGAAGACGATCTAAAAATATTATTATGAACTCTATCTATTAAAAACATCTTTACAATTTCTTCTACTGTGATACATCTTCGAGATCAGGCTACGTATATCTGGTCGACCTCTGTCACGATATGAATAGACTCTGCAACAGTGTGTCGTACTATTAGCAGAGATACTTATTCAGTTGGAAGAAGCTGGTTTAACCCACATCTACCAAGACGTTTTTTGTTTCTGCGAACTCGAGAATATCGACTGCCTGGTATTGAGGTAACAGACTACTGGACAACCACCATTCGAGGTGTGGGCAGAAGAGTGGTTGCACGAAGGGGAAGTTTTATCCGCATATACATCGGAGAGGAACTTCCGAGGAGGTTCGATTTATGTCGCTCCTGGACAAGTGATTCAAGAGGTAGAGTCTTGGGATAGGACAATGGAAAAAAGAGGAATAGATAGGCGGTTGTACTGATTTCAATAAAACTTGTATTGATTATTGGGATTAAGCACCCCCATAACATCTGGTATTTCCACCAGCTGCAGTGTCAGAGGAGATGCTCTCGTGATTGTGGTACAGTTCCACTGAACCACCAGCTCTTGTTGTCTTCTTGGCGGCCGAACAGTTTTAGCTTAACTCTGGTGGACACATGGCGCAAAATTAGTTGGTAGACTCTTGTTACCTGTTACATTGCGCTTGTCACTGCGTGAGGTCTGTTACTGCCTGCCCTGCATTTCAGACAGTAGCTGAAGTGTTTGCTGCACTTGTTGGCCTCCCACTGTCCCTTGGCTGCTGATCGTTTTTTGGAGATCCGTCTGACTCTATTCAAGGCCAAAGTGTGTGGTCTTTCAATTATCGTGCGTTCTTTGGCCGCTCAGGCCATTGCCCAATGACTGTCTATCTCTTAGTTGCCGGGGATGACACAGTGTCCAGAGACCCACTAGATCACAGTTGCGATGCAATTGGGGAGGATGACTTGCTCCTTTGGATTCATCCGGCATGCGAATGCCTGTCCAGACCCCGGCAGAATATGAGCTGTCTATTGAATGGCGGCTTGTGACTATGTAAGAACCGCCACGATCGTCATTCAATAGCATGGTAGTGCGTGTCTCTTCTCGATCTTCACATCGAGTGGGAGTTTGATTGCCCAAAGGGCGGCATCAACAAGCTCCATGCATCTAGCACCCAGAAAGCTGTGGGGGGGCCTACATTCATTGCCGTGATTGCACACTGCTGCGGCTCAGACTGGGCAATCGTCTAAGCACGATCCATCACCACTTCTATCCTGCCGCTACATTTTTGGCTACTGTCTCTGTTGCCCAGGGTTGCGCGTTCGACGTGTCTGCCGTATCATTGTCGATTGTGATTGTCCTGATCACAGAAATGTCCTGCGGCGCTTGTCAGTTCATTTTTTCAGTAGCACGGCAGTGATCGTGCAATTTTTAAACTACTCTACATACCGGAGCACTCACATCGGGGTCTTGGTGTAGCTCGTTTTATTTGTTACAGCATGCATGTGTTAGTCTAGTTGTGTGTCTCTGATGGAGATCATCTCAGCTGCCTGCTTCTTGGGATCGCATCAGAGCTCACTCCTGTCTAGTGCGACCGCTTGGACTCAGGATACGCCGATGGCTCCTATCAGTTTGGGGACAACCCCGGATATCATTGGGAGGATTCGGGGTATAGCTTCGTCTGCCCAGCATTTCGCCCCACATCGGTTCAGGCGCTCCTTCAATGTCCGGCGCGTGTCTATCCTGACCCGGATCTCGGATGTTGCATCTTTGACACATCGTATAAAGCCGTGTACAACTCTCCTGTCTTGTGTCCGCTTCAGCAGAAGTAGCTACTTGTGGCCTCGTCGGCATGTGAACAGTGCCTCCACTGGCTTTGCTGTATCAAACTGCAGCCCCCTCCGGTTCACCCATTCAAAGCATTTTGCAGTGCACTCATTATGTTTCCTGATGACCTGATTCACATTGTTTCCAGTGATAACCCAGATGAGGTACACCGCAAACGGGAGTCTTTCGGATCAGACAGAATCCTCGACCAGCTTGATCAGTCCGGAAGTATATATCGCAAGGAGGATCGGCTCTGCCGGTGCGCCTGGCGGGACCGCTGGTTCCACTGAGTCTCTTGCCATGGCAGTACCCTCAATTACCGTTTTTACTTTCCATACAGAGAGAAAGCTTTATGTCCATCAAGTGAGGTCACCATTCATATGCTTCGCATTCGTTCCATTGACCAGCTTGCCGTTTTGGACCCTTCGGAACGCTGCCTTGAGATCTATTAGAATCACACCCGTTATGTTGCCGTCCGCACATGCTTAATGTGCTCTGTCAACTATGATCGCTGCTGTGTCAATGGCTGACCGCCCCTTGTTATTGCCAAACTGCCCATCGCTCAGTGATGCCCTCCATTCGGCCTCTTCTCATGGCAGTTCCGCAATTATCTTCTCCACCCCCTTGCCACAGCAGCTGAGGAGTTCGATCGTGCGGTACACTTTCAGCATTGTATAATCCTCTCAGCCAGGTTTGTGAAACACGCCGCCACTGGCACATTCCCAGTCTGCTGTATACCATCAGGTGCGCAGTGTCACTTTGGCCAGACAGAGGATCCCTCCTTTATCGCACTCCCAGAGCCGGTGAATGGTTGCAACGGACAGTATGTCCAGGCCTAGCGGCTTCTTGACTAATTGGGAGTATAGGGCCTGCGCAACTGGTTGGTCGGTAACTTTTGTATGCAAACTGCCAGCCAGGAGCGGCTCATTGCACTGGTCGTCATCATACACAGGGAGGCATTGCAGCCTCAGCATATCCTCCGTTTCGCTGGTGGTATTTGCTTGCCTTCCCACTCTGTCAATTATAGCTCCCACTGTCACACCTGCCCGACGGTATACATATTGTGCATCGCTTAAGACCTCATCTCTGCTGAAGTTCCAACAGACACCGCTCCACATTTGGTGTTTGGATTTCCGGAAAGAATTCTGCAAGTGTGCTTTCGCTCGGGCTGCTACTTCCGAGTATCATCCTCCTTTTCTGTTTACTTCCCCGAGTGTCTTGCATCCAACTTGATGCCACTGTTCGACCACCATCTCGAATTTGCGCTTATCCGCATTTTCTCGGCTGTTGCATCCGGAATTCAACTCAATGATCCCTGACACAATGTCGCTTCCTGGTCAACTTTGTCCTCCGTGCACACATCCTCCAGGTGTGCTCTTTTCTTTGTGACCTCCATTCATAGCATGTTGGATTCCTCCCATTCATTCTCTGTCATTCCCATCAGATTGCACCACACCACCCGCTCGTGGTCTGCCTCCTCTGGCATAGTAACGTCTAATTCCCATTGTGTCACCTTGTTGACGGAACCAGTGGCGTGATTCTCGGCTAGTATGGTCCATCTTCCAAATGGTCGATTCAGCAAGATTGAATGAATAATTCATTTCCCTTCAAGGCCCCCTCATTTCCCGAAGTTAGTGGCCTTGTTGTCGTTCCCGATTTCCAGTCTGTTCTTGTGTATACTATCTTTCCACAACACTGCATCTTGATAGAACTGGTAGCGGGCGCTGTGAGAAAGTCCAAAAGTGATATTGAGCTCTCAACTCTAGCGGTCTCTCTGTATGCAGAATGACAAGGCCACATTGGCTGGTCCGCCATCGGGCGGACTTGGGCTTGGGGTTGAGTGGATTTCCAATTCTCCCACTCTGTGAATACCCCGCTCATACAAATGTCAAAGATAGAGACAGCAAAAATACCTACAACCAAAGAAAGTATGAAAGAAAGACTAAGTACAAGTCAAAAGAGAAAGACTCAGCCACAACCTAGATGTGTCCAAAGAAACCAAGACTGACAACCCCGGGTCCGTGCAGTGACTCTGCAACCCTAACCCTGCACAACGTCACTTCAGTGACAATCGCCCACGGTCAACAGCCATCAACTAGTAAAATCAACCCCAACTCAACAAACAAGACAAAGAAACACCGTTGCAGCTGAAACTAATAGATGCCCATACTGGTGCGGTGCTGCCCAAAATTCTCCCTAGGTAGAGCCTTTGTAAGGCAGTCTGCTACCATAACTCCAGTGGGAGTATACTCAAACAGATACTTCTCCTCCATCAATATTTTCCCTAACGAAGTGATGATGAATATCAATATGCTTAGTGCGAGGATGGTACTCCAGATTCTGTGCCAGTGCAATGCATCCTTGGTTATCTGTGCAGATGGTGATAGAAGGGAGCTTGTTGTACTGGCGATCCAGAATCTAACTGAGGATGAAGCGAAGCAAAATTGCTTCCTTAGTAGCCTGAGTGAGTGCCATATACTCAGCTTTAGCGGAGGACAAGGCCACGGTGGCCTGTTTCTTGCTTGACCAAGAGACTGGCAATTGATCAGCCAGAAAGATGTAAGCACCAATGCTATGGCGCTAATCTAGACAACCAGCCCAGTCACTGTCGCTGTAGCCAGTGATCTCTGTATCCCATTAGATCTTTGGATAGTGGGGCTGGGTCGACATTGAGGAGCTGGCCTTGGGAATGACTTCAAACGCAGAACACCACGTTGGGTGCAGTTGCAGGTGTGCAGATAATCGAATTTACCTGAGGATGTGATGGAGGGCTGCAAGAAGATCGAAGCTGGGAGCGCTGGAAAACTGAGAGACTGCTCCCACTGCATATTATAGGTCTCGCCTGGTAGCAAGCATCAGGTACATGATCGAACCAATGATGCTTCGACAGAGAGTAGCGTCATGCAGACAGGGAAGCGCTCCAGATTCCTTTCTTCGCTTCGTATCTGGACTGAGGGGAGTACTGGGAGGGTGGCTGGAGGAGATCTGAAACCGTCGAAGAATCTCCTCAGCATACCGCTCCTGTGAGAGATGAAGTCCATTCTCATCTCGAGTAACTGCAATTCCTAGACAGTAGAAGAGAGGACCATGATCTGACATCTCAAAACAAATATTCAACTTCATCTTCATTGACTGCACATTTTCGAAATCACTAATCAACACAAGGTCATCCACATAGACCATAAGGAAGACAGTTCGAGAGGCATTGAAGTATACACAGTGATCTGCTTCCCCTCGCTGCAGACCATGCAGTGTAAAGAATCCATGCAACGTCTTGTTGAGAACAAGAGATGACTGTTTCAAGCCATACATAGTCTTGTGAACTTGGAGGACCACTTCCTCCTGGGGCTCCCATGAAATGCCTGGAGGCAGCTCCATGTATATGGACTGCTCATCACCGCTCAGATCCTGCCCAAGGAATGCGCTCTTATTATCCATCTGGTGGATTTCAGAGCCTTTTGATACTGCAAGAACTAGTAGAAGGCGAAGAGTATGAAACTTGACCACCGGGGAAAATGTTTCCAGATAGTCGATCGCATATGATTGTGTATATTCCTTTGCTACCAGTCGTGCCTTGTACCGCTGGACCTCTCCTTTTGGTCCATACTCAATCTTAAATTCCCATCTGCGTCCGATTAAGGTTCGATGCTCTGTTTGGGTTCGATGCACTTCAGTTCAGACTGTATTCTTGAAAATCGATACCAGTTACTACTGGCATTCGTGCTCCCACTGACTTCTTTGTGGGGAATCCATAGCCTCTTCCCAAGTTCGAAGCTCTTCAATGGAGGTAGTTGCTTGAGCTACTGCAGTATGTCCCGTGTTGCTGCCAGTCTGCTGAGTGCGTTCTGAACGTGACTGTTCATCGTGGAATCGTGAGGTACTCAATATGCCAGTAGTCTTTCGTGAGCTCCGTATCCTCGATTGTCCCATAACTGCGCTTTTTGTTTCATTATCGACTGCTGTTCTTGGAGCAGGAGCTTTGACTGTAATCGAATTAGGCGTTTCCTTATTGTCCTGACTTTGATTGGTGTCATCTGCTGGTGGTGGTGGTGTATCTGCCTGTAAGTCTGCCTTCGATGGCTTCGAAGATACTTCTGAGTCCTCCTCTTCATCTTCATTGATGATTTCAACAGGTGGATATCGCGCTGGCGCGGGCGCTGCAGGTACAAAATCAACATCCCTGGGGATGATTATCGAATGGTTGCAGTACACCCTATACTGATTTCTCCCTTCATAGCCTTCAAGATGTCCTTTAATTGCATTGGGCTCCCACTATCTTCGAAGGTCTTTTGTTACATGGTGCCATATCTCGCATCCAATGGGCTGTAGATGGACTAGCGATTGGGCAGGCTTCCGAGTCGATAACTCATAAGGGGTCATCAGCAAAAAATATTTCCGTCCGGGCGGAATGGCTCCGTCAGAGTGGACGCGCTCCGTCAGAGCCGTCAGAGACACCCCGGTGGCGGATTACTCCGCGCCCGGCGTCAATTCAACGCGTCGCG
>Ga0307515_10013914_pt1 | contig 14977 bp, 14 predicted proteins | sample 17_EM_MG_FD_194513 | JGI IMG/M metagenome (GOLD analysis project Ga0307515, IMG submission 194513) | Populus trichocarpa ectomycorrhiza microbial communities from riparian zone in the Pacific Northwest, United States - 17_EM | ecosystem: Host-associated > Plants > Roots > Unclassified | place... | reverse complement strand
GGCCATTCACGATCCGAAGTTCTTGGGGCCATTAGTCAGATACCGAAGCACTTGGGAGCGCTTTGAAATCTAGTGTGTTCTATGGGATTTTGTATCATCCAAGTGCTTCCAAGCATGCCGAGTCTCGTCCGGGATTTTCTTGATGACTAGACACCCCGATCGATCGTAGAAAAAAAAAAAGCGAAAAGGACAAGGTTTTTGAGAGGTAAAACACTTCTAACGCGTTTAAATTGCCGTCGGTGGGTGCCAAGCAGTGTGTCTAACGGAGCCACCCGATACTACACGGGTGCTATACCCGTCGCTACGTGCACAGTGACGGGGGATTTTGCTGATGCCGAGGAAGAACCCGAAATGATGAGCGTCGGAACTCAATTTGAAGGATGGATTGCGGCGATCGGAGGCTGATGACCAGAACCTTTGTTTATCTCCCGCTCAAAATGCTTCACCTATTGGTTACTGGCGTAGCTGTGTATCTTCAATTGGCCCTGGCCCTTTCGATGTATGAAGGACGACGGGTAAACCATCTCGCTTCTTCTCCCACTGTCTTGGCCCAAACCTCTGAGCCACGTCGCGCGGGACTCCGTCGATTTCATGCGGGAATGAAGAAGAAAGCGTTTGCCGCGGGAGGGAGGTGGGCTTGCGGAGAAGGGGGGACTTTAAAGAGGGTTCTCGGTGGCTTGGACTTTCCTCCAAGGATTCCTCTTCTCTCTTATCCCCCCGCCTCCCTCTAGCACTCTTCAGCTTCCCCTTTCCGATGGCTGCAAAGGCGGACAAAGCATCAGCGATATATCTCGAACGTCGCACCGCTGCTTCGTGTGATTCACTCACGCCACCAACGCTCACACCTGAGGAAGAAGCAAAGGTATGGAGGAAGATAGACGTTCGGTTGATCCCGATCTTGGCTCTCCTCTATCTCTTCTGCTTTCTCGACAGAGGTATATCCTATCATTTCTCGGCTTCTTTTTGACGCGTGTCTCATACAGCGACACAGGGAATATAGGTTAGGACGCACGCCCCACCTGCACGATGGTAGGGTTTCTGACGCCGTTTAGGCCTCGCAAGGTTGCAAGGTTTGACCGAGGAGCTCGAATTGACTGGTCACAAGTATAACGTCGCTCTCGTGGGTTTAAGGTCCTCCGCTTTCTCTTTGTATTGATCTTCCTGATTCATTCCACAGACAATGTTCTTTATCGTGGGTCCTCCCATCCACCTCCAGGTTCCGACTCGGATGCTGACGCGTACGCTTGTTGCACTCCGGCATCCAGCCATTCTCCTTGTTCGAATTCCCATCAAAGTACGTCCCCTATCATATCCGCATGCATGAGGTGCTCATGAAAACGTGCACAGCCTTGTATTGAAGAAGTTCCGTCCATCGAGGTGCGTATCGTGCCTCACCTTTCTCCGAGCCTCATCTAATCCGTGCTGCTAGATGGTTACCTGGAATTGCAGTACGTTCTCGCCGTGTTCGATGAACCACGCTGAGAGTGTTTTCTTGGTTCCCAGGTCTTGTGGGGACTCGTGATGTAAATTATTTAATAACCTTCCGCCCGAGGCTACCAAAACTGACCCTTTTCTTTTCAAGGTTGTCCATGGGGTTCATTGAGGCGTAGGTATCGGTGAAAGTGCTTCGCTGTTGCGGGAACTGAATATTTCCATTCTCAGGTATGAACAACTTGTTGCCGCCCGTGTCTGCCTCGGACTCGCGGAGGCTGGTCTGTTCCCAGGCGTCATCTACTAGTGCGTATTGTAAACATGCGCATGAGTTTAGACTGATGTTGACTTCTCACAGTTTAACCTTTTGGTATCCACGTTACAAGCTTCAGTACCGTGTCGGGTTGTTCTTCGGCGTGGCCTCCGTATCCGGTGCATTCTCTGGCCTCTTGGCTTATGGTATTTCCTTCATGAGCGGCACTGCTCAAAGGTTGGGATGGTCCTGGATCTTCGTACGCCCAATTTGGATGTGAATAACGAAATCGCCCTAATCATCGGAGGTAGATTCTTGAGGGATCTGCGACAATTTTCGTCGGACTTCTTGCCTCCCTCGGTACGAGCTTCTTTCACCAAACCTCCCTCCCGTCTCGTAACTTCTGTGAACAGTGATGGTGGACTTCCCCTCAACTGCCAAGTTCCTAACTTCCAAGGAGAAGAATTTCGTGATGTGGACCAAGAGTACGAGAGTCCGATTTCCCCTAGCACACGATAGCTGACTCTTTCATCCCAGAGTACGACACGAGCTCTGTTGGGGAGGAGGAACACTTTGAAGTCCGCCACATCACCATGGCAGTCACGGACTGGCAAGTTTGGTTGCACATTTTACTTGTCTGGTCGTTCGTTGGTCCTCGTGGGTCACCTTCGTTTCCTTTCCAGTCCTAGTCGGAGATTGATAAATTGGCTCAGTTTACGGGATCTCACTCTTCTTATCTTCGATCATCCGAGGATTCGGGTATTCAATTGCCGTTTCGAACCTTCTCACAGTTCCTCCATATGTCGTCGCCAGTGAGTTCGATCGGGGAATTTTCGGACCACCGCACCGAGTCTGACGCGTGACGATCTACGTCTAGCGATCGTTTCGTTGCTGTTTGCCCACTTTTCGGACAAGCTGAGGTTGCGCTGGCCGTTCCTCCTCGCCTCTCTTCTCTTCTGCGCTGTCGGTTTCAGTATTAACATTTCCAACGCCTCCAACGCTGCAAAGTACTTTGGCACTTTCTTGTGCGTTGCCGGGCCGTATTCCGCTACCCCCGGTTTCGTTGCGTGGTAAGGCAACTGTCTATCCGGTTATCTCCAGTACGCTTCAACGTGTCCTTTCAGGCTAGGCGGAAACGTTTCTGGCCAGTACAAGAGGGCCGTCGCCATGGGCCTCCAGATTGGCATCGGCAATTTCGCTGGTATCGTGGCATCCAACATCTACAGGACAAAAGAAACCCCAACGTACCGACTTGGACGTAAGTCACGAAACTCCTTTGCGAATCGGGTTTGCACCTGACCTTTCCCACAGATGGAGTCGAGCTGGGGCTTATCGGCATGGGGTTTGTCGTATTGCCGATTTTAGTCACCACGTACAACCGAATCAATGCGCGGAGGGAGGTCATTATGAAGGGGACCGAAGAATCCGGTGTGTTGCAGTACACTGATGAAGAGTTGAGGAGGATGGGTGATAAGGCTCCTGATTTCCGCTATGGGATTTAAACGTTAGACTACTTCGACTTCATCTTACTCTGCGCTGCCGGTCGACGTGGAGGTGAGTTATTGACAACCCTCCGGCACCCTCTAGATCTGTTTTCTTGTGCGGCGAATTGTATTGTCTCTACTAGAAGGAACCTGTACAATTACTATCTCCTGAATTGTACGATTTCCTCGACGCTTGTAGATACTCCTCGAGTGGTGTTTGTGACTGGTGGCCGTGGCCTGCATCAAGGTGCACCTCTGGGGTCAATCGCGATCATCCGCCTTGATTTAGACATGGCTGTTTAGGTGCTCACCTTGTATCGTCGCGAATTGCCGCCTCCCCATATGTGTGAGCCGGTTATAGGATTCTCGAACAACTGCCTAAAACGAAGAGCAAAGTTGAGGGATTGCAGATACCCGCGGGGGCTGTATTTTTCCACCACCGGCACTTTCAATGCCAGCGATCGTCCCAGGGCCATCCTCCATCCGATCACATCCCGCCACCTTCACACTCCCTCCGCTCTCTAACTGCTTTGGTATTCGAGTCTATCTTTACCAAACTGACCTTCTTACTGGGTCTACGCAGCTGAACGCCACCCTTGTTCATTTCTTCTGTGAAGGCCGACTACAATCCGTTGTTTGCCCGTGTGCCATCAAGCGGCTTCTCTTCGAAACCCACCCAACTACCCGACCCCGGCCGACAGACCTGACCGAGACGCGGATTCCGTTTTTCATTCACACTCCCGAACATGCTGAGCTGTTTACGCCGAATCAAAACAAAACCAGGATGAACGGGGAGAAGATAACCAACAGGCTGGTGGCCCTACTTCCCTCATGGAATTTCGATTGACAAAGATCTCGCTCCTATTTCATGGCGTCGAGACCAGGCGTAGCTGGAATCCCATTTGACCTCACCGAATACCACCTACCTTCGGTCGGGCCGTACAACACAAAATTTGGAAACAGGGCGAACTCCAATGGCAGCGGAAGAACTCCCGTCAATCCTTCATCCCATTCTGCCTACGAATCCCGACGGGCTTTCGCCACACACCATGCCGATCACCACCACCACCGGATATCCGCTGTTGTTAGCACATTGGGCTCTAACAACCATTCCAAGCTTGTCGAGGGTCGGTTTTCGACTTGTAGCATTTTTCCCTTAATTGACTGCCTTCTTTTTCCAAACCCAGTGACGGCAGCCAGCCCCCACAACCCACATCCCTTCTTCCCTCGACACGGACGAATTTCCGCGTTCACAGAGGAAAGAAACAATCGACTGCTCTTGTGTTCTTCCTTCCCGAGTACGTCGACGGTGGTTGCGGGCCGTAGGGTTCCGAAACTGATTCCTCGACCGATAGTCATCAAATTTGTTCGTTCGATCTGATCCTTGCGGCGGTTCAAGAGAAACGTTCAACGTTCCGCGCCCTGAATACGGTCGGGTCCGTCGCTTTCCCCAGCGAGAGGATGAGGTGACAGATCATGACGGGGATGATCCTGTAGTGCATATGTGCCAATGGGGTTTAAGTCCCGAGACTTGGGACTTCAGCTCAGAATTGTGTAAGTTAGGCGGACGCACTCCTCCCGAACCCGTTCGACACGCAATCCCATCCGGATAGCATCAGTCTGTGGCGTGCTGTGGAAGTGTCAGTGACAAGGATATTCGTCATGGAACGGTAAAGCTCTGACGTTTTTTCCGAGTTCCAGGTGACTGGCTGAGTCGATAGATACTGTGCATTGTCACTCAAGTTGCAGATCTTGCGAGCGATCGGGAGGTATCTGTTCTGGAAGGGGTTGAAATAAGCACCAAGGGAGCGGTTTAATGTCCGCGCGAACCTATCTCACCATAGAAAAGATCGAGAACACTGGGCCATGCGAGAAGTTGAGGGTGATCTCTTGGTGCGGTTGTCCCATAATGCATCCGAATCCGTCTTCTTCCCTCGCCGGGTGTATTTCCCCTACGACTCAGCTCGGTGTTAGTAAACTCCTACCAACCGGCGCGATCCGGTCGAGATGTACCTCGCCGAAAACGTTAGGAAGTACTCGAAAAAGAGAATAATAGGGCAGGCTATAGATAGATGCTGCGGGGTCTGGGGGTCAGACGCTATATGCACCGGGCATTGAGATATTGATCCCCGTACTTTGGCGGTCATACCGATCCAAGACAGAGACGGTAGGCTGAGCGGTCCCTAACGAGACCAAAACGAGGAAAACACTCGCATCTCTTGGCAAATGGAAGCCAAGGCGCCGGGTACGTGATCTCCCACGTCTATGAAATGTGTGTTGTACCCGGAGCACCTGAGCAGACAAAAACAATCGAAGGGAAGGAGGGGCCGGGTGGGGAAAATCTCGTTCCTTTAGTAAAATGCTTTCACCCTGGTTACACTAGATCCTTCCAAGGGCCCTTCTCCGTGGGAGGGTCGGCGTGCAAGCATAACAAGACAGAACAGCGTCTTGGGGGATTGAATGGATAGGATTGACGGCGTGCGTCCAATGCACAGCCAGGATCACCCTCTTCCTCAAAGTTCCAGTGCGGTACTTACTTCCCTCGTCTTTCGCCATCAAAAATTACTGTCTTCGGTCTTGACGTCGAGACGTCCCGGCACATGGTCGATGAACGAGGCGGCGAACGATGGATGACACGAGACAGCTCAAAGACGGAACCAGCAACAACAACACTTGCTTGAATTGTTTGTGTTAAGTAGCAATGTGGAGTTTCCGTACAATGACCGACCACAACCGACGGACGTCTGGACGCCCAAGGCATTTCAAGACGCAACCCGACGTCGTCACCGACAAGTTATATAATGATCGATACTACCGCCGGTGACCACGTGGTTTTCTCCCTCACGCTCCGAGTCGTTGTGGAGCAACTTGATTGCATGGACGCGTCTCACATAGTGCATACGGGTGGCCTAGGAGTTGCCAGCTTCGCCAACTGCTACTCGCTCCTTGTGACCTCAGTATGCGTGTCTTTGTGAGCTCGGAATCGGGATTGCAGCTGTTGGACTACATTTGCTATGGTCACAGGTCTGTGCGTCTTAAACTCATCCTGGGTATTTTTACGCAGGATCATCCCAGACGGACAGAAACTTATTAAATAATGACCAGGCCAATGAACATCGTCAACCGTCAACTCTGATGCTGTCCCCTATTGCCACCAGTCACTCCGGGATGCGGCAGGCGACGATTGGTGATCAGATCAATCAAAGCGCAGAGCCCCAAGTTCAATGTCGTTCCGTGCCACAACAGAGCTGTGATGATGTTCATCGTCCGGTGATCTCCTGGTGCGGGCTACTCGGCCTCGAAGCTTGAACGTTCCAGTTCTCTGGTGCGCGTCGGCTTCCGAAAACGATGGTGCACCATACGATGTGGCGCATCTTGATCTCGCCAATATCAACTCTTACCGACCGCTACGGCGGTCGCAGTCTTGGACGCTTTTTTACACACCGACGAGGCCCACGCGACGAGATTCCGACGGCTTCACCACCGCAGTATCCAGGAAATGCAGGAGGAAATAGGTAAAAAGGAACGAGGCCGCACCTTCGCCACCGCTGACCCCGCTATCCCCCAGTGATTGGGGGAAAACGTATACTCCGGTGTGCAGTATTCCCACGAGCGACTAGGCAACCGTATCGCTCCCCTCCCTTTGCTTCTTCCCTTCCCATTCTCGTTTCACCATCCCCTCTATTTTTGAAGAATGGATTACGAAGGGGTGGAGGCATTATGGGTAATTGGAAAAGATCTGTGAGTATGCTACCGCCTTTGTGTATCCCTACTATGGTTGACACCTTCGCGAATCGATAGCAGGCACGCAAAGGTTAATCTCCAGCTCGAACCACACGCGACATGAAGAGTTTACACTGTGTTGTGGCCGTAGTATTTCTCGCTCGGCATGGCCACGATTGCCGTGCTGGATCACCTTTTGACCCTGGATGACGAGGTGTGTATCTCGCATGTGTCAACTTCACAGGAGACGCTGACAGGTCAATCCCAGATCCACTACGTATGGAAGGAACGAAAGTCATGGATGTTCTATGCATTCCTTCTTGTCAGCACTATACTCTCCGTCAACTGAGGGTGCTAGATTTCGGCTGACCCATCGAATCGCCCACAGAACAGGTATTCCCTCCCGGTGTTCGTCCTGTGGCAGCAAATAGGTGCATGTCCTGTTCCTCACCACCGACAGGCCTCCTAATTGTTGTTTGTGATTACAATAGCCTTCCAATGGCCGGGATACACCCAAAAGGTGATCCCTAGGACCCATCACCTCTCATATGTGCTGATCTCCTGACGGTAGATGTGCGACCGGTCCGCTTGGGTTGAAGGAATTTACCTCGTTTTTGTATTCACACTGGCTCAGGTGTTTCTCGCCATGAGGTATGCCCAGTGGTCTACCTCCTGCCCCATCATCGTATTTGGACCGTGACTAAACGCGATAAAGGGCGTATGTGCTGACTGCGCACAAGAAACTGGTGCTGTGGGCGTTTTCTGTACTCATAGCGACCTGCATCGGGATGGGATTATACATGGTTTTCTCGCCGCAGACGAAAGGTACGTTTCCTTCCGTTCGAGACGTCATCGCTTCTTTATTCCTTTTGCTTAGCCATGAAGATGCTGGACATACCACTGCCAGCTTTCCATATATGTGTCTTGAACGCCCCGTTGTGGACCGAGTGGGTTTATGTAGCCGGAGTTGGAATATGCGGTGTGCCCCTCCCCTTCCACGATGGTGTTTTCACACCACCACTCACGCACCTGACGATTAGACTTGGCGACGTTCGCTTGCATTATCATGTTCATACGAGAACTCAGGGTCACGTTCGGACAAGAACGCAAGCTATCGCATCTCGTGAAGACCTTGATCCAAGACTCGACGGTCTATTTCTTTATAATGCTGACATTCAACATCGCCATGTTGACGTACGCGGTTATGGCGAGGGCGAGTCTGAAGAACTTCCCTCTGGTGTGAGTTTTCGTGTTCTTTTTTTTATTTTATTTACGATGGAAGGTTGACGTTGGCTCTGTCGTGCAATCTCCTTTGCAGAGCTCCTACTGTGTAGGTATCTTTCACGGCATCAATCCCTCGTTTTTCCTATTGAACTCTATATTTTTTGTAGTTTGGTCCCAGTTATGGTATCCCGCCTTGTCCTATCGCTCAGAAAAGCCGCGAATGAGGGACAGTCCGTCAGTTGGAACGAAAGTCGTCCCCCTGTTAACCGACGGGAAGGTACCAACCATGAAATGATGGACCTTCATCTTTCTTCAAGTTATTCCTCGAGGGCAATGAGGGAAAACACAATAACATGATGCTTCTCTCACGTTGCCGGTCCCCAGGACTCCGGTTGCGCTCCTTTTTCTTACATTTCGGGATTGACAGTGCAGACCAAGCGGGGGATACTTGGTTCCGACTGACGATCCCTGGCCACCAAATCAGTGGCGGCTCCACCCTCTTTTTGTCTGGTATTCTATACCCTGTGTATAAATTTATCAATTGTACATATTGTCCAGACTTGTAATAGATCGTCCGTATGGAGTCCATCATGAAGCTCTTTCTCAAAGAAAGGCGGGATAATGGGAAAGAGGGTGGTGAGAGAGGAAGGATGTTAATATCCGCGGAAACTGGGGTTGTAAACCTCGGGAGCTTCCTCCCGCAGGCGAGGAGCTTTTCTTCGAAAAGAACCTTCAGCTGTGTGTCAAATAACATCGATCAGTTCATCGGCGATACCGGGTGCGTAAGAGGTATACTAACCCCGCGCAGAGGTGAGGGCCTAGGACTCACCAAAGTGGCGTTGGGTTTTTGGAGGAACCTGGGTCATCCCATGGCTATCGTCATCATACTGGTTGGGTCCTGGGGTCGGAGTCGGCTCATAAGTGTAAGCGTTCTGAGGTTGTTGAGGATAGAGTTCGTCGGTCGACCGGTTGCTGAGGTCGCTGTCCTTTTTCCTGTGACGGTTGTAAGGATCGGACCGGGGTGCCATCGGGATGTCGGACGTGAGGGTGTTTGTGGATTCGTAAAAGCTGTTGTACCGGGCTCTATCGACTTTTTGGGCTTTGCTGTACGATGATCCCACGATGAGCATGTATAGCTGGGTGGATACGTGGCTTAGTCAGATAACCGTGGCAGCGGGTAGATGTAACCTAAAGTGTTTACCTGCATGATCAGGAGGACGGCCCATAGACCTCCCATGATCCCGACATCAACCCACGAGAAGATGTTGCAGACCGTATCTGATGCGTTCGCGAGCGAAGCAGCGTCGTTACCCGTCGCGCTGGCAGAGTAGTATTGCTGCTCGCAGTTAGCTTGGGCGGTGGAGTGTCGAGTTGCGGATATGATGATCCAAACGACAGACACCGAGAACCCGGCGATGGTAATGAACCAGTCCAGTGATAGATATCGTTTGAATAAGACAGATTTTTCCTGAGGGGATGGCGCTTAAACACTCCGTAGCATACTGAAGAGTGGCTGCGGATGGTCGATTTGCTCACCTTCGATACAGCGATGAAGCCCAATACTTGAATGCCTGCCCCGATATAGCAGAGTATAGCGAATATCCATTTGGCGAAGCCTGGTGTCGCAGCACCGACGACTACGGAAAGGGTAAGTTTTGACGACCGGGTGCAAAAAGGCATCGGCTCCCGCCTACCGAGACTTACTGGAATGAGTGGCGACAGAGAGTGTGCCCGCCACGATCCCCAGAACGAATTGTTCGAGGAGAACGGCGTACATGCCAGCGTTGACGATTGGGATTGCGCAGCAACAGTAGTCTCTGGCCTTCATGGTGGTTGGTGGTCAGGTTCAGGCCTGTGCTGCCATCCCTCCTTTCTTCGGCAACGGGCTGTACTCGAGTGACGCAACGTCACAATAAGCGTGACACACTTGGTTCCGCCTCTTCGACCCCCCACCATGACCCGTCTATCCCTCGTCGCGCTCCTCGCCCTCGCCTTCTCCGGTGTTGTCTCTGCAGCTCCACCAGCTTCGCAGGAGATTGTCGCTGTTGGCGATGTCCACACGAAGACCAGTTGGAGCTACGAGGACTGCGGTATGTGGGTTTTTGCCTCCGAGATGCAACGGACTAGACCGAATGGCGTCATGTAGGGGACAGCGGCTCTATTATCACCATCAACTCTCTCGAGGTTTCTCCCGACCCGCCCAAGCCCGGGCAGCAGTTGGTCGTTACCCTGAACGGTGATACCAGTGAGACCATTGAGGTGAGCGGACGGCAAACCGTGGCGTGCATTACTGGCTGACCGCCTTGTTTAGGAAGGTGCATATGCCGTTGTTACCGTCAAAATGGGTTTGGTCAAGCTGTTGACCAAAACGTTTGATCTTTGCGATGAGGCGTGAGTCGACCCAATTCCCAAATTTCGTACTCTTACTAACTATGACCCGAATCGATGATAGGAGGAAGGCGAATGCTACGGTTCAGTGCCCCGTTAAGAAGGGTCAATACATAGTCGAGCAGACCGCAGACCTGCCCAAGGAGATCCCCCCTGGTTCGTCCATCGAATGTCTACTAAAACTGTCCGACTTAGAGCCACATAGGCAAGTTCACCATTGACGTCCGGGGATACTCCGTCAACGACGACGATTTGGTCTGCCTCAAATTGGTGGCCGACTTTAGACGCTTCCCTCACTTTTGGTAGACACGCTCCCTCGAATAATTGGGAATGCACATGGCTCCCGCTGTGCAATCGCCCTTCCTCTCTCTCTTGAACGTTTCTGCCTTACATGCAACTGTATTATAATGTCCTCCAACGGTAGTGGTTGTGCATTACGTCTTTGTGACCTTTTTATCCGTTTTTCTCTTGGTCCTCTATACACGAGGAAGCGTCAATCGTTCCGTTCAGAATGAATCTACAGCATGTACCTCGGTTCCGAGGAATTCAACCGTGACTCAATCCGTGTATACCAAAGGCCGTTAGCTGGAGATGCCGGCGGGATTTCGTGCCCTTGGTCCACTCACCCACCACGGAACTCGAAGGCGGATTATGGCTAGCAAATTGAGGTACCTCTTGGTCTTGGATTTCGAGGCAACATGTGGGGAGAGCGAGTTCCCGAGGGATCAAATGGAGATCATCGAGTTCCCTACGATTGTGTATGACCTCCAGGAGAAGAAGGAAGTGGGGAGGTTTCACGAATACGTGAAACCGGTCATACAACCCCGGTTGACCGAATTTTGTACTCAGCTGACTGGGATAACTCAAGTAAGTTTTGCGTCTACGTATCATGTGTTCAAGGTTACCCATATTCACGCAGGAAACGGTCGAAAACGCTGAGCCTTTCCCACCCGTCTGGGATCGTTTCAAAGAATTTCTAAAGAGCCAAAACCTATGGGATGACCCCTCGACATACGCCTTCATTACCTGTGGAGCATGGGACCTTCGTACAATGCTCCCCCAACAGCTCTCCCAAATCATCTCCACGAACCCCTCGGCCGAATCCGACGAGCTCCTACTCTCCACCCACTTCCAACAACGGGTCATCAACATCAAGACGGCCTTCCAAAAGAAATACGGGTACAAACACGCGAAGGGGATGGCGAAGATGCTCGGAGCGTTGAACATGGATCTGGTGGGGAGGCATCATTCCGGGATCGACGATTGCGGGAACATCTTGGGGATCGTGAAGAGGATGGTCGAGGACGGGTGGGTTCCGGAAGTTGAAACCGGAGCTTTCGAGAGATAAGTTAGTAAGGTATAACCAATGTCATTGTGATTGTCCTGTATAGCCAGAACCAAGATCCGACCCAAGCAAGTAGCCTTTTACAACTAGCGGAGAGCGCTCGAGGTCGAGTCGGAAGCCCGGGACCGTGTTAAGATACCGGCAATGTTCGGCAACTCAACCCGGACATCACAAATACCGCCGTTTAGGCAGCTGAGCAATCACAATGAACGAGAGAGAGGAGCCGACACCCTCCCGCCCCCCGGAAGAACCCTCCAGACTCTTTTGTCTTGCCTCTCGCCCCGCGATTGTACAGACTCGGAGTTGCATATGATGGGTGCATAAAAGATAAAAACAGAGGTGGGAAAAAAAAAAAAGAGAGAGGACAACGACCCTGCAAAATTGAGAGATCATTCCAATCATCCAAGGTATTTGAGAGAGAACAATAACGCCGTGTGGTCACGAGAGGTCGCCTTGCTGTGTGTGGATACAGCCACGGTGACGGAGCCCCGAAGCATCGGAGAACGGGAACGGTTCGTGAGTTTACGGAAAAACAAATTGAACCGTGCTCCCCAGGTGGCCGGGTCGGACGTGTGTACATAAAGCTGGGACTCGGGGAGAGAGGACCGGGAGACGGTGCTGTGCAGCGACGAATGATAAGAAAAAATTAGGGTTGATAACGCGCCCGGCAGCGTGGCTTTGTGCCCTTCCCCTCGGTACGCCGATCAGTTTGTTTCGCAATCGGCGCTTGAGGTGAAAGTACGAGGGCGTCTGTTCCCAGATGGGAACTGTGAATCAAACCCCGTCTTTGGGATCTTCAAAAGAGAGGGGGTGTGTGTGAGAGTGTATGGATGTGCGTGCTTCAAGCGAGAAAAAAAACAAAGATCTTTCACAATAGGAACAGATCTAGAGGACACACACACTCTCTTCGCCCTCTTACCGAACAGGAGAGCTCTGTCCGCTCCGCATTCGTCACAAAGGAAAGTTCTCGACCCGACCCATATGTATACGTCCCCGCCTCTTGCCCCAACGTAATCAGCCGCAATGCGTCAGAAAACATCAAAACCGGACGAGCCCATCATATCGCAGACCCCCACCCCTGCCTTTGTAGGTCGAAAAGAACAATAAAAGCCCATGGTTCTCAAAGTTTTAGCTCGCGTTTCGGTTGGTGGGGGGCCGTTTTACCCACGGTGCCAAAGATGGGAAATTGACCCCGAACCGAAGGGTCCTTCCACATCTGTGTTCCCTCCCCCTTAACACACTCACCCTCTCACACACACGGCAAGATGCTTAGACCATCTGAATTGATTTCACCCGGTTTTTCGAAACACCGCCTTTGAACCGTGTCTGACACAATGATTAGTTTCAATGTAGACTCTATACGTATGTACGTATACCACCGTGGGCCGCATACGTACCTCGCCTGATGCTGATGGCCCGCATCGATGTTCTTACTTATCTTTTCAATCGAGCATACCAAGGGAGAGGGGGATCGGGGTCGGAACCTGCACAAGAATGAGAAAAACCTTTTCGTCAATCAATTTCCTCAACGACCGTGGCATATAAAAAGGAGCGGGGGAGGGAACAACCCGGCCGAGGAACAAGGTGGCCAGGGGATACCACGCAAGGTAGGTGACCCCCTTTTCCCACCCGTTGTCGCCTTCGAGGTACAATAACTCACGAGGGGTCAGCAGGGAGCCCAGTGCTCGAGCCGCCCCTCTGTACCTTCATTCCTCTCCCCGCCTTTGACATCTCCCAAGCGCCGGAGGGGCCATTATACCCCCCCCTCTCTCCTTCCCCCATTCCCCCTTCTCCGGCTCATATACCGGTCCCATCTCGTTCTTTCGCATACACTCTCCCTCCCACACGTCCACTAGACGCATCAGACAAAACTGATCCATACCTTCAGTGCTCGCTTCTTCGCAGCTTTACCCCCTTCCTCTCCCTTTTTCGATCCCCAACTCCACCGGCGCAACGACCGGCTCGGTTGTGTATACGCAGGAGGACGACCGGCCCTTTACGAAGTTACGACCCATTTTTACGAGCCCGCTTGCTTCGCGCGTAAAGGCTGTCCCCTCCACACGAGAGAATAGAGATCACGGCCCCTGAGCCAACGCCAAATAGACGCGGGAATCAGCATCATCACGAGCACTATCCCGTAAGGTACTTACGATGCCGACGAGCACAACAGCGTATCCGGTGGCATTTGACCTGACGAATGATACCGACGGACCGTGTTCGCTTCAGTCATCCGCGGGCCGCGGTTTCGCGGGGTTTCTCCTCGCGGGAGATGTCACCTCGTTGGGATTGATGGCAGGAGCAGATTACCATTACCGACTCTCGTGGCAGGGGAAAGAGTATAACGTGAGGTGAGTGACACACATTCCCCACTCCCTCCCCCACCCCCGGTGACCGCGCGACCGGGTCGCGTGTCGGAAATCGCCGGGACCGTGACGAATACCTAACGGAAGATTGCGTGAACAGGGTGAGGAGCTGGCGCGACTTGAAACTCACGCTCTCGACGTTGATTTCACTGGCTGGGCCGCGGAAGAACGGGGAGCAACGTCAATGCCAGCTAGAAGCTTCGTTACGAGACGAAGGGATCATCGTCGCGATCGAGGAAAGTCCGTGTCAAATTCCATGGTGAACGACACGCCGGAGACCGAGCAAGACGCAAAGGGGGACGTGCATAAGACCGTCACGCCTTGTGTTTTCCGCCTTGGTGAGTAAAAAAGAGACAAAGTTGCGCAATCGCTAGGTCACCGTTCAGTGCAGCCACTACCGGCGCTTGCGTTTTTCATACTTACCTTTCGTCTTTTTCCCTGCGCTCTCTCTCCGCTCTTCGAATTGAAGGATCGAGATTGACCTTGATGATTCTAGAATCGGCAGATCGACGACGTTTTTGCCAAGATGTTGTTTCCAAAATTCGCACGCCCGCCTCTTTCCGTTACTCCTCCGCAGTGCCGGCGGAGATGTCGTCCTGACGGTCCTGTATATGCGACCATCGTAACTTCCTGGTTCCACACAGGATGTATATATATTTATATATTTATAAATACCCCTGCACCCTTGTATCATGTATCGCTCAGTCCGCGACTGATCCTGTTGTACGAGATAGCTGTATTTTCGCCCCCTCCCCCCCGCCTCTCC
>Ga0307515_10013913_pt1 | contig 14978 bp, 9 predicted proteins | sample 17_EM_MG_FD_194513 | JGI IMG/M metagenome (GOLD analysis project Ga0307515, IMG submission 194513) | Populus trichocarpa ectomycorrhiza microbial communities from riparian zone in the Pacific Northwest, United States - 17_EM | ecosystem: Host-associated > Plants > Roots > Unclassified | place... | reverse complement strand
ACGGGTCACCTATCGGCGGCACACAGCAAACAAGGGTCACATCGCTACCTATAATGAGGGAATCGAGTGGGCGGGCGGCGACTTATTCTTGCTTCTCTCCGCGGATGATTATCTCTTGCCGGGCGCGCTGGGGCGCTCATCGGAGCTGATGCGCCATCATCCGCATGTGGGGTTTACGTTCGGGAACGCGCTCATAGCTGGGCCGAGTGGCGTCATCAGCAACCGCGTCGATCCTCTAGGCGACAATGGTGTGCCTCCCGTGCAGGTCTTGTCCGGTCCGCAATTCATGCGGTTGAGTGGAGCAAACAACCTGGTTCCGACACCGACGGCCGTCGTGAGAACGACGCTGCAAAAACAGGTCGGCGGCTATAATAAGGAACTGCCGCATGCAGGGGATATGGAGATGTGGCTGCGGCTCGCATCATATGCTGGAGTGGGCTACATCAACCAGGACCAGGCAGTATACCGCAGACATGCTTCGAACATGTCGCTACAATATTATGGACAAACTATCCTTCCCGACCTCCGGCAAAGAAAACAGGCTTTCGATATTCTGTTTCGCCAGGGTGCGGAAAGCCTCAGGAAAGATGAGAAACTAAGACGGTTTCTTGCCAAGGATCTCGGGAGAGAGGCGCTTCGGCTGGCTGGCATGGCATTCAATAATTTCGATGTTGCCACAGCCACGGCTATTCAGCGCTTTGCTCTCGAGGTTTCTCCCGAAGTGCGAAATTCATTGCCCTGGATCAAGTTGGTCTGCAAGCAAACAATCGGGCCCAAGTGCTGGTACGCCTTGAATTCTATCGGGCGACGAGTTGCGGGATGAATAGGCGGGACCGGGCCGGGTTAGCTCATCCGCAACTATGGAACCAACGGTCGGGCGGTTGAGCGCTCGATCGCTATTCATGCCAAGATCGCGGGGCCAAGATCGGGGGGACGTGATAGATGAGCCCCGGCAATCAAAAGCCCCGGTGACGCATTCGCGCCACCGGGGTGATTTGAGCAAGACCGTGGTTCCAAGATACGAAAAGATTTGCCCTAACAATGATCAGCACAACGCCTTATTCATGCTCATGCCGGAATACTGGTTTGGAACAAGTCGTTGAGCTTGAACACGATTTCCGTCCTGTTCGTTGCTTTGACCTTTTTCATAATATTGCGAACATGCACCTTTACGGTGCTTTCTCGCAGATTGAGCTCATAGGCGATAATTTTGTTCGCCTTTCCGCGTCGGAGCGCCTCCACGACTTCGACCTGACGATCCGTGAATATGCCGGCCAGCGGGCGTGCGGTCGAATTGCTCGAGTCCAGCAAGTGACGCATGGCGAACAGTGCGCTTGCAGGCACAAAAATTCCTCCTGCCACTGACAGCGCGATCAACTCCATACAGACACTGACGCTGACTGAGGCGGGTATGAACCCTTTGGCTCCGTACTCAAGCGCCCTGACGATTTGGCCGAAATCGTCGCTATCAGCCAATACGATGAGTGGCGTTGATGCGAATTCCGACGAAAGCTTCCGGATTTGCTCCGAAACGGCCGGTTCATCGATCTTTTTGCCACCGACGTTCAATAGGATTGCCGAAAGCGGAGGATATTCGTCGCGCTTCTGCTTCCACTCCTCAATTGATCCAAATGCCAGAATCTGCAAGTCAGCCTTTTGGGCAGCCATGCATTGCGCCAGGCATTGCCGATCAAGTTCACGATTATCGAGAATGACAAGCGAATGCGTTTGCCTTGCCGAAAGGTCAAGTGTGTTTGAATTATTCTCGACCCTAAGGGGAAGAGCCAGGTTCTCCTGCCTGAGGTCAAAATTCGGTATAAGTGCTGAATTCACAGCTTCACCCTCCCCTAACACGTTACGCTCCCACTACAACCCCGAGTACCAACCTCTCTCAATTGGAGGTTTAGAAAACTCTAAAGTACGAATGGAATACCACAATTCGCGGAACGTTACAGTAGCTAATATAGGCTAAGTAGCGCACAGCTTCCATCGTAAGACGGAAATAGAAATATAAATATGAGGGAGACTTATATATTACTAGACAATTTGCAGGATAGTCTCTGTGGTTACACCACATTTTGGGGAAGGCCACTAAATGCATGGAAACAATCGCTGTCTCCGGCGTAGATCCGGCAACGGGTGCGGGAGGTGGCCCCGCCGCCAATGTTAGTCGAGGGCATGAACTAGGGCGTAAGTCGTCATAAGTAGATACGCCTTTAGGTGAATAACCTTAAACGTTTTGTTTCTTTACTCGGATGACGAAAACAATTCTCTTTGGAGGGCAGAGAAATATTGGTCCTGTCGGTATGAAACCTTAGGTGCAATCACGTGATTGTTTGTTTCAACTGAAAGTCGGGGCGTGTTCAGGAGTAGGGGTTTTGCTGGGATGATTGCATCAAACGTCAAGCTGGATGACAGCAGCGTCATCCACCATCGAGATCTTGTGAATCTATACGGCTGCACGATCGGCGCAGGAACGCGCATCGGCACCTTCGTCGAGATTCAGAAGAACGTCATCGTCGGAAAAGACTGTAAGATCTCCAGCCATTCCTTCCTCTGTGAGGGCGTGACGCTGGAAGACGGCGTGTTCATAGGCCATGGGGTCATGTTTACGAATGACACATACCCGCGCGCCGTCAATCCGGATGGCAGCCTGCAGACGGAGGCCGACTGGATCCTCATCCCCACGCTGGTCAAGCGCCACGCGTCCATCGGCAGCAACGCCACCATTCTGCCTGGCGTGACCATCGGAGAGGCTTCCCAGGTCGGCGCCGGAGCGGTTGTAACCAAGGATGTGCCTGACGGCGCCATTGTTGCCGGCGTTCCGGCCAGGATCATCGGTCGCGTTCATGATCGATCAGTCAAGATGCAAGCGTTGGGAGAAATGCGATGATCGGTATCGCCGTTGTTGGGTATGGGTATTGGGGTCCGAATCTGGTTCGTAACATCTCGGAAGCGGCCGGCGCGCACCTCGTTTCAGTTTGTGATCTCAATGTCGAACGGTTGGTGGCTGTTAAAAGCCGGTATCCCGCAATAACGATCACCGACAAGTTCGAGGAAGTTCTGTCCGATCCGAGAGTGGATGCAATCGCCATCGCAACGCCGGTCTCGACCCATTTCAAGCTCGCAATGCAGGCTATGATGGCCGGAAAGCATGTCTTCGTTGAAAAGCCGATGGCGTCGACGACGGAGGAAGCCGCGCGGATGGTCGAAGAAGCCGCGCGCAGACGCCTCGTGCTGGCCGTTGATCACACTTTCGTCCACACCGGCGCCGTCCGCAAGATGCGCGAACTGGTCGAAAGCGGCCTCGGCGACATGTATTACTACGACTCGGTTCGGGTCAATCTGGGGCTCTTCCAGCACGATGTCAGCGTCATCTGGGACCTCGCGGTGCATGATCTCTCCATCCTGGACCATGTCCTGCAGGAAAGGCCGGTGGCTGTTTCTGCGACGGGCATGAGCCATGTACTCGGCGAGCCGGAGAACATCGCCTATCTGACGCTCTTCTTCGAGAGCAAGCTCATTGCGCACATCCACGTCAATTGGCTGGCGCCGGTCAAGGTGCGCCGCACGCTGATCGGCGGCAGCAACAAGATGATCGTCTATGACGATCTGGAGCCCAGCGAAAAGATCAAGGTCTATGACAAGGGCATCACCATGTGCCCCAATTCCGATGCCTATGGCGAGAAGGTGCATCAGATGATGGTCGGCTACCGCAGCGGCGACATGTGGGCGCCCAAGCTCGATATGACCGAGGCGTTGAAGCGCGAACTGGATCAGTTCGTCGAGTGCATCGAGCAGAATTCGCGGCCCATCACGGACGGCCAAGCCGGACTGCGGGTCGTTCGCATCCTTGAAGCGGCAAGCCGGTCGCTCGCCCAGCGCGGTCGTATCATCGAGCTTGAAGAGGCGAGGCGCATTGCATGATCCCGTTCCTGGACATCAAAGCACAATATCAATCGATCAAGGGCGAGATCGACGCCGCCGTGCTCGGCGTCCTCGCCTCGGGGCAGTATATACTGGGCGAGGAGGTTGCGAATTTCGAGCAGGAGTTCGCTGCCTATTGCAACGTCAAGCACGCGATAGCCGTTAATACCGGAACGAGTGCCCTGCATCTGTCCCTGCTCGCTGCGGGTGTCGGCCCCGGCGACGAGGTCATTACCGTGCCATTCACGTTCGTCGCAACTGTGTCGGCGATCTGCTACACAGGCGCACGGCCCGTATTCGTTGATATTGAGCCCGTGACGCTCACGATGGATCCGGCTGAGGTCGCGGCAAAGATTACTTCCCGGACCAAGGCTATTGTTCCCGTCCATCTCTACGGTCAGATGGCGGATATGGACGCGATCAAGGCAATTGCCGATCGCCACGGGATACCCGTCATCGAAGACGCCTGCCAGGCCCATGGGGCGCAATACAAAGGTCGCCGGGCCGGCAGTATCGGCGTATCCGGCTGCTTCAGCTTCTATCCAGGCAAAAACCTCGGCGCCTGCGGTGAGGGAGGGATCGTCGTTACCAATGACGATGATCAGGCCAAGACGATGCGCATGCTGCGAGACTGGGGTCAGGAGCAACGATATCACCATCTGTTGAAAGGCTTCAACTATCGTATGGACGCCATTCAGGGCGCTATCCTGCGTGTCAAGCTCCGGCACCTTGAAGCCTGGACTGAGGCGCGTCGCAGTCATGCGCGCCGTTACTCTTCGCTGCTTGCCGGCTCGACGGATTTGACGACCCCTGTCGAAGCAGCCGACCGGCGTCACGTCTATCATGTCTATGCCATACGAAGCCATGATCGCGATGGGCTTCAACGCCTGCTCAGTGCGGAAGGCATTCCGTCCGGGCTCCATTATCCCATCCCTGTTCATCTGCAGAAAGCCCATGCCGACCTTGGTTACCAGGCCGGAGATTTCCCGGTCTCGGAAGCTGCAGCACGGGAGGTCCTCTCGCTGCCGATCTATCCAGAGATGCCTGTACGACACGTTGACCAGGTGGCCGCCGCGCTGGAGTACGCCTATGTCAGTTAGTCGTGCAGGCGAGGCCCGGGTCGTGCAGGCGGTCCATGGCCGCCATGAAAGGCCGACAGATCCTGCCTACCAGGCCGGGTTGGCCGAGGAGCTCAGGCAATCATACGGGCGCGCCGGCCTCATCGAGCTCTACGGTCGTTTCGCGACGGGCGACGGTGTCGTCGACACCATGATGCGCAAAGCCATTTGGCAAGCGATCACGCGGAGCTGCGGCACGGGATTGCAGGTCGCAAGCGGTGCCGGTTTCAAACATCCGGAAACTTTCGAAATCGGCAGCGGGGTGTTCATCGGCGCTCAGGCCTATATCCAGGGACGCTACGATGGCACCTGCGTGATCGGCGACAACGTCTGGATCGGGCCGATGGCCTATTTCGACGCTCGCGATCTCGTGATCGAGGATTCTGTCGGGTGGGGACCTGGCGCCAAGGTGCTTGGCTCGACCCACACGGCGCTGCCCCTGGACGTGCCGATCATTCGCACGGATCTTGAAATCAAGCCGGTCCGAATCTGTGCAGAGGCCGATATCGGAACGAATGCGACCATTCTTCCCGGCGTGACCATCGGGAAGGGGGCGATCGTTGGAGCGGGGGCAGTCGTCGTTTCCGACGTCGAGCCGTTCTCGGTCGCCGCAGGTGTACCTGCGAAGTTCATACGTTGGCGTTCGGATAATGATCCGATGACGAACATGTCGCGTGAGGGAAGATCATGAGAGACAAACGGGTGCTCATTACCGGCGGTGCCGGTCTGATTGGATCGCATATTGCCGATCTTGTCGCATTGGAAAAACCTCGAGAGATCATCGTCCTCGACAATTTCGTGCGCGGGCGCCGGGACAATCTCAGCTCGGCGATATCAAGCGCGCCTCTTAAAATCATCGACGGAGATATCCGCGACAGAGCGCTTCTGGCAAAACTTTTCGAAGGCGTCGACATCGTCTTTCATCAGGCCGCAATTCGCATCACGCAATGCGCCGAAGAGCCACGGCTGGCCTTCGATGTCCTTGCGGAGGGCACGTTCAACGTTCTCGAAGCCGCCGTCAAGGCGGGCGTATCGAAGGTCGTTGCTGCCTCTTCCGCCTCCGTTCTGGGGCTTGCCGAGAGTTTTCCAACGACCGAAGAGCATCATCCGTATAATAACCGGACGATCTATGGTGCGGCGAAAACATTCAACGAGGGGCTGATGCGTAGCTTTGCGGAGATGTCCGGCCTGCGCTATGTCGCGCTCCGTTATTTCAACGTCTATGGGCCGCGCATGGACGTCTACGGCGCCTATACGGAAGTTCTGATCCGTTGGATGGAACGCCTGGTGGCTGGGCAGCCGCCCCTCATCTATGGGGATGGCAGCCAGACGATGGACTTCGTCGATGCACGCGACATCGCCCGCGCAAACATTCTGGCCGCGAAAAGCGATGTCACGGACGAAGTGTTCAACGTGGCGAGCGGCAAGGAAATAAGCCTGCTGGAACTCGCGAAGATGCTGAGCGACATTATGGGTTCCTCACTCGAACCGGAGCACAAAGAGGCCCGCACGGTCAACGGCGTGACCCGTCGTCTTGCCGATATCAGCAAGGCCGAACGGCTCCTCGGCTTCAAGGCGGAGATCTCCATGGAGCAAGGGCTTCGTGATCTCGTTGCCTGGTGGCAAGCGCAGACCGAAGCAGGGGGGCGGGCAGCATGAGCTCATCTCAATCCACAATTCCGGTCGCCAAACCTGTCCTCGGGGAGGAAGAGGCTGAGGCTGCGCGCCGCGTTATTCTGTCGGGATGGGTGACGCAGGGGCCTGAGGTCGCGGCTTTCGAGCGTGAATTCGCTGCCTTTGTGGGCGCCCCGCATGCTTGCGCGATGTCCAATTGCACGACCGCGTTGCACCTGGCCCTGAAGGCGGTCGGCATATCCGCCGGTGATGAAGTCGTCACGGTCAGCCATTCTTTCATCGCGACCGCAAACGCGGTTCGGTACTGCGATGGGGTGCCTGTTTTCGTCGATATTGAAGAAGATGGGTACAACATCGAAGCCAGTCTGATCGAGAGGGCAATCACGCCTCGCACCAGGGCAATTCTCTGCGTGCATCAACTCGGCATGCCTTGCGATCTCCGCGCCGTCGTGGAGATCGGCAAGCGCCACCGGATACCCGTTATCGAGGATGCAGCCTGTGCGACGGGAAGTGAAATCCTGTGGGACGGTCGTTGGGAGAAGATCGGCAAAGCGCATGGCGATATTGCCTGCTTCTCCTTCCACCCCAGGAAGGTCGTCACCACGGGCGATGGCGGCATGTTGACGACGGCCAATCCCGAATATGACCGGAAGTTCCGGCTCTGGCGCCAGCATGGCATGAGCGTCACCGATGCCGTTCGTCACGGCTCGAAACAGGTCATCTTCGAAGACTATGACGAGTTGGGTTACAATTACCGGATGACCGACCTTCAGGCGGCCGTGGGACGCGAGCAGTTGCGGCGGCTGCCGGAGTTGGTCGCGCAGCGCAGACGTCTTGCCGAGCAATATTGCGAACGTCTGTCGAAGATTGCCGGACTTTCTCTGCCGGTCGAGCCGCGCTGGGCTCGCAGCAACTGGCAGAGCTTCTGTGTGAGATTGCCCGATACGGCCGACCAGCGGGCCGTCATGCAGACCCTGCTCGATCAGGGTATCTCGACCCGGCGTGGTGTGATGAATATTCATCTGGAGGGAGCCTATTCTGGTGAGAACTCCCACCGCGCTGCCACGAGCCTGATGCGAAGCGTATCTGCGCAGCAGCAAACGCTCATCCTGCCGCTTTATGCCCAGATGACGGTGTCCGACATGGATCGGGTTGTTGAGGCACTTCGCGCAGCCCTCGCGGAATCGACCGTCGGAGCCGCCAGCGTGCAACGTGCCATGGATGTCGCTGTCGCCTGAACCCGCATTTGCCTGACCATAATTTGCATAACGAACAATGCGCGTATCTCCGGATGCGCGCATTGTTCGTTATGCTGATTTCGTGATCCATCCACGGATGATGGCTGGCACGGACTCCGGCGGAAGCAGGTCGATCAGCATGCGCAGCGAATAGAGCCCGCAGAGAGTGACGGCGACGAAGCCAATTCCCGTCGCCGGCCATAGCGGCAAAATCGAAAACATCAGGAATACCAGTGCGGATGCCGGCAGGAAAATCAGCGCGTGTCTGCGATTGGCGGCGGACCAGCGAAAACCGGTCAGCTTCCGGACGATCACATAGATGAGGATGCTGTGCCAGACATAGAGGCCAAAAAACGCCATACCGGCTCCTTGCGTACCGAGCAGCGGTACGAGGAGCCAGGCAAGCCCCACATGCACGACTGCCGCCGCAACCTCCGTCCAGAAGAAAATCGCCTGGGTACGCTTCGCCACGACGATGAAACCCATCGGCCAGGAAATAATCCGCAGCATCATTCCAAGGCAGATCCAGCGCAGAAGATCGACTGCCCCATGAAATTCCGCCGAATAGAACAGGCTCATCATGAGCGGCGCAAGCGTCAGGGTGCCGAGCAGGCCGGGGCCGGCGAGCAGCATGCTGATTTCCGCCTGTTCATTGACCAGCCGATTGCATTCAGCATTGTTGTCGGCTGCCGCGGTCAGGCGCGGATAAAAATCCGTTCCCATCGCCTGCAGGATGAAGCCGGCATAGAGACCGCCAAGACCCCAGGCCGCCTGGTACAATCCAGCCGCCATGACGCCGCCCTCCTTCAGCACGATGAGGCGAATGGCATAAGCTGCGCCGAAGGTCAGAAGCCCGCTTGCCATGAAGACGAAGCCGAGCCTGAGCAGTGCCGACACTTCCCGACCGAACTGGCGCGTGGGCATTGGCGAGGGATGCGGGCAGATTCGCCGGCTGTACCACCAGGTCGGAAGGATTGAGACAGCCGCAATCACCACGAGGGACGGTGCGATCGCCTGCAGTCCGAACAGATAGATCAGCGGGATGCTGACAGCCGTGCCGAAAAGCCCGGCAAACACGTTGATACGGGCAAGATCTGCAATGCCCCTCAGGCCCTGTATCAATGCAGTCTGCCCTGCAGAGACCAGTCGAAAGAAGATTGCCAGCGACAGCAATGCAATGCCGCCGGCATGCTGGTAGTCGCCGAAAGTGAAATTTGAAACCGGGAATGCCAACGCGGCGAGAAGGAGCGCACCAAGCAATCCGAGAACCATCGATATGCGTCTCAGCACTGTTGCCGATCGTGCGATCCTCTCCGCGTCATCGGTGCCCGCAGCTTCGGCAATCTGGCGCACGCCGCTGCTGCCGACGCCAAGCCCGGCAATCGCTTGCGCGATATCGAGGATCGACCCGTAAAGGCCCATCAGTCCCACGCCTTCCGGCCCGAGCAGAACAGCCATGGCTTTGTTTCTGATAATGCTGAGTGCGACGTTGACGAGCGAAGAGCCGCCCATCAGCATCGTCGATTTCAGGATCTGGGTGTAGGTCGGGCTGCTGGGTGGGGTCATGCGTAAAGTCATCGAACGCCCATGTCCGTTATCCCGTGCTGGCCTTCAATCGCACGCAGGGTCGATTGCAGCACGTGCTTTTCGCGGATCACCGGCTTGCCTGACTGATATGTGCCTCTGTCTGAACAGGCAGCGCAGCAGCGTCTTCGGACGGTGTATCCGTGATACGGGGCTGGGTTACCCTGACCACGTCGCCCGGCGCCAGTTCCGTCGTTTCGGAGGCTTGGAATTGATTGACTTGTCCCTTGTCCCGCCGGCTCAAGCTGAAGGTCAGCGGGAGTTCTTCATCGCGATTATTCACGTTGGTGCCGGTCGACAGTTCTCCGAGAAGCAGTTGTTGCGTGGTGTCGCGCTTCAATTTGAGCTGATCGAGATTGGCCTTCTCCGCCTGCACTTCGGAAGCGATCTCGCTGCGGCGAGTGTCGGAAAGTCCCTCGAGATTGCGCGTCGTCTCGTTGATCGCCTGGCGACCCCGCATGATGGCCGTGACGAGGTCGAGCCTGTCGGAGCGATAGGTGGTGAGCAACCGTTCCAGATCCATCTGGCGTGAGGTGATCGTGAGGCCCTTCTCGACCAGCGTCTTCACGCTCGTCAGTTGTTCCTCGACCGACCGGATATTGTCATCCGAGCCTTTTAGCTTTTCTTCCAATGTATCGATTTCCGCCTTCAAGAGATCGCGTAATTCGACGAGCGCCGTCGATTGCCTGTCCAGCGCGTTTGCACGAGCCTGAAATATGACCCGCTCCTCGTCATAGATACTCGCGGCATATTGTTGATCGACAGCGGGCGGATGATCGAAGACTATCTCCTTCGCGCCGGCCATTTCCGCTTGCAAACGCGCAAGTTTTGAGGAGCTGCGCAGCAGCGAATGGTCTATTTCCCGCAAGTCGCCGGCAAGAGTGATCGTCTGCGAGCGCTGCTGTGCCGGCGCCCGCAACGGGCCGCCGCTCATCGCCACGGATTGCAGGACGCTGAGGCCGGAGCGAAACTTATATTCTCCCGGCGCCATCACGTCTCCGACGACGTAAATAGGCGGATAGTCGAGAACGTCGATGGTCACCGCAGGTGTCTGGGCCAAACCCATCTTTGCCTGAAGGCGCTTGGCAATCTCGCTGGTGAAGCTCGCATTGTCCAGATTTCCAACCGACAGCGACCCCAGAAAGGGCAGGGAGACTTCACCTGCATCCGAAACCGTATATTCGCCGCCAATCGCATCCCATCGCTCAAACTGGCCCTTGGACGGCATCCATTGGACGACCGTCAGGCGGATTTTCGTTTGTGGAGCCAAAGGGGCGCTATCGGCGAGAACCGGCGACACAGCTCCGGCAAGAAAGACGAGTGCACTGATGACAAACGTCGCCCGAGAGAACAGGTGAGGGGCGCGGTGCGATAGATTCATGTATATGTCTCGCCTTCAAAACATCCTTCAACGGACGCTGGTCCGATGCCTTAAGCGCTGTTCGAACGCCGGACGCCAAGCCCGAAACCACATCGCTAGTGTGCAGTCTGGCGAAGCCTTGAGGAAGGTGGAGGTCGTCTACTTTGCCTAATCACAATTGATAGGGTGGGGAGGATGCTTAAGCCTGAATCGAGCAGAAACACATATCTTCCGCGCGACACAAAGGCATCGCCTCGGGCGGCTAGCCTCGAAGAGCCGCAATCCCCCACGGCAGAGCCTTTATGCTCGCATCGCCAATTTTGCCGGACGACGATATTAACCAGCCGCGTCGCCTTTCATTCGACAAAGCGAAGCAGCGCCGGCGGTGCGGCACAAGGCCGTTCTCGTGCCAGATCCTGGCGACCGAAGACGCCGCCATCCCAGCGGCTTATCCGCTTCGAGCCGTGCACAGGAAGCGGCGAATCTTTGCGACCTCGCGCATCTCATCGATCACCTGGGTGATGCAACACGGCCGCTTGCCCAAAGGATGCCGCCTGTAGAGCGAAAGGCGTAGCATATACTCTCCTGTTTTTCGACTACAATTCAGGGCCGCGTATCGAACAATCCTCATAGACTCGATCCTGAAAATCTCGCGAGAGGTGCCTGCCATGTATCGCAATGCTCGTCGATGGACCTCGCGCTCACTCCTGGTGGATTCGTTGATTCCCGGATGGCTGACCTTCGGCAGCAAGGGAAGGCCGCGCAAGCCTGCCGAAAGGCCCGAGGACAGTGCTCAACTTGCGGCATCCATGCAAACTGCGGATGGAAACAAGTATGGTACCCTTGCCGACAATTCCTATAACAACGCGGCGCTCGACGAGCATGATGTGGGGCAGAGAGCGGGCGTGATCGGCGACGCGGACGGTCGGGCCGATATCAACCGCCCAGCGCCGCCCTTGCCTGACACTTTCACGACGATAAGCGAAATGGGAGTTCAACACGATGAGATAGCCGCGTCTCTGTTGCCCGCCCATACGCCTGGTTTTGCAGGTTTCGAGCGGAACGTGAAAGGAGTTGCATTCGGGGCTCAGCCGTCTCTTTATCGCAGCTACGCTGGAATGAGCCTCATAGGCGACGATCCTCTGGCTCCGTATCTGCCGCAAAGCCCCGCACCAACAGTTTCGGGGCAAAGTTCGTCCGCGGCGGTGGCTCAGCACACGTCCTCGGGCAAGGTCGTCATTCTCGAATCGAACCCGTCAGCGCAGGCGATTGAGCAGGCTGCACAAGCTCGATCGCTGGCCTCCGGCATGCCCTATGGTATCTGCGGCTGCGGCTACTTTACCTCGCCGACGCGGTTGCTCGACTGGGCCCATGGCGGCGCCATGCTTCAATCGGACGGTCAGTTGGCGGGAACCAGGCTGACTGACGGGCCGGACTTTGTGGCGACGATCAAGAGCGCCATCGGCGCCTCGGTCAGCGATCCGCTTCTCGATCGCAATTTGTCCTCGCTCTCGGGCTGGCGCGGGACCGCAACGTGGACGGATTCGACGATCTTGAACGGATCGTTGCCCGGTGGCGGAGAAATCGGAACGGGCACGGCCACAACCAAAGGTATTGGTTCCCTTTCCGGCTCGGTGACGACGCCACCTTCTACGCAGCCTTCTACACAGCGGTCGCTGACAACGCAAAATTTGGCGGCCGCGGCGGCGGCCAGCAACGTGATCGTGCTGGAAAACCAGAAGCAGGGTAATCCAGAGAGCGAGTGGGGCATTGACGGTGCGGGCAGCACCAACATCGAAGGGTTTGCGACTGACATCAGCGTCGACAACGGCAAGACGGTCAGCTTCAAAATCAATACCAATTCCACCAACTACCGGATCGATATCTATCGGCTCGGCTATTATGGCGGCATGGGCGCGCGCAAGGTCGCGACCATGCAGCATACCGGACTGCAGAATCAACCAAGTCCGTTGCGCAACGCCACAACCGGCACGGTGGATGCCGGCAACTGGGCAGTCTCGGCGTCGTGGACCGTACCTGATGACGCCGTCTCGGGCGTCTATATCGCCAAGCTCGTGCGTCAGGATGGCACCTCTGGTGAAAATCAGATCCCGTTCATCGTGCGTGACGATGATAGCCACAGCGACATCGTTTTCCAAACCGCGGACGAGACCTGGCAAGCTTACAACGGCTGGGGTGGCGCAAACTTCTATGGCGGCAACGGTCCGGCGACAGGGCAGGGGGCGGGTCGTGCCTATGCGGTCAGCTACAACAGGCCGATCGCGACCCGCGGTGGGGTCGGCACCTATGCCGGTCCGCAGGATTACCTGTTCGGCGCCGAATATGCCGGCATCTACTGGCTGGAACAGAACGGCTATGACGTCTCCTACATGTCGGGTGTCGACGTCGACCGCTATGGCAGCCTGTTGCTCAATCACAAGACTTATGTTGATGCCGGGCATGACGAATACTGGTCGGGACAGCAGAGAACGAATGTCGAAGCCGCGCGCGATGCGGGCGTCAACCTGATGTTCTGGAGCGGTAACGAGGTCTATTGGCGCACGCGTTGGGGCAATGCCTATAGCGCCGACGGCACGCCCTATCGCACGCTCATCTCCTACAAGGAGACATGGGCTCCGGGCAGCAGCATCGACCCTTCCAACGAATGGACAGGTACCTTCCGCGATCCGCGCCTCAGCCCGCCCGCCGTCGGTGGCGGAAATCCGGAAAACTCACTGACCGGGCAGTTGTTCAAGGTCGATGATGTCGGCAGTAATCTCAGTGCGATCACCGTTGGCTATGATGACGCCAACCTGCGCTTCTGGCGTAATACGAGCGTTGCCAATCTTCAGTCCGGCCAGACGGCAACACTCACCAAGAACTATCTTGGTTACGAATGGGACGAAGCGCCCGATAATGGCTTCGATCCGGCCGGCCTCGTCAAGCTATCGTCGACCACGCTTCCGGTCAGCACCTACTTGCTCGATTACGGGAACACGACCGGCAACGCGACCGCGACCCACAATCTGACGCTTTATCGTGCTCCGAGCGGTGCACTGGTGTTCGGCGCCGGTACTGTCTACTGGACATGGGGCTTAAGCGACAATCACGACAATCAGGCCACCCCGACCGATCCCCGCGTGCAGCAGGCAATGGTCAATTTGCTGGCCGACATGGGCATTCAGCCCGGGACGCTGCAATCCGGGCTCGTCGCCACGACCGGTTCCACGGATCACGTTGCGCCGACTTCCATCATCACGTCGCCATCAACGGCAACTGTTGGCTCCGCAGTGACGATTACCGGTACGGCCACCGACACGGGCGGCGGTGTCATCGCCAGCGTCGAGGTTTCGACTGACAACGGGGCGAGCTGGCATCCGGCGACAGGCGATGAGAACTGGACTTATACGTGGTCGCCGCAGGTCGCGGGCAGTTACACGATCCGGTCGCGGGCCGTCGACGACAGCGTCAACCTTGAAACACCCTCGGCAGGACGCACTGTCACCGTGACCGGGGCGAGCTTTTACTCTCTCTTCGGCGCAACGACGCCTGCTGTCGTCAATACCGACGATTCGTCAGCCGTCGAGCTCGGGGTTAAATTCCAGACTTCTGTGGCAGGGACCGTCACCGGTATTCGTTTCTACAAGGGCAGCCTGGACACCGGTACGCATACCGGCTCACTGTGGTCGAGCACGGGTACGCGGATTGCGACCCTCACCTTCACGAACGAGACTGTTAGCGGCTGGCAGACTGCCTATTTCACCAGCCCGGTGGCCCTGACGACCGGACAGACCTACACGGCGTCTTATCACACCAATACCGGTAATTACTCGACAACCACCGACTACTTCATCTCCAATGTGACGAGCGGCCCGCTGACGGCGCCAGCCAGCGGCAATGGTGTATACACATATGGCAGCGCCAGCCTCTATCCCACGAGCACTTTCGAGTCGACGAACTATTGGGTCGATGTGATGTTCACGACGCCGGGCTCGAACACGACACCGACGGCGGTTGCCGATGCGGGTGACGCGACCGAGAAGGGTGGCGTCGCCAACGGTTCGGGTGGCGTGGTTGCCAGCGGCAACGTGCTGACCAACGACACCGATCCGGATG
>Ga0307515_10013912_pt1 | contig 14979 bp, 9 predicted proteins | sample 17_EM_MG_FD_194513 | JGI IMG/M metagenome (GOLD analysis project Ga0307515, IMG submission 194513) | Populus trichocarpa ectomycorrhiza microbial communities from riparian zone in the Pacific Northwest, United States - 17_EM | ecosystem: Host-associated > Plants > Roots > Unclassified | place... | reverse complement strand
GTGCAGCAGCTGAGCCGGGGCAGTTCCGCCGCGCGGCAGCGCCGGGCCATGGAGCGCCGGGGCCGCATCTCGGACGTGGTCGACCTGGTGGTCGCCGACACCCGGGGCGGCGCGACCGGGATCGGCCCCGACGGGCAGACCGTGCCGGGCGGGCTCACCCCGTACGCGGTGCCCGGCGACGAGGCGTTCCCGGGCGGCGACGTCTCCCCGGCGTACGCGGGCATCTTGGATGTTTTGACCGCCCTTGGCCCGGCGGGCCTGCGCCGCCGCGAGGACGCCAAGGCCGACGAACAGCGCGCCCGCGGGATCACCTTCAGCGTGGCCGGGGAGGCGGCCACCCGGCTGTTCCCGTTCGATCTGGTGCCGCGGATCGTCTCCGCCGACGACCGGGAGCAGCTGGAGTCCGGGCTGGTGCAGCGGGTCCGGGCGCTGGACGCGTTCGTCAACGACGTCTACAACGAGCGGGCCGTGGTGCACGACGGCATCGTGCCCGACTGGGTCATCGCCGGCTCGCCCGAGCTGCGGCCCAGCGGCGCGCTGGTCCGCCGGCCCGGGGTGCGCGCCCAGGTGGCCGGCGTCGACCTGGTCCGCGACGGCGACGGCAACTGGTGCGTGCTGGAGGACAACCTGCGGGTGCCGTCCGGCATCGGCTACGCGATGCAGAACCGCCGGCTCACCGAGGCCGTGCTGCCCGAGTTGCCCCGCCCGGCGAACCTGCTCAGCCCCGAGGACGCCCCCGCGCTGCTGAAGCGGGCCCTGCTCGACGCGGGCGGCCCGGCGGCCGGCGACGATCCCCAGGTGGTCGTGCTCAGCCAGGGCCCCGACGACTCGGCCTGGTTCGAGCACCGGATGCTCGCCGAGGAGATGGGCGTCCCGCTGGTCCGCAGCACCGATCTGCTGGTCGACGACGCCACCGTCTTCCGGCTGCGGAACGGCCGCAAGAACCGGGTCGACGTGATCTATCTGCGGATGGGCGAGGACAGCCTCGTGCACTCCCCCGGCGCGGACGGGATGCCGCTGGGCCCGAGTCTGGTCGCCGCCCTGCACGCCGACACGATCGTGCTGGCGAACGCGCTGGGCAACGGCATCGGCGACGACAAGGCCGTGTACGCGTTCGTGCCCAAGCTGATCGAGTACTACCTGGGTGAGAAGCCGTTGCTGGCGGACGTGCCCACGTACCTGTGCGGGATCCCCGAGCAGCGGGTCGAGGTGCTGAGCCGGCTCGAGGAGCTGGTCTGCAAGCCGGTCGACGGGTACGGCGGCGACCGGATCGTGATCGGCCCACACGCGACCGTGCAGGACCTGCAGGCCGTACGCCGGCAGATCCTGGCGGCCCCGCACCGCTGGGTGGCGCAGGAGGTCGTCAACCTGTCGACGGCCCCGGTCTTCGACGGCCACCAGTTCGCCCCGCGCCACGTCGACCTGCGCGCCTTCATCTTCACCGGCACCCAGTCGGTGGTCGCGCCGGCCGCCCTGACCCGGGTCGCGCCCGCCGGCAGCATGATCGTCAACTCGTCCCGCGGCGGCGGCTCGAAGGACACTTGGCTGCTGGGCTAATAGCGTTACGGCTCGGATACAGAACCGAAATCTCGGACCAACACCCTGGTCCTCCTTGGGGTGCGACTCCGACTGCCCCAGGGAGGTCCCGACCATGTGTGGAATCGCCGGCGAGCTGAGGTTCGACGGGCGTGCCGCGGACGCCGACGCGATCCGGGCCATGCTGCCCTGCCTCGAGTCGCGCGGCCCCGACGGCGAGGGCCACTGGCAGCGCGGGCCGATAGCGTTCGGGCACCGCCGGTTGAAGATCATCGACCTCTCCGACGCCGGGGCGCAGCCGATGGTCGACGAGCAGCTCGGGCTCACCCTGGTCTTCAACGGCTGCATCTACAACTACCAGGACCTGCGCGACGAGTTGCGCGGTTACGGCTACACCTTCGCGTCCACCTCCGACACCGAGGTGATCATCAAGGCGTACCACCGGTGGGGCGCCGACTGCGTGCGGCATTTCCTGGGCATGTTCGCCTTCGCCATCGCGGAGCACGCCACCGGCACGGTGATGCTGGCCCGCGACCGGCTCGGGATCAAGCCGATGTATCTGGCCGAGACGCCCGGCCGGCTGCGCTTCGCGTCCACGTTGCCGGCGTTGCTCGCCGCCGGGGACGTCGACACCTCGCTGGACAAGGTCGCGCTGCAGCACTACATGACGTTCCACTCCGTGGTGCCGGCGCCGCGCACGATCGTGCAGGGCGTCCGGAAGCTGCCGCCGGCGACGGTCCGGATCATCAAATCCGACGGTACGAGCACCGAGAACGTCTACTGGGAAACGTCCTTCACGCGGACGCTCTCGCTGAGCCGTCCGGAATGGGCCGAAGCGGTCCACGAAAAGCTGCGGACCGCGGTCGAGCGGCGGATGGTCGCCGACGTTCCGGTCGGCGTGCTGCTCTCCGGCGGGCTGGACTCCAGCTACATCGTGGCGTTGCTGGCCGAGCAGGGGCAGCGCGGGCTGAACACGTTCAGCATCGGCTTCGAGGCGGCGGCCGGGGAGAGCGGCGACGAGTTCGCGTACTCGGACATCATCGCGAAGCAGTTCGACACCGTGCACCACCAGATCCGGATCGGCAAGGACCGGTTCCTGCCCGCGGTGGCCCGTACGGTCGCCGCGATGAGCGAGCCGATGGTCAGCCACGACTGCATCGCCTTCAACCTGCTCAGCGAGGACGTGTCGAAGCAGGTCAAGGTCGTGCAGTCCGGTCAGGGCGCGGACGAGATCCTGGCCGGGTACAGCTGGTATCCGCCGCTGGCCGGCGTCGCGCGGGACGGGGCGGTCGACGCGTACGCCACCGAGTTCTTCGATCGCCCGCACCGGGCGCTGGCCACCCAGCTCTCCCCCGAGTGGTTGATCGACAGCGACGTCAGTCGCGACTTCGTCGCCGCGAGCTTCGCCCGAGCCGGCGCGACCACCGCGGTCGACGCGGCGTTGCGGCTGGACTCGCAGGTCATGCTGGTCGACGATCCCGTGAAAAGGGTCGACAACATGACGATGGCGTGGGGGCTGGAGGCCCGGGTACCGTTCCTCGATCACGAGCTGGTGGAGCTCGCGGCGGCCTGCCCGCCCGAGCTGAAGCTGGCGCACGGCGGCAAGGGCGTGCTGAAGGACGCCGCGCGGGGCGTGGTGCCCGACGAGGTGATCGACCGGACGAAGGGTTACTTCCCGGTTCCCGGGATTCGGCACCTCGAAGGACCGATGCTGGAGATGGTGCGGGAGGCGTTGTTCGCGCCGGCCGCGCGGGCCCGCGGGCTCTTCCGGCCGGAGTACGTCGAAGCGCTGCTCGCGGATCCGAACACGCCGCGAACCACGCTCGGCGCGAACCAGTTGTGGCAGCTCGCGCTGCTGGAGATGTGGCTGCAGGACAAGGGGATCTAGCAACCGAAGGAGGACCCGGATGACCGGTCAGCTCAACCGTGTCGACGTCACCGTACTGCCCGTGGGCTGGACCGATCTGCATAGCGGGTCCCTTGCGTCGGAGGTCTCCGGCAGCTGGTCGCCGGCGCTCTCGCCGGACGGCCGGCACGCGGCGTACGTCTGCGACCGCAGCGGCGTGCCCAAGGTCTGGGTGCAGCCGGTCGGCAGCGAGCTGACCTTCCTGGTGGACACCGGCGAGCACCCGGTGGCCGCCGTGCAGTGGTCCACCGGCGGCGGCTGGCTGGCCTGCCAGCTGGCCCCCGGCGGCGCACCCCGGCAGGAGGTGTGGCTGGTCCGCCCGGACGGCTCCGAGTTGCATCAGGTGGCCGGCTTCGGCACCGACGCGGCCGACAACATCCGCTGGCTGCCGAGCCGCTCGCTGCTCGCCGTGACCGAGAACCTGAGCACCGCGCTGCTGGTCGACCCGGTGACCGGGGACCGGTCGGTGGTCGCCGAGGGCGAGCTGATCTCGCTGTTCGACGTGAGCCCGGACCGCCGGCGGGCGCTGCTGCGGCACGGCCCGCGGGGCAGCCGCTACATCGCCGTACGCGATCTCGTCACCGGGGTGGACGAGTACGTCACCAGCGGCGAGCAAGCGGTCTTCGGCCCGGACGGCGCGATCTACGCCCGCAGCGACGCCGGCGAGTTCCCGGTGCTGATCCGGGTCGTCGACGGGTGTCCCGAGGTGCTCGCGGCGTCGGAGACCGCCGAGGTCGAATCATTCGCGCTGACCCCGGACGGCCGGGCCGTCGCGGTGCTGTGGAACGTACGCGGCGGGCTGTCCGAGCTGACGGTTCTGGCCGACGGCCGGGAGACTGTCGTGCCGCTGCCCGGCTCGGTGGTCAGCGGCCTCGCCTGGAGCGCCGACGGGAGCACGCTGACCTTCACCGCCGAGGGCCCCGGCCAGCCGCACGGCACCTGGACCTTCGACGCGCTCGGGAGCCATCCGGTCTCGGTCGAACAGGCCGCGCCGAACGCCGTGCGGCCCACGCTCGAGCGGTTCCCGGCGCACGACGGGCTCGAGCTGACCGGCTGGCTGTTCCGGCCCGCCGCCGGTGGGCCGCACCCGACCGTGCTGTGGTTCCACGGCGGCCCCGAGGCGCAGGAGCGGCCGGGCCACGGCCCGCTGTTCCAGTCGCTGGTCGACCGCGGCATCGCCGTCTTCGCGCCGAACGTGCGCGGCTCGTCCGGCTTCGGCCGCAGCTTCGTCAACGCGGACAACGGCCCGTTGCGCTACGCCGGCATCGAGGACGTCCGGTCCTGCGTCGGCTACCTGGTCTCGTCGGGCATCGCCGCGCCGGAGCGGGTGGGCATCATGGGCCGCTCGTACGGTGGCTACCTGACGCTGGCGGCGCTGACCACATTCCCGGAGCTGTTCGCGGTCGGGATCGACGTCTGCGGGATGGCCAACTTCGCCACCTTCTACGAGCACACCGAGCCGTGGATCGCCGCGGCCGCGGTCGCCAAGTACGGCGATCCGGAGCTGGACGCCGAGCTGCTGCGCGACCTGTCCCCGATCACCCGGATCGACCGGCTCCGCGCGCCGCTGCTGATCGTGCACGGCGAGAACGACAGCAACGTCCCGGTGATCGAGGCGGAGCAGGTGGCGGCGGCGCTGTCCGCACGCGGGGTCGAGCACAAATACCTACTCTTCCCAGACGAAGGACACGAGCTGCTGCACCGCTCATCACGTGCGGAGTATCTGCGGGCCACGGTCGACTGGCTGACCACGCATCTGCTGACTCCCTCCCTCGTCTAGCAGCAGAGTGACGGGAGGCACGGTGCCTTTGTGACCCGGGTCGTTGTCGCTTGTCCCGATTCCGAGCAGGGTTGACCGCGGACCCTGACCAGGACAAGCGGAAGGCGGCACATGGCCCTGCGACCCGGAGCCCGGGCCTGGGCGGTGTGGGCCGTCGCCCTGAGCGCGTATGTGATCGGGGTCCTGCATCGCACCTCCCTCGGCGTGGCCGGGCTGGACGCGCAGGCCCGGTTCGGCATCGGCGCGGGTGCGCTCGCCTCGTTCGCCGTCCTGCAGCTGATCGTCTACGCCGGCCTGCAGGTGCCGGTCGGCATGCTGCTCGACCGGTTCGGCTCACTGCGCCTGGTCGTCTGCGGCGCCCTGGTGATGGCCGCCGGGCAGGCGCTGATGGCGTTCTCCGGCGATCTCACCGGCGCCGTCATCGCCCGGGTCCTGGTCGGCGCGGGCGACGCGATGACCTTCATCAGCGTGCTGCGGCTTGTGCCGCAATGGTTCCCGGCCCGCCGGGTGCCGGTGGTCACCCAGCTCACCGGCATCATGGGGCAGCTCGGGCAGATTCTCAGTGCGGTGCCGCTGGCGGCGCTGCTGGCCGGCCCGGGCTGGCGCACCGCGTTCGTCTCGTGTGCCGCCGCCGGCGTGGTCGTCGCGATCGTGGCGCTCGCGGCCCTGCGGGACACCCCGGAGCGCCGGATCAGTTCGGGCGCGGCTGTCACGGCCCGCCAACTCGGCGCCGACCTGGCCAACGCCTGGCGGCACCCGGGCACCCGGATGGGCCTGTGGACGCATTTCAGCACCCAGTTCACCGGCACGGTGTTCGCGCTGATGTGGGGCTTCCCGTTCCTGATCGCGGGCGAGGGACTACGCCGCGAGACAGCGAGCGCGCTGCTCACTCTGTTCGTGGTCGTCGCCATGGCGGCCGGGCCGGTGATCGGCACGCTGGTACAGCGGCATCCGATGCGCCGGTCCTGGCTGGTGCTCGGGGTGATCGTCGTGAACGCCGCGGGCTGGGGCCTGGTGATCGCGTGGCCGGGCCGGGCGCCGCTGCCGGTGCTGGTGCTGCTCGTGATGGCGCTCGGGCTCGGCGGCCCGGGCTCGATGATCGGCTTCGACCTGGCCCGCACGTCCAATCCGCCGCGCCGGCTGGGCACGGCGACCGGCATCGTGAACGTGGGCGGGTTCGTCGCGTCGCTGCTGACCATCCTGGCGGTCGGGCTGATCCTCGACCTCCGCACCGGCGGAAGTGCCAATTACGACATCGGTGACTTCAAAATCGCCATGTCGGTGCAGTATCTGATCGGCGCGATCGGCGTCGTCGGAATCCTGCGTACCCGCAGGCTGACCCGGCGACGGCTGGCCGAGGAGGGCGTGCTCGTCCGGCCGATCCGCGAGGTTCTGGCCGAGCGGGGTTGGTTTAGCCCCGAGCGCATTGGTAAAGCCACTGCAGACCGAAACGTTCCGAAGACCGAGATTCCGATGAGGAGGACATGAGCGAGCACGCACCGGACCGCATCTTTTCCGGCATCAACTTTCCGAAGGTCATCGCGGGCACCCTGGCCGCCGTCTCCGCGGCGGTGGTCGGGTCGTTCCTCGGCGTGGCCGGCACCCTGATCGGCGCGGCGGTGGCCAGCCTGATCGGCTCCGTCGGCACCGAGATCTACGAGCGGTCGCTGCACCGCGGGGCAAAGAAGCTGCAGACCCTGGCGCCGTCGTTCATCAAGGCACCGGCGGCGATGGGCACCCCGGCGGTGGCCGCGGCGACCGAGGAGGATCGGCCGTCGCACACAATCCCCGAGCCGGCCCGCGTACGGCAGATCCGCTGGGGTCGCGCGGCCATGATCGCGGGCGCGCTGTTCGTGCTGGCGATGGGCTCGATCACGGTGGCCGAGCTGATCACGGGCAAGTCAGTGGAGTCCGCGGTCGGCGGCAGTTCGAGCGGCGGCACGACGGTGGGCAGCTTCCTGAAGGGCGACGAGAAGTCGACGCCCACCCCGACGCCGTCCGCGACGCCAGACGAGGAGGCCACCACGCCGACTACCGCCCCGACGGACACGGCCACCACGCCGACCGCGACACCGACCGCCACCCAGGAGCCGACCACCGAGCCGACCACCGAGGCACCGACGACTGGCGCGCCGGAGCAGGACACCGCGCCCGGCGTCGGCAGCGGCGACAATACGGGTCAGCAACCGGCCGAGTGAGGAGCGTAGGACCGTGAACCTGACCGACGTACTCGACGACGCGTTCGGCCGGCTGCCCGGCCTGGTCCGCGCGGCGGTCCGGGAGCTGACCCCGGAGCAGCTGCGCTGGGCGCCGGCCGAGGGCGCCAACCCGATCGGCTGGCTGGTCTGGCACCTCACCCGCGTGCAGGACGACCACGTGGGCGACCTGATCGACGGCAAGCAGTTGTACGTCGACGGCGATTGGGGTCCGCGGTTCGCGCTCCGGTCGGATCCGGGTGACATCGGGTACGGCCACCGCCCGGCGCAGGTCGCGGCGGTGGCGCCGGAGAGCTGGCAGGTGCTGGTCGACTACTACACGGCCGTGCACGCCCGCACGATGAGCTTCATCGGCGGCCTGTCCCCCACCGACCTCGACAAGATCGTCGACCGGAACTGGGACCCGCCGGTCACCCTGGGCGTGCGGCTGATCAGCGTCCTCAACGACGACACGCAGCACGTGGGCCAGGCCGCCTACGTACGCGGCCTGCTCCGGCCTTAGCAACTCGGCCTGCCCCCGACAAACCAGCATCCGGCCTGCCCCGGCGGACCAGCGCCACGGGCCAGCGTCCGACAGGCCAGCGCCACGGGCTACCCCGACGGATTAGGCGGCAAGCCGAAAAACGCCGCCGAACGAACGAAGAGCTTGTTGATCAGGCGCCATACGATTCGTGCTTGTGAAGCTGGGGTGGTCCGACGGCGGACAGGGCGGGCTGCGGGCGACCAACGCCGACCGTAAGGCACTACTGGGGCTGTTGGAGGTGGCCAAGGACGAGGGCCGGCTGGACACCGATCAGCATGCCGGCCGGGCCGACCGGGTGCATTCCGCGAAGACCCGTGGCGATCTGACGGTGCTCGCCGCCGATCTGCCCAACCAGCGCGGCGTGCGGGAGTGGATCGACAAGGCGCGCATCCGCGGCGACGACCGCGAGCGGGCTGCTCGGTGCCTGGCCGAGGCGACCGAGCAGGGCCGGCTGGCCGCCGCCGAGCACGACGCTCGAGCGGCCGCTTTGTCCGACGCAGTGACCTATGCCGAGGTCAAGAGCCTGCTCTGGGGAGTGCCCGGCTGGCCGGGCGCGGACGAGAAGGCACTGCTGGCCGGCACCGCCGACCGGGATGCCGCCCTGACCCAGTTGGCGCAGGCGGTCACCGACGGCCGGGTCCATCCATCCGAACACCCGGTGTTGCAGGCCGACATCGGCCGGGCCCGCCTGGTCAGCGACCTGCAGGAGTTGCTGGCCGGGATAGCCGCCCGGGTCAGCGACCGGGAGCGCGAGAACATCGCCCGGGAGTTGGACGCCGCCTACCGCGACGGCCAACTCGACGACGAGGAACGCGCGGTCCGGATCGGCCGGGCGCAGGAGGCGGCCACCGGCGCCGACCTGACCACCTTGGTCAAGGATCTGACCGGCGGCGGGCGGCTGCTGGCCCGGCCCGACCGCGAGAAGATCGCCGCCCGGCTCGCCGAGGCCCGCGACGACGGCCGGCTGGATCCGGCCGAGTACGACTCCCGGCTTCAAGCCGCCACCGCCGCGGCCACTGTCGCCGAGGCGGCACCGCTGTTCGCCGACCTGATCGTCGCGCCCCGACCGGCCTGGCGCGGCCCGCTCGACAAGCTCTTCGACTGGTTGATCCTCAACTCCGCGTTGCTGCCCGCGCCCCGGCACTGGTGGCAACGCCTGTATCCCAAGCCGACCTGGAAGCTGCTCAGCGCGGCGACCCTGCTGGCCTGGGCCTATCCCACCGTGAAGTTCCCCATCCTGCTGGGCTTGACCGTCGGCGCCGGGTGGATCCCGGCGGCCGGCCTGTTCGCCTTCTACGGCTGGCTGGCCCGGGCCGGCGCCGGGAACATCGGGGCACGGCAGCGGGCCGTCCTCGATGATCTCCGGTCCGCCCTGCAGCGGGACCACCCCGGCGTGGCCGCTGAGATCAAACACGAAGGCGGCACCGCGACGGTCAGCCTCGAAAAGAAACGCGGGACCATCCCCGCGGGAATGCCCGAGGCGGCGGTGCGGCTGGTCTGGGGCAGCCGCCTCTACCCGCTCAAGCGCATCCAGATCAAAGCCGGCCCGGACGACACGACCGTCGTGCTCAACCGTGCCGAACGGGCAAAGCTTCGCCACCAGCACGGCCCCCGGCCATACGGGCGGCTGCCCAAAGAGGACCGAGTCCCCTGGGACTAGCAGGTCGCCTTCGCGGCGTCGTCGATGAGATTGGCGGTGATCGCCGGGTGACTGATCATCGCAACGTGCGACGAGGTTGGCACTTCGACGACCTTGCGCGCCTTCGCACGGCTGTACATCCAGCGCTCCAACTCTGGCGGGATCGCTTTGTCCTGGCCGGCGACCAGCCCCCACGACGGAATCGTCCGCCACGCGGCGGCCTGAGTCGGAAAGACAAAGGAGTCCGCATCGAACGGCCGCTGAGTGGCCTGCATGAGCCGGAACGTAGCTGCGGGCACGTCGGCGGCGAAGGCCGGCTGGCCGGCCTCGCTCAGGTACAGGTCCGTTCCGGTGGTGCCGTCGGGCTTCGTATAGGGGACCGGCACGCTCACCGGCCCGATGAGGCTGCCGGGGAACTTGTCGATGAGCGCACCCTGTGTCTCGCCCACGTCAGGCGCGAACGCCGCGATGTAGACCAGCGCTTTGACGTTGCCCTTTCCGGCAGCGGCATTGGTGATGACGGTTCCACCCATGGAGTGCGCGACCAGCACGATCGGCCCGCTGATGGAGTCCAGCAGACTCGCGATGTAGGGGGCGTCGGTGGGAATACCGCGCAGCGGGTTCGACCCCGCGATCGTGCGGTAACCCTTGTGTTGCAACTCCTGGATGGTTGCGTTCCAGCACGACGAATCGGCGTAGCCACCGTGCACCAGCACGATCGTGGGCTTCTGCTTACCGGCCGCGGCCGCGGCGGCCGTTCCCAATGGGCCGGCTAGCAGCGCCGCTGATCCAGCCAGCGCCGCTCCGGCCGCCAGGACCTGACGGCGGGGAACATCTGAACTCATGGGACTCCTCACGGAATGGGCGACGGCGCCACAGTACGGACCGCCGGTTTGCGGCAAGTGCGCAACAAGTGCGCAAGCCCCGCCGCGTCCGGAAGCCATCGATTCGGACCGCTACCCGCCGACCGGCAGCTTGACTAAGATCAAATTGTGAGCAACGCAGGCGAGGCGGTCCGCTTCATCCTGTACGGGGGTCTGAGGGTCACCCGCGACGGCCGCGACGTCAATCTCACTCAACCCAAGCAGCGGGCAATACTCGCCTTACTGCTCGCGACCGGCAGGTCAGTCCCGGTGTCGGAGATGATCGACGCGTTCTGGCCGCGCGAGCCGGCAGTGTCTGTTCTCAACCAGATTCATCGCCATATCGGCGCGCTGCGCCGCCTGTGCGAGCCAGAGCTAGGCCGCCGCCAGACAGGGCGCTACCTGGCATCGGTCGGTAACGGCTACCGCATACACGTGTCCCCGGAAAACCTCGACGTCTTGCGGTTTCGCGCAACGATTGCGCAAGCCGAGCGTCTTGACGGCGGTCACCGGCGCCACGTGTTCGACACCTACCTATCAGCGCTAGCGATTGCGCCCGCGCCTGCCGGAGACGATCTGCTGTGGGCCCTGCCGGTGTTCGCCGGACTCGAGGATGAGCGGGTCCGAGCCCTGGTGACGGCGGCCGAATATGCCGAATCGGCGGATGAGCACGCGTCGCTCCTGCCGGCCCTGCGGGCGGCGACCGCGCGACATGCCCTGGACGAATCACTGCACGCCGCGCACATGATTGCGCTTTGCCGGACCGGACGGCCGTCGGAGGCACTGGAGCTCTACCGCTCGATCCAGACCGCACTACGCGAGGAACTCGGAACCTCGCCGAGTGCCGCGCTTGAAGCGGCACAGGCGATCGCTCTCGGCGGACAGCGTCGCAGCTCCGTGCCAGCCCAGCCCGCCTTGGTCCCGTCCCAGTTGCCCGGCCCGCCACCGGCATTTGCTGGACGTGCGGCGGAGTTGGATGCGCTTCGGATGAGCGGGACCTCGGCCACGCTCCTCATCACCGGCATGGCGGGGGTCGGTAAGACGTCGCTGGCGCTCCGGCATGCGCTCGATCTGGCCGTCGAGTTTCCAGACGGTCAGTTATATGTGAATCTGCGGGGATTTGACCCGTTCACCGGGCCGACCGATCCGCGTGACGCTCTGCTGGATTTGCTGCTTGGACTTGGCGTGGCCGCGCAGAGTATTCCCGAGTCGCTCGGCGCTCGATCGGGGCTCCTGCGCACCATCCTCACCGACAAGCAAGTCCTGCTGGTGCTTGACAATGCACGGAGTTACCAGCAGCTCGAGCCGTTGCTACCCGGAGCCGGAGCCAACCTGGCGATCATCACGAGCCGGAACGAACTTCCCGGGCTCGTGGCATTCAACCAGGCCGTACGGCTCGAGCTGCAGCCCTTCACCCAGGACGAGATCCTTGAGTTCTTTGCCCTTCGACTTCCGGCAGCGCGAGTGGAGGACCACCGCGAGCCACTGATCCGACTCGGTCTGGCCTGCGGGCGACTCCCCCTCGCCTTGGCGGTGGTTGTCGCGCGGCTCCAAGCAAACCCAAGCTTTCCGCTCGACCGGTTCGTCCGAGAGCTCACCGGCGGCCCGGCCCGCCTGTCCGCGCTCACTGCCGGCCCCGCGGAGCTTGACCTGCGCGCGGCCTTCTCGTGGTCGCACCAAGGGCTCTCCAGCACGGCAGCCCGCCTCTTCGCAGTTCTTAGTGCTCATCCCGGTCCGGAGATCACCATCGATGCCGCGATCAGCCTTTCCGGACTCGACGCCGAAATCACTCGCAAGACGCTCGCCGAACTCGTTCAAGCCAGCATGCTCCGCGCGATTGGTCCTGATCGCTACGCGTTCCATGATCTCGTCCGGGAATACGCGTTTGATCTTCTAGGGGACGGTCTCGAAGAGGCCACCAGCCGACTGGTGAACCACTACGTCCAGTCAATGGGCAACAGCGTAAGGATTTTCGGCCAGTCCTCGGCGGCCCGGCCGGATGACCTCCTGCCGGGCGTGGTCCCGGAGCGGTTCACCACAAGCGCGGACGCGATCGCGTGGTACGCCGCGCACCGGCACGTGATACAGGCGGTATGCCACCGCGCCTACGAAATCGGTGACTTCCGCTCTGCGCTGACACTCATGCTCGACTGGCGCCCAGCTAGCCAGGCGATCGACACACGCCGCGACATGCTGGCGTTCGCAGAGTTGGCGATCGAAGCCGCCCAGCAAGTCGACGATCTAGCGTTGAAGGCGGAGGCGCATCGCGACGCCGCCTCGAACTTCGCCCGCACCGAGCAGCACGACCGAGCGAGGGCCCACTTCGACGAAGCAATCGCGGCCTACCAGCAATCCGGGGACCGGCTGGGCCTATCGGGGGTGTATCGCAGCATGGGCGTCACTCTGCCGATGGACCCGGCGGAGCGAATCGGGCTGCTGCTGGACTCCGTCGCAGTCGTCCGGGAGCTAGACGATCTCCCGAACCTGGCGCCGGCGCTGCATTCTCTCGGGCTTGGCTACCTATGGGCTGGGCGGTACGACGACGCGATAGCCACCTTCAGCGAAGCCCACACCGCCGCCGGCAAGGTGGAAACTCTCGACCATCTTGTGCCCCACTTGTTGTCAGCCCGCGCCAGGGCGTTTGCCAAGGCAGGTCGACACGACGAAGCACTCACCGATGGCGAACGTGCTCTTGAGGTTTTCCGGCGCAACGGCGCCGCGCAAGCGGAGCTGCGTTTGCTCCACTCGCACGGCGAAGTCCTGACTGCATTGGGACGGCACGAGAACGCTGCCGAGGCGTGGCGCCGGTACCTCTCCCTGTGCGATGGGCCCGAGCACATTCGCGAAACCAACGCGTTGGACGACCCGACCGACGGGGCCACCACGATCGCTCGAATCAAGGCCAAGCTCGCTGCTCTAGCGTGAGGCCGGCTCGGCGACCGGCAGGCAGACCGTGAAGTGGGTGTCGCCGGGCTGCGAGGTCAGCCGGATGTCGCCGCCGTGGCCGTTGACCACGATCCGGTACGAGATGTCCAGGCCGAGGCCCGTGCCCTCGCCCACCGGCTTGGTGGTGAAGAACGGCTCGAAGACCCGCTTGCGCAGGTTTTCGGGCACGCCGGGGCCGGTGTCGCCGACCGACACGTAGACGAAGTCGTCCTCGCGCCAGGTCTTGATCGTCAGCGTGCCGGCGCCGTTCATCGCCTGGACCGCGTTGTCGATCAGGTTGGTCCAGACCTGGTTCAGCTCGGCCGGGTGCGCCGGGATCTCGGGGATGCTCCGGTCGTACTCCTTGACGACCTTGATGCCTTTGCCGATCTTGTGGGTCAACATCACCAGCGTGCTGTCCAGCCCGGTGTGCACGTCGATCCACTGGTGCGCGGCCCGGTCCAGCTGCGAATACTGCTTCGCCGCCGAGACCAGCGAGGAGACCCGGCCGGTGGCGTCCTCGATGTCGCTCATCAGCTGCTCGGTCTCGAGCGCGTACCCGATCCAGTGGATCGCCTGGTCGAGCAGGGCCGGGGAGGCGACCTTGGTCTCGATGTTCTCCAGGCAGTCGATGTCGATGCCGCCCTGGGCGAAGACGGGCGCGAGGTCCCAGCTGCCGGTGATCTTGCGCTGGTCCATCCAGTCGCCCAGCTCGTCCTCGCGGTCGGCGGCCTGCATGGCGGTCAGCACCGGCGCCTTGGCCGCCTTCTCGATGACGTCCTCCTGCAGCTCGACGAGCGCGTCGAGCCGGTCGGCGGGCACCTTGCCGGCGGCCAGCATGCCGAGCTTGTGCCGCATGCCGGCGACTCGCTGGCGCAGCGCGCCGGTGGCCCGGGAGGCGGCCGCGGCCGGATTGTTCAGCTCGTGCATCAGGCCGGCGGAGAGCGCGCCGAGCGCCGTCAGCCGCTGCCGTTCGGAGATCGCCGCCTGGGTGCTGCGCATGCCGAGCGCGAGACCCTCGAGCAGGTGCAGCGCCATCGGGAACCACTCGCGCATCAACCAGCCGAAGTCGTCCGCGCTGAGCACGAAGAAGTCGCTGTCGTCGAGCGCGCGCATCGAGGCCATATATTTGTGCTCGACGCCGTCGTCGCGGATGTAGGCCTGGGTGGCGCCCATGTAGACGCCGCGCTGCTCGGTGCGGGTCATCTGCACGTCGTCCTGACCGACCCGGCGGGTCAGCGCGATCGTGCCGCTGAGCAGCATGAAGAACTGCGCGGCCGGGTCGCCCTCGCGGATGACCAGGCCACCGGCCTTGGCGTGCAGGGTGCAGCCGTGCTCGGAGATCCACTCGAGCTGCTCGTCGGAGAGCTTCTCGAAGAGGAAGAGCGTCTTGAGCTCGGCAGGGGTCAGCTTGCCGGGCTCGCAGGGCTCGAGAGAGATCGCCTCAACCGCAGCGTCGCTCATTTTACTGTGCCTCCAGGTAACGATGGACCAGCGTGACGGCCATCGCGCCCTCGCCGACCGCCGAGGCCACCCGTTTCACCGAGTTGGCCCGGACGTCGCCGGCGGCAAAGATGCCGGGAACACTGCA
>Ga0307515_10013911_pt1 | contig 14979 bp, 24 predicted proteins | sample 17_EM_MG_FD_194513 | JGI IMG/M metagenome (GOLD analysis project Ga0307515, IMG submission 194513) | Populus trichocarpa ectomycorrhiza microbial communities from riparian zone in the Pacific Northwest, United States - 17_EM | ecosystem: Host-associated > Plants > Roots > Unclassified | place... | reverse complement strand
CAAAGGCCAGAAGAAGAATGGGAACCCGTACCCAGCTACCCCAATAGGATACCCGGGATATCCACTTCCGTATTTCCTGTTTTCAAGCAAATATTCACTCGCAAAGAAGCTCATCGGGTGGAAAAAAAAGTAGCCCAGACGGACCTGGTTCCAAAGACATTATCTCGGCTTCCACCACCGACGGTCCTTCCCGTGAACATACCCGACGGTATGGTTGAGACTTTGCCTCCACCGTAGCCATACGCTGTCACCGAGGTCTTTCCCATCGGGAGACCCCCGAAATCCTTTGGAATCGTTGTCCCCGATGTGGAGCCAGACTTGCCACCCCCACTGCTGCTGCCACTTCCGCCTCCCTTTCCTCCACCTTTGCGACGGTAAAGGGTCTTCGATATGCCGGGAATGTAGACCATGAATGAATGGGAGAAGTGGGAATAGCGATGTCGACCTTTCTCGGCGAGATAAGTTATAGGGTGCCTGAAGGAGCAATGAGTTATGTGGCTTACACAGACGATGAATTGGACTCCGACGGAACAGCCTCGTTCGCCCGGCCGGATCACCCGCAGTGTGCCAAGAAGATCCATGCTTTGTGCATCAGCGTCCATCGACATCTGTCAATTTCCTTAACGAGCATGACAATCCTGTTTGTCGATTCCTGGTGCACTCCTCATCCCACAAAACGAGGTCGCCACCGCTAACTTTCTCCCTCGCCTTGCTTGTTACCACAAAACAGTCCCGTTCCCACGGTTCGGGATCAAAGCTAGCACCGGGCTTGGCATCCGAAGATCCTACCAATCCCATTCCGCGGTCGGCCGGGCTTCGGCCCAACGCGATGCAAACTGGGCTGTGTGCGAGATTGCGGATTGTAAATACCCACTGTGCAGGGGAAGTTGGTAAGTATGTAAAAGACCCGGGAGCCGTTGGAAGTTTTGTTTCCCAAGTGACGGTTGCGAGAACTTATTACAGTAATCCAGCAATTGGAAAAGCTAGTCCCAGACCCCGAATACTTAAGCAAGTAACCAATTTTCATACAGGGGTCAAATTGGCGTCTACTGAGCTTGTTGAGGTTTATCCGACAAGTCCCAGGAAATCCGACTTTTCTGTTGACACCAGATCCCGAAAGTTTTAGTGCCCGCGCATCCGGCGCTCATCCTGCCGTCCGGGCCGCGGGTTTGCCCGGGCGGCTTTCGGTGGTGACGAAGGCTGCTGACAGCGGTTCGGTTCGAGCCGAACTTCGACAACATTATGCCGAACAGGTGCTCAAGGTGAATTCGCAACGTCGTCCTGGGAATATCAGCCTTTTCCCCTTTGTCTCATCCCCGACGTCGTCTCAAATCTTCACCCGGACAAATATCAAGAAATTCCTTTCATTTCATCCTTCCGTGATGTTCAGAGTGATCGAAGGAATCACCTGTCACTAGGGTGGGTCGTACAAACATCGTAGTGGGGGGTGCAAACACACCGCCTCGGTCTAGCTGCCCTAAACCCGTCGCTTGACGTCGGGGCCCTGACCGTCCGCAGCGGAGGCCTGGGAACTCACGGCCTCTTGGTCACCGGGCATGATCAAGTCATCTTGCGAATTGGGCGCGATCTTTTTACTCTCAATGGCGTTGTGGGTGTCACCCAGGAAGAAGTTCTTCGTAAAGAAGGCAGTGATGAACGGAACGAAACCTGTGCGTGATCAGATGCTATCAGTCCTCCCTATAAACGGTTGGAAGGAAACCAGACTTACACAGGATCAGCGCGGGCAGGTACATAACGTACATCGTATCATCGTACGCCCTGATGACCCCAGCTCTGATTTCTGGCGGGGTCGTTCTGGCGGTCCTGATAGACCCAAAGATCTTGAGAATCTCCTCCGCACTGAGTTTATCGCTTAGGTATTTGTTCAAGTTCTTCGGCATTTTCTCACTGTACGAAATAGCATTGGGCCACAAAGCCTCAGCATGAGATGGGCCGTCGTGACGTACTTCCAAATGGCGGTGGCAATGGCGCTCCCAATGGCCCCACCGATCCTGGTCCAAAGCGACAACAGAGCAATGACGGTGGCCATGTCCTGGTGAGGGACGGAAGCTTGGGTTGCCACACGGGAGCCGACCACGCTGAATGCACCACCAAGCGAAATAAGAATCTGTGTCCATACGAGCGCGACATCGCTGTACAAATCTTGTCAACAATCCAAAACGCTCAAGAGGGGCAGTGCCATACGTTGCATTCTTGCCGCGAGCGTAGAACGTGAGACCGAGGGCGACTATCCTAATGCCCAGACCAAATATTTGGAGGTGCTGCGCAAGGAGTTAGGGAACTACCCCCGCCGCGGTGAGACTGATTCGAATATTACCTTGTAACGGTGAGTCGCACGCTGGATGGCGCCGGCGAGTAAACCGAAGACACAGAGGCCAACGGTTACAGAGTTGTTGAAGAACACCCAGTTCTGGGTGGACCTGGACGTCACAGATCAGTGCCATTACCCTGGGTCCACGTTAGGTTGGGAACTTCACCAGTCCTTGACGACATATACCCAACTCGCGAAGAAGGTTGAACGCAAGTTTCCGGAAAGGAAATAGAAGACATCAATGGTCACACAGCAGAGGAAGGTGCGGTTGACTACTCGAAGAGGCATCAATGGGTGCTCGGCCCATTTCATCTCGTAAATGACAAAGAAGACCAGCAAGACAGCACCAACGACAAGCATGGCGATGATCGAATCTGAGGGATCGGTCGCATCAAGTCACGGGAGAGATGGGCGTGAAAGAGTCTTACCATTTTCCCACCCACCCTCAGCACGTCTGTAGAGTGTGAATGGAAGGAGAACTAACGCCCATCCGACACCGAGGAGGATGAGTCCGACAGCGTCGATTTGGACCCACCAATTCCTGGTGAGTTGCCACCAGGTGAGACGTTCCTCCTTGCCCCCGACACGTCTATTGTAAGAAGAGGCCGCGATCGAGAGAACACCCAATTTCTTGGCCTTGATATCCGCCCAGAAAAGTACCATCAGGGCTGGGGCCATAACTGCAGGCATGATAATCTACGGAGTCGGGTAAAGAAAAAGGATCAACCAAAGGCTGGCGCGTGTTCTGGAGACACGTACCGCAAACATTCCATATCCCCACCGCCAGCCATCCTCTCCAAGACCGTCGACGATGTAACCGCTATTGCTGTGCATTAGCGGTGTTCCTCGGCGGATCGGAAGGTTACCGTGCTTACGAGACGAATGCATTGACGATATAAGGGGAAGCCGGGAGAGCCGTCATGAAGCCTCTCCATTTCAACGGAGAAATATCCGCTACCAGAATATCCGTGACCAGATCAATACCGGTGTTGCCGATTGTGTACAGAAGTTCGCCTGCGGTTGGTTTCAACACAGATCAACAATGTGGCACAATACCGGCTGAACATACCAGCCGCGAGGGCATTGACATTCTGGGCGGAGGCGACGACAATGAATCCGAGGACATAAAATAATAGGGAAACTAAGTACGCAGTTGGACGGGAGGTGGTGTCGGACAGTTTGGCAATGAACGGCTTAGCTGTGAGTCAAGGAAGAGTCGGGTGTCGGCTCGGTTGCCAAGGAAGCCGAAAATGGACACGGGAGTCGTACGCACCAACGGCGCCGAGGACGTAGATGGCGACCTCGACGGTACCCAGAATGGAGTGTTTGCCGAATGCTGAAGTGGCGAAGGAAAAGAAATTCGAAACAGTGTTGGAACTGAGCGAGTAGGCGTATGAGATGAGACCAATGGAGACGTAGAAGAGCCAGATTGGTGCCTTTCCCTTGCCGGAGCCAAATACAAGATACAGAGCCTCTATACGAGTGACACCGTTGTCCTGTTCGACGACGGTGTCTTCGTCCGTGCGGGAGGCTGCCTGAGCGAGGTGTGGCTGGTCATGGACAGAGGATGTCTGTTTTCCAGAATGAGTGGACTTGGCGTCGTCCTGCGCGTCACGGGGGTTCGGAGCGGCCATGGAGGAGGAGCCTGGGCTAGGGAAGGTACCGTAAGTGCTCGTCATCGTGGCAAAACCGACCGGGGGCTTATATAGCGGATGGGGGAAAGGGTGTAACGTGTTATCAGATAAGATGACGGTCTTCCCATGCAGGGATGGGTTTGGTGATCAAAGATGCGGCGGAGCTTAGACCTGAACCGCTCCACTTGGAATCCCCGTTCGCACGCCAAGTACAGTGGGGTACATCACGCGTGCGACGGTGTCATCTGGGATTGGTGGGGGATATTTCGCTCGTGTGAGAATTCGAAGCCGGTTACACAAAATCCAAAACACCCGACGGACAGACATCGGACATTCGGACGAGGGTGCCCAGATTGCACGTGGGCCAAGGCCCCTCGGGAAAGATCGGATCACATGGGCTGACACTGGCCAAATATTTTATCAGATAAGAAACACGGTTCCTGCATTTGTTTCCGTTCTCCATCGCAATACGCCACCTGCACGTTTACGTCTTCGGTTCACTCGTCCCTCCCTTCCCTTCCCCCTGCCTCTCCCCCCAATGCATCAGCCCACAAGGACCGTCGTCGTCCTCGGTGCCTCCTACGCTGGCAAGTTCAAAACCTGCCACGTGCACCGTACTCATCCAGCTCACACCACCTCCAAACCCCATGCAGGTCACAGAGCAGTTCACCAGCTCGTGCAAAAACTCCCAGACAATTGGCGAGTTACCGTCATTGAAAGAAACACGTACGTATTACTCTCTTCTCGCCTGCTACGTGCTGTGGACTAATTTGAATGTTTCAGACACTTCAATCGTAAGTCGGATCGCGTTTGGATCACTTTCTGCCCTTCTTTTGATCTAGGCACCCAACTTAATTCCCCCGTTACCGCAGACCTATATTCTCTGCCACGGCTGGCTATTCTGCGGGGCCACGAGCACAAGGCTTGTGGGTGGCTTTCATCAACCTTAACTACAATCCAACAATTGACTTGCTCGCTTAGTCATTCCGTACACAAAGCTGTTCAAGCCAAGGGCCTGTCCTGGTCGTGCCCCTGCGACAGACATGCCCGAGCCGGTCCTTTGCCATGATTTCATCCATGCCAACGTTACGTCCATAGAGGCCCATAGAGTCAACTTCACCCGACTTTCCACACGGCCTTGTGACGTGGATACTCCCTCGCATGTGGACTTTGACTACCTTGTCTACGCACTGGGTTCCCACCTTCCTGCCCCCATAAACATCTGGTCGCCTAACCGATCCATTGGCCCTGGAGTGAGTCCTCGTCGTACATAACTTCTGAAGCTCACCTGGTGTTCCAGACGCCAAATCCCTCGCAGGAGTCCCTCCTGTTGGACGACGACCATGACGGTACCAAGACCAAGTCACGACAGTGGCTGCGGACGGCCCACTACAGGATAAAGGCCGCGACTTCGGTGCTCGTCGTCGGTGGTGGCGCTCTTGGTGTCCGTGAGTCCAAGCGACCTACCTGTTCTTACCAGCCCTCCTGACCTTGCTACAGAGTTCGCAACCGATATAGCAGACGTATACCCAAACAAAGAGGTTACCCTTGTCCACTCCCGGGGCCAGCTACTGCCACGCTTTGACAAATGGATGCACGACACGGGTACTGTTCCTCTAGAATCCCTCCCGTTTTCTCGCTCACAGGCTGCATACGCCAGTTATGGACCGGCTACGCGAGATGGGAGTCCGGACTCTACTCAATACTAGGATAGACCTGAACTCCCTCAAGACTCCTCCCGCCAGTCCTTACCCATGTGGTACACTGACGGTTGGAAGCACCAACACCCCAGATCTGTCGCCAACATTCTCCACACCGGACCTGTCCGAGAGTCCATGTCCCACCCCTCCTCCTGTTTCTCCAGACATTCCCTCTTTTGCCCTTCCACCTCGGGCCGTCCAAACAGAGGATCCCTGCGCCACGATCAGGACGACGGATGGTAGGGAGATTAATGCAGACCTAATTGTAGGGCTCCCGTCGTTATTAACCGAGCGTTGGCCCTTACGTTCTCCTCAGCTCTTCTGTACAGGCCAGACCCACAACACCTCGTTTTTGGAGGTGTTGTCACCTAAATCAATTAACCACAAGAGCGGGTCGGCAGCTTATGTCATGCCTTCTCTCCAACTTGGGACCAAGGGGGATAACGGAGAGGTACAACTCTCTGAATACCCACACATTTTTGTCATCGGGGATGCGGCCGACGCATTTGGGGCCCTAAAATCTGGCAATGCGGCTTGGGGTCAAGTAAGCGACCCACCACACGTTTCTGATGGTACCTTACTTATACACCTTCATCAGGCAGAGCATGCCGTTAGGAATATCGTCCGACTAATCGAAGGACAAGACCCGCCACTAGAGGCATACACTGCACCTCTGGTGGGGATCAAGGTCTCGTTGGGTTTAGTGAGTCTTCTCCGTTCCTGTGCTTCTTCTGCCTCAGCGCTGATCTGTCCTTGGACTCCCAGAAACACGCTGCGCGCCAGACGAACAAGCAAACCTTCGAGAAGAAGGAGAACTGTTGTGAGACCTTGGGTGTCGACAACATGTGGCATCGGCGAGGTTTATCATTGGATGACATGACCGTCTAGAGCATCCATTTTAACCGCCCCTCCTCTAAATCTGGACGAGCGTCCACCTTGTGTCCAACCTAAGTTAAGACTCTGAAATCGTCGATAATTCTGTTCCGGACATTCACGGCATTTTTTAATTGCCATCTCATTGTTTGGTACTGAAATCAAGTGTAGTTCGTACTATATAATTTCTGACAGTAATCAAGCATTTTTTTGAGTTTTAAATTCAAGGGTTTGGGAAGGTGGAAAGGAGCTGGGAGAGTTTTTTGTTATCCGGAAGCAATCCCCAACTCCGACGGGAGGAGGTTTTCTGCTGCAACCTGTCGCTCGGGAAACCGTAGTAGCAGCTTGCATATCCCCATTCATCCGTGAATTGGAGTAAGATTCGGAAGCGAGCCGCGTTTTCGACACCGTGGGCGAGTCCACAGCATGCAGCACACTCTCGACATATGGGTTTACTCTCATGAGAGTGAATACACTCGTTGAGAAAGAGCATGTGGGGGAGGTTGGGGTCAGATATGGTACAGGTTTCACGGAGGTATCGCCCGGACTGGCCGGTATTTGTTGACAGGTTCGCAATAAACCGGCTGACAATGCGGTAGTACATCCATTTGTGATCTCAATGCCATTCCGCGAGTCGATACCTACAAACCGGTTTCTGTGAAACCCATCGAGGTGACGGGACACATCTGTATACAGCTCGGGAGTTTAAGGTTTAACAGACGAGATATCGAGAACCCTTTCCCCATATCAAACTCGGTAATCGCATAGATGATACGATGCGGAGGGATGCAACCTATTGGTCAGTGTCTGGCGCGCCGTAGGCCGCGTTTACCGCATCCCGCTTATAGTTCCTTCAAGCCCAAACTTCTCCCATCGTCCATGCGCGCCTTTTATTCATCCCCGATTACTGCCGAGATGCCGGGCTCCGCATGCAAATCGCCAAGTCGTGAAATTTTACCCGGCAAGAGGAAAGCCAATTCGAAGGATGGACGGACGGAGTTGGTTGCACCCGCCGTTACGATTGCATATGTGGCAAGGGAGAATTCCGAACTCTTGTGATTTGATCGGGTCGATAGCCTGCCTCTCGCTCCAACGACCATCATGCCATTCAACCCTTCCCACTTCCTGTCGCTTGTGTTCTCAGAATCTGCGTTTCACTTGATGAACCCCTTCCGGAAGGTTCCACGATGAGAACGGCCCTCTTCCTATGGTATGGTGGATTACAGTACACCGTCTCGAGGGACGGTTACAACCTTACTCATTTCCCGTAGAATGAGCAATGAGGCCACATCATTGCACATCCCTATATACCGGGCACCATAAATTGCTGCGACGCCACTCACCTCTTCCGCTCACTGGGTAGCACGCTCCTCTCACGAAATATGTCTTCTGCATTGCAATTGTATGATCCGCAGGCTAATTGAAGAGATTGTTACCTTGCACGTTATCAAGTTCTCGATTCGATCACGAACGCGGACGTGAACGGAACCGTAGTCGCTGTGGCAATTGAGTCTTGTTCTCACCGCAGATACTTACCCCCCGGGCTTTGAACTAACGGATTCCAGATGTTGTCATCAACGTTTATTTCCGTAGGTTTAAGCCCTTGCCTTGATCTCGCCGTGGATTTATCGGTTAATGTTCGTTTTGTCAATCAGGGATTTTGGTGGCTCGGTCTCCTGAGGAGGTTGATGTAGTGGTTTGGGCCTCCCTCATTCACAATTATTCCATCCTTCTTTCAACGCTGTCCTCTGTCAACCGCAAGCGGCTGTGGTTCTTCGACGCAAACTACGCACTCCAGATCTGTTCGTCCCCTCTCACGGTATACCTGGTGGTCGTCTCCATCTACGACCTTTGCGGAATCAAACTGGTCTCCACAAGCGGATCAAATATCACCGCCGCATCACCCGTGCCCTCGGAACCCTGATTCCGTTTCGGCTGAGCATGACCCTCAGATTTTCGAACCGGGCGTTCGGAGATAGCGAACTGTATGACGGTTCGACCTTCGAGGAATTTGCTTGTGGATTTCGACCGGTTCCTTTATGATCACATCACATTTCCTGGTGGAACCTTTCCATTTTGGATCTTTTATCCCGTATTCGGATCACTTTTCGCGCTTTGTGCATTCGGGGCGCGGTCCCAAGTGATGGTGGATGTCCGGGCTGACTGGAACGGGGCATCTAGGTCATGGGTGAAGCCATGTATGTTGTTGGCGCTCGTGAAGTGCACGTGGTGTGTTCTCGTCGTTGTGGGTCCACACTCAACCGAATCCAACGTCATCAAGGTGTGCTATCGACTGCAATCATAAGTTGTGTATATGTGCCCTACTCGCGTTTCTCGACGACGGCTGGGCGTATCAGGTTATCTCGCGCGTCATCGATGGGTCCAAGGGGGGATATGCGCCGTCTTACGGTCAGGTATGACTGCCTTTGCTCTGTTGACCGTCGGATACCAATTGAATATCTGTCTGGCTAGGTGCCGTCTGCGTTTTCTACAATCCCCACTCTTTTGGACACGACGAAATTCATTCTTCTCCGCTGTCGAGGCCTGATCGATTCTCCTGAAGACCTGCGGGATTGTTGAGGACTCTCTTCAACAACATGTCGGATTCTCCCGCCCTGGCCCAAGGCAGTCACCTTCCCTTTATCGTCACCTCGCACACTGAGAAACCAACTCTTGGAAAACGCCCGGTCGGATTGCTATAAGTGATCGGACCACCTATAACCCCCCCTCGCCCGAGTTGGATTCCGCCATGTGGAGTGGATTAGGATGGGACACAATATCTGGTCCTAGTTTTGCGACATTGGCGAACGCTGTTGATGATAAGGCCTAGCGATGGTTGGCTTGTTTCATATACCGTGAGCCGTACTTCTACTGGTAGTTTTTTTTGGATATTCTGACATACGGCACATCCCCAGACCACCACTCAGAGACCATCAATCCTTGGTGAAACGACGAATGCCGCCGATCAAACCCCCGATCCCTTTTGTCCGCTCAGAACCGACCCCATGGCAAACTGTCTGACCAGACGACCACCAGTGTTCGGTGACCTTATCGACCTCTGCCTTCGCCTGAGTTGAATTCCGCGATGCGACGGGGGGCGGATGGGAGTGAGAGTACTGGACCCTGCGCCAGTGGTAGTGCACGGTTATATCGACAGCACTCGATCGCCGTGAACCATGCGAAAACCTCCATCCACCGGAACCCTTTTTTCTCTACCACACTCACCACGCGCAAAACGCGTGCGCCACCGGGGCGTTCCGTTGTTTAGCTGCGGCCACTGGTGGGTGATAAGAGTGTACGAGTGGGGAAACGGAGGTGGTAACCATTTCTGGCTGCCTCGCGGTCACAACGAGGCGTAAATCACGACACGCTTTTACCCACACCGCCTGACGCGGTTATTCTGGTTTTTTGCGGCCACCAGGGTATGGGCAAAGCTTCCTTCCCTCGCTCGGGAGTTGGGTCGTTTTGTAGGGAGCTCAATGGCACCCAAGAGACGCCAGGCGGGTAATCGCATATCCGACGCCCCTACGACCCAACAGAGTAACGTCCCGACAAGGCAGCGTCCCACCAGAAGAGTAACCTCCAGGCAGAACAACACCCCAAAACAGTAACAACGTCACTGAGACGCCAGGTCCTGCGTTGACGTCCGCACCCCAAATATTTAAACCAACAAGAGAGTTTTCCCTACGCCGTCCTCCCTAATCATGGCCGTCCACCTCCTGCTCGCCGTTCTCTCCCTCGTCGTGTATTTCCACGCCGCCTACTCCATAACAGCCCAGAAAATGCTGGAGGCAGTCACCCAGTTCTCCAGTGACTTCAGTTGGCCCCGTATAAACGAGGTCGCGTACGTGCTCAGTCGTTACCATTCAGCGGCCTCATGTTTGACCGAAAAACAGTGCCCAGATCAACTACACTGGATTTGCGCCTGATGGTATGTCTGCCCACATTGTACATGAAGTTCAATGATTCCCTCAACACTGACGTCCACAGTCGTAGGGAGGGTCGACGGTGTGTTGACAATCTGACTCAACACATGGTCATAGTATTGACTCCGACAATCAGTCACGAACCCTTATCTAGGCAACGAGTTGAATACTGAGGTTCGCACTGATCATCCACCGTTTACGTTGCGAGTTCTCACGCCGTCGCACAGTACTTCTTTGGATTGTTTTCCTCCATGGGGAGCAGCAACACTACGAGGCTTCTCGGGGTTCCAGGGAACGCAACAATCACGTTCGTTGTTCACATCTCGTGCATCCCTCGGTAGTGACCGATTTCACACTCAATGCAGGGAATTAGCGATCAACCCTCCCATCATCTCGTTCAGCAGTCTTCGCTACTTTGACTGGGGTCCTGTCACGGCCCCTGTTCAGATTGATGGTGCGGTGTGATTTCAGAGAACAAATTCGAGATTTTCTTACCTCGAGACTACAGTGTGGTTTTTGTTTGATGAGTCTGGATTGATCGCCCAGTATGACATCATGTTCAGGCGCCTCGCGTGGGCGATCGACTACGTCAAACCACTCCTCAAATCGCAACTGGTTGAGGAACTTGGATCGATGGCTGACAACTGCGAGGACGTTGACGAACTCATGCACCTTAGGGCAGCTATAGATGTTTGCCGAGAGCACGAGCTTCACTGCCACGGTGCTGACCAGCAGTACGAGTCTACTCAGGCGTGTATCGATCACATCTACCGCAAAATACCAGTGGGGAAGGTCTATGAGTGGGGCGGTGACAATGGTAAGCCATCTTTAATCACCCCGGTGACTTTTTGTGCTCACAATACTACGCACACACAGCCATGTGCAGATACGTTCACAAAGGTGACGCCTAGCACCGGTCATCGGCGTTTCGCGTTCAGCGCTCATCCTCCCTCAGGCATGCTCGCATATCGTCCCACCGTCCACTGTCCGCACGTTGGGTATGCTATTCTCAACATGGTCAGTCTCTATATTGACCCCAATAACAGCCCCTCAGGAGGGGGAATGTGCATCAAGCGTGATGTATGTATTCCTTCTCGCTCACGGCCATCTATCGCGCTGATATATTTAATCAGTATATCACCGAGACAACCCAGAAGTTGTACCCGGTTCCCTTCTTGCCGTTGGCATTGGGTTAGATGCTTGCGACACTCCCCACCTCTCTCTACACCCCGTGAAGCTTGACGCTTTGGACACTTTTCTTTATGATTTTTCACGAAAATTTCTACGAACCCTGGACCCTCACGAGTAATTCTATGATCTTCAACGACAATTCGTACATTACAATATCCTCAATGTTTCCTGTACTTGCGATCACGTTTTACCTAAGCCACTGAGTTCTCAGTACGGCCCTTGCATACGAACGTGAACGCCAGGATTTTTCATTCTCTTTTGTCGACCTCCACTGTACTGGATTTTGGGAGTTCCGACGGAAGAGCCCATCAACCAGCTTCACAACAACGTTCTCCGACGACCTGGAGGAAAGAGTGATCCGTCTCTACTCCTCAGGCGCTTCCATGAGAAAGGCCGTTGCGGAACTACTCAACGCATCGCTCGGGCTTGTTCAGGATGTATTCTCATGTCATCAAAGGTTCGGATGAGCAAACAACCCTCGACTGCAGACCCGGAGATGTTCAATCGTTTTTCTTTACGGGGGCGCGGTGGGCAACTATGCGGTGCGACAAGCGAGTGGCTGGTCCGCTCGTGGCATACAGTCCAAAGATCCGTGTTTCTGTGAGGGGTCCGCCACTCAATCCTCCCCGCGCTGATGTCCCTGGGTATCCTGGCATAACGCGTTCACTTTATTCACGGAGGCGTGGCACGTCCATCCTTCGCGTGTGCTGGCCGCAATGTTAACTGACCAAGATCCCCCAACCGAATTTTTTTACGGGTGGCAGACTCAGTGTCATTCTGACAAACAACTATTCTATTCGTCATATTCGAAGGCGGGCGCCACGTACGGGTGAAGGAATCAAACTGATGACTGTTCCGTCCGATGAATGTTGAACCGCCGGGCTCGGACGGTCATCCCATCCTCCAGTCTCCTCTCGCCTTGGAGATTTCCTAGTCGCGGGGTTAACCTACTAAGCTAGTCACGGGCGATGCATCTAGGGCACCACGCGCCGCGCTTCAGTGTTCGGTCCGTTGGATATTGTGACATCTTATCGATTATCGATTATCTGTGGCATACTTTCGATCCTCGCTGAGTTTGACAGTCATCTAAAGGAACTTCCGCAAACCCTAGTTACGCAGCGCATACACCATACCTCACTGCGCCAACCGGATTTGCGTTACTCCGGATTGGCGGGTCGATCATCCGTGGCAGTTCTGCACCACATTGACCACCATTCAGCCCTCCCATTTCCTTTTTTTTCTTTCTGCATGGAATCCGCGCGGTGCTCGAGGAACCACTTCTAGTCAGAAAGGTCCACAACGAGCACAGCCCCGTGCATGTGTTATCGAGGATAGTGTATCGATGTTCGGAGGAAAGTCCACCATCGGGCAGGCGCGACGGGGTTACACATGTGTTACGCAATGATATCATCTTGGACGCTGAGCGTTGGGATCTAAGAGGTCAAACCTGAGAGGAAGCGTCGAAAACGGTCCATCGAAACGCGACTAACTTGGCTGTGAAAAGTTGAGGTTCGACACCCTGACATTGGGGCTAGTCCCGCGCGAATCGATCGATATGCAGCTTGAAGATTGTAAATATTCAGTCAGATGGAGCCGAGACCATCTTCGGCGTGTAATGTCTTGGTTTTGAAAAACTTCGGAGTAGGTGACTGTCGTGGTAGTGGCATGAGCTTTGGCAGATCTTTCAACCGCAGATAAACGAATACTCACTGTGGTGACAGAGGGCTTTCCCTAATAGATTTGGACCCACTGGAAGCGTTCGAGGTCAAGGTACCATGCCGGAGAGTCCTGAGCGATCCTATGCCTCTTCAGGTATCCGTCGAGGGCATTAATGTGATCCAGCTTGATAGACTTCTTGTCCCGTAGGAGGGTGTAGTTCGAACTGATCGTTATGAGGTCGTAGCCTTCTAAGGATATGCCCAGCTTGAACCTGATCTTCAGATGCGGTGTTCCAGCCTTCTCCGCAAGGATCGCCATGGGTTCCGGTTCTGTGGCGACCGATAGGGAGTTGGGTTGCTCGATGACTGGACCCTCTTCACAGGTTCGGAATCTCTTCGTGGTGTCGATCCCATTATCTGCTGCCCACTCCAGAAGCGCTTTTGGTTCGAAGGACCAGCCGGAGCGGAGGACGGGGGGTTTTTAGTTGGTGCATCCCCCTGGAAGGTGTGCTTCGGTGATGTCCCGGAGCGGGGGAGCGGATTTCACCTTTCGAAGTCCCTGAGAGTGGGGGAGCATCAGCAGATGGGGCGGACTCGACTACCACACCACGTACTTCATCGTTGTAGGGATTTCCAGGGGCAGGGGCATAAGGAAATTGGAGGAGATGCGAGTTTTTCTCGTCAGGCATTATAGGCGGTGCAGATACTGGCGGTCGTGGTGAAGGTTAAGGGGCGTGGAGCACCCCTTTCCTATGTTTCCAATTGGAACTCCTTCGCGGTGTCCAAAGTCACCAGTGGAATTTTCCCCTCTTCTCTACACTTGGTTACCCCCCCATTCGAAGGGCGCCTCTCAGAGACGCAGCGATGTGCGTTCGCTGTCGCTAATTAACCCCAATTACTTACATCTTTCCAGAAGGTATACTTTCGTGGGCAGCAGTAGAACCTAAAGAGCCCCCACCCCCCGACAGGCTCACCCAAATCGCTGGGATCAACCCTGATGCTGGCCAATACCTGAAACGAAGCGATGGGCGACGGAGGGAAGAACCACTAGAAGGGGATCTTGCGAAACACCCACCCGTTGTGGTTTGTGGAGCAGCGACGGAACGTGCGGTATCTCTCGGCCCGGGCTCTGTATGTTCCCCACGAATATCCGACCCAACAGCAGGTGCATTTTTGCTTCATTCTCGTGGAAGCCTACTATATTCACCTGCAGTACGATCAGAGCGACATTCCTCAGCTCGGCACAAGTATGGGTAGCGGTGATATCAACGCCTCCGAGTTGGCCGTAACTTTCAATCCAGCATTTTCGTCCACTCTCTCGCCAGCATTACAGGAATACGCAGATGGTGGGGAAGGGGGAAGACTGGTGGAAGTGTACAGGTGAATTTGTTGGGTAGGGATAGATGCGTGCCTCGTTTGAATATTCCAAATCAGTACCAATGTACATCCTCGTCGAATACACCAAATTTCTCATCCTCGGAATCATCGCAACCTCTGTTCAAGAAGATATTACGTGATTCATTCTCTGTTGTAAGAATCCTACGTACCGTTATCAGATCGTCCCCATGTTGAATTATAGCGTTCTCGTATTCGTCGTGTACTCCCTCTTTGATTTGTCCTTATTTGGTAGTTGTAGCATTTTCCTAATCGGTTCGGACTTCGCGT
>Ga0307515_10013910_pt1 | contig 14979 bp, 15 predicted proteins | sample 17_EM_MG_FD_194513 | JGI IMG/M metagenome (GOLD analysis project Ga0307515, IMG submission 194513) | Populus trichocarpa ectomycorrhiza microbial communities from riparian zone in the Pacific Northwest, United States - 17_EM | ecosystem: Host-associated > Plants > Roots > Unclassified | place... | reverse complement strand
ATCCCCGAAGATTTCAGCTTGTAAAATCCAGGAAAATCAACTTCGATGTTCCTCATGATGTCGTTGATGTCCCATTTGTAGGCTGTTTAGCTACATAAATCTGCTTCGTTTTTGAAGAGGGGTAGTTCTTTTCTGTACCCAAAGAATGATTCCTTCCATGGTAAGCCATTCTACGATGAGACCATTCACCTCCGGAACTATTCTTCTGAGAGCCTCCACCTCCACGCTGATTATTATTCCCAGAGTTATTGTAATGCTTGGCAGATTTATTCTTCTGGTGAAAAGGCTGTGTCTTCAAAGCAGAGCTGGAGTTCTTGCCACTACCATTGCTAACACTGCCATTCTGCATAACATCTGTCTTGCCAGCCTCTGGAATAGTGCTTGCCAATGAGCTCTTAGCACCAATGCTCTGAGTTGAAGCCCCCATGCTGGTGGCACTAGAGTCTACCAACCCTAGTTCATCTGGTAACTGGCTGACAGTGGCATCAGTTGTTGTAGGGAAGTTCCTTCTATTGTCAGAAGGAGCAGGTGTTTGCGACTCAGAGAACCTGTTGGCAGCTAATGGTTTGTCAACAGGAAGGGTATGGTTAAACTGAGATGGAAGCACACCTTCTGCTTGTTGCAATGGCATTGACACAGGAAGAGATTGAAGAGGGGATGGAGGAACATGAGGCCAGCGAGCTTGGACTGACATGTCAGGAGATGACTGGGCAAAACAATTTAATCAAAATGTTAGGTTATGTTAATAAAACAGCAATATAACACGATAAGCAAATATGGAAGAAACCATTAATCGACCTTCAAGCAATTGAAGTCACCCAATTTTGGTCCAAACCAAGTTATTCAAATATCCTAAATGTGTAACAGAGAGCTTCCATTTGATTAGACAGTTTATGGCAAAAAGAAAAGGAAAAGAATAGGAAGCAACCATCATTTTGGCAACCAAATAGTTCTAGGCTTCCACTCCATAGATCAAATGTCTACCTGGAAAGGAGAAACATCAAACATAGCCATGGGCGGTGCCATTGACAAAAGTGGAGAACCAGGAGCAAGATGCTGGATAGTAGGCATGTTGGTCGGGTTGCGCTGTGCTGAAACCATATTCATGTCATTCATGTCCCCTTCAACACCCATGGCAGAAGATGCAGGGTGATGCTTCCAATCAGGTTGTTTTCCTGATGGGATATATGTGGTACCCATATAACTCAAGCCAACTTGTCCAAACTGTCCCACTGGTGCAAAATGATTGTAGACAACCATGTGAGGTGGACCTTGAACCCCTGGGATGCTCCCAGGTGGACTAATGAAAGGGCCAGTGAAACCAGCTGGAGGACCATAGAATGAGTCTACACCAGAATGCTGTTGCCAGGCCCCAGGTGGACCAGAAACTGATGCTTTACTTTTCTGGGACTGTGATTGAGTAGATGCTGATTCATCATGTGGCCCAAAAGCAAAGATAGGTCCTCCCAACATGGGATTCATCTCATAGAAGGGAAAATGAGAAGGTGGAGCTCCAGGGACATGCGAAAGCATCTGACTTGCAGAATTCTGTGGACTTGGCAAAGATGGCCATAAGGAAATTGGAGTCTCCACTGAAAGGTCAGCCGGAAGAGTCACAGTAAGAGACTCTTCAGCTCTTGATTGACTTGCTAATTGCTGATCAGAAGAAGCACCTGCCAAATATTATAAAAAAGAGCTCTAATACAGCTTTAAAAAAATACTCTTAAATAGAAACAGATATATAAGGCTCCCAACAAATGTTGCAGAAAAAAAAAATCAGTACCCGCTGATATGCTATCAAGATCAGCACTTCCAAAATTTTTGGAGTCTGAACCAGAGACAGGGCTCGCACCCAGCACATTCCCACCAATCTCATCACTACTAATGGCTGCAACAGCAACAGCTGAAGCAGCTGCTTCTGCTTCTGCTTCTGCTTCACAATCTTCCAAGTGAGAAAAAGATTCATTGGAGTGTTTCTCTTTTTCAAAGAAAAGAGAGCGATCATTTTCAGCTGCAGAGAGATTATGAGAAATATGAATGTCCGATCGAAATGGACCAGGGGGGCCAATCCCGTGGGTAACTGAGAGGCTGTTAGAAGGAAGAATTGAAGGAGATGTAACAGCACCTGAATATAAAGGAACAGCAAAAATTTCAAAATAAGGCTAATAGTAATTCTAAGATCATACACAAGAAAGTAAATGCCCACCGAATTGAATTTTCTCCCCTGCAAGCAATGAATTGATTGGACTAACAGCAGAAGAAAACGACTTGTCCTTGCTCAAAAGGGATGATGAGGGCAAGCTGGGCTCACTAACTGAGTTAGTTGGATCACCGACAGATGAATGTGAATCAAATTGCACAGGCTTCATAGCCTCATCGAGTTGAGTCTGTGTTAGTGCCATAACCTATCAGACACAATTCATCAATTTCAGTTATCAATTGCAGATTTACCAAATGGTCACAGATGATTAATAACAATGAAATCATTGCAAAAATATGAAAAGAGGCATCAGAACAATTATTTAAGAGAAAAACTAGATTATGGACCTTCAAACTGTAATACAAAACCCACTTGAAACAATTAAACAAATTTTTCAACTTGCTTATTCTAATGACCTAGCAGCACCTTTTCTGCAGTTTATCTGCATGGTCGACACTAAAAGATAGATCTATTTGCCTATCAACAGAAGTTTCTCTACCAAAATCTAAGAGAAAAACTTCTCACTAGCGTGAGTTGAAATTGATATCGGCAGAGAATGCTGCACATCTTTAATGGCACTAGATCTCCCTGGTGATGTAAAATGCTTTGATGCCACATCATATGTCAGAGCTTTGCAGAGAGAATAAATCAGTATGCAGTTAGAAAACAGTAGTAATAAAACAAGACAGGAGCCCACATGTGCTTCCACTAAAATGGTGGAGCATGCTGAAATGTGGTCTCAAACGGAGGAAAGAAGTAGAGCAAAAAGATTGCTTTGGTTTAATTTGAGAAAGAAAAACAGCAAAAAATGAATGGAAGGTTTACTAGAAGTTTCCCTGTTATATTCACCAAAATGTTCCTTTCAAACTAAGAGTGAGACTTCCAGGGTAAAGTGGCAAACTGATGCAGCCTGGGGATTTAAGCAACAGCAGGTTTGTAATTTCAGTGAACTTCCTGCAAGAGATATTTTCTAGCTATATAGGAAATATAAAGTATCTTCTAATTAGGACTATTTAAGTTTCTCTTTCTTAGTTAAAATAGGAATATTTATATTTCTTATTTATCAGTCCAGATCTGATTAGGATTAGGAATAACTCAAGCATGCATGCATGCATATAAATATATATATATATATATATATATATATAGTGTTTCAGTTAGTATATGATGAAATTATCATGAATACAACACACTTTGGTTTGTTATTGATAGTGGGGTCCTCTCATTGTGTTAGAATCTATTATTGTGAAGCTAGTAGTTTACTACCTTTTGTTTATATTAACTTTCAGACCTTTGTTTTCAGTTTCTAAACCCCTAGATCCTACACGCTAACCCTATAAGCTACCATCTTCAACCTTTCTCTAAAACTGTCCTGCTTTGTAAGCATTTTAAAGCAAGATAAGCACAGGATCTTCAAAATTAACATATTTTCCTCTGAACTTTCTGCCCACTTTCTCTACACGAAGAAGCAAAAAAAATTAAATAGAAATTTTATTATCCTCCTTTTCCTCTCATCCCCTTCCTTTCCTTCTTCAAAAAAAAAAAAAAAGTTGCATTGATTCTAAGGGCTTGAAGACGAGCAAGTGTGGTAGGACTGGACAGACACTAAAATCATTAAGCCAGACCTTGAAATAAGGATGATTTTTTGCAGTAAACTCTGCACCAAACTTCAAAAGAGATTAGAATGACCCAGCAACCCAAAATCGATGAATGAAACATAAAAAGAAACAGCCACTACACTAAAGAGGAACAACTTCAAGTAATCACCAAGACTTCCATCATGTTTTTTCAGTGAAATCAAAGGATTCGTATTCATGCAAAATGATAGAACCACCCCATGAGGAACATTAAAATATCATGGCACTTTGACTGCTGTAATTGGCAAAATGATGGTAAGAGCTGTTGACCATACCTGTTGGTTAATTCGTGAACTAACCCAAGAGCGCAAAGATGTTTGGGCAGTTTCCAGAACATTGTTCTTGCCATCAAAAATTAAACCCGGAGCAAGGTTCTTTCCACCACCAGACACAACGGTCAAGGAGCTTGTCTGGAAGGACCTGCAGAAGAACATATGAGACTTACAAGACTGTCTATATATGTTTGGCTACATAAAATTCTTGAAAGAGTATATACTTGACAGCCTGAGCATCAGCTTTCATAGCAGGAGTTCCAATTGGAGGCAATGGTTGGGACACTATGGGTGCATTGAATCCAGCTGAGACTTCAATGCTTGCCAAGCCATTCCCCTGAGGAGCCTCAAAATCAGAGCAAATGCTGTTTGATGCCTCTCCACCAACTGGTGCATAATTGTTATTTGAGATGGAAGACACAGTAACGCTTTGCAAATAAGAACGAGGTTTCCGTGCCATCTAATATCAACAAACTGAAGTAATTAAGCAACAAGTTTTTTATGCAACAAATGCTAATTCAAAGTAAAACTGCAATAGAACCTTTGAAACCCTAGACTTTGCCTTGATTTCTTTCTCTCTCTGTTCTCGTCGATCATTCAGCATTTGCCTCTTTGACCTCACCTCAATGAAATCATCATCATCGCTAGGTGCTTCTATGCCAGGTTGCTCAAATACACGCACGATTCCACTTTGCAAAGGAGCATCTACATCCTCTCTGGAGTGAGAGATGTTCTGGATCTTTCTCAAAGATTCTTTTCCAGCTCCCTTTTCAACCCTGCTTCGAGAATCTATCTCCCGTGAACTTGCTGGCCTTGAAATTGAGCCCTCTGATTCAAATGGCTGTTTTGGTTGTCTATTTGCAACAACCATCCTCCTAGACCCACTTCTTGCTCCAGCACGCCCATAACTGATTTTAGACTTATCATCAACCTCTGGTCCAGAAGATTGCTTCCTATCAGAATTTTCCCGAACTCGAAATTCTGTTCGCAGATGTCGAGGTTTCCTCTGAAATCCACTAGAATCTGAGCGAGAAACTTCAGAAGCCTGAAATGATGATCTTGAGCCAGAAGTTTTTGCAGTGAAGGCATACCTTCTCCCTCTCCCACCTGATATTAGGCCTGGACCCTTTGAAACTCCTAAATATTTTTCTTTGGAAACTGATAGAGATGATAGTTCACCAGTTTGAGACTGGCCTTCCAATTCTTGAGTAGGTACATTTTTTAAATTCTTCACAAATGAATTTTCTCCTTGAAAACTTGATTCAGTGCTAGAATTGCTATCACCACTGTGAGAACGATCTCCTTTGCCCTGGTGTATTTTTATAGTGCTATCAGATCTTTCTCTCAGTGGCAAGGAATTTCCTTCTTTCGCAGCCATATGAGATAGATCCAAGTGTCGTGGGAGAAGGCCTTGTTGGTTATCCATTGAAATTGATGAAACATCAGCTTTCACAGTGTCTTGACCAGGTTGAATAGGTACAGCACCTCCAACATTCTGATTGAAAGGAAAATTACTTGGATTACTGGGCCGGACCAAGGACATTGACTGAGGATTCAAAGGCAAAACCCCCTGTGAAATGGGAGGTGTATACCTCAGCTGACCAAACTGAAAGAGAGGAGGCTGTGATGGGTGCATGTGAGTGAGGGATGGGCCAACTGGGGGATGGAGATGAAGAGGCATCTGTATAGAACCAATCTGTATGGCTGGAACTGGTGAAGGTATCAGAGAAGGACCAGAAAATAGCCCAAACTGAAGCTTAACAGGTACCTCTGGCAGATTACTAACAGACAGAATACTAGACATGACAGTCTGACCAGATGAAGATTGGATTTGGGGCTGAATGGACAAGCCATGACTAGTAGGAGCATCACAATGATCCTTAAGCTCAGGTGATGCTGAAGTTTGAGAAGCATTTTTGGATTGAATTGCCATGTCTTGAATTGCCTTCTCTGTTTCCTGGAAGATTCTTGAAGAATTATCGACATTCACTTGAGTTGAACCATCCACTTGAAGGGTTTGCCCATCACTGCACATTGTATCAATAGATCCCTGTTCTTCTGAAGGTTGTGGTATCACAAATTTGGTTTCTTCATTCCTTGAACTTCTTTCAAACCCATCATTGGGCATCCCAACCTCAACACCCTCATTGAAGCCCAAGACCAAGTTGTCAATCATGTCAGGTGGACCTTTATCCTCTAAATGCATGTCTTCAAAATCTTGAGTCAGGTTAATATTTTCATCTTCTCCGTCGTGCACTTCATCTTCTTCCCCATAACCATCATCATCCTCATCATATTCTTCTTGTTCCTGCAACTGTATCATCATATTTTATTTTTTGGATAAATCAAAGGTGAGTAATTAAAAAGGAACAGTCAGTAATCGAGATGTTCAAGTGACAAAAGCCAGCTACAATGGGAAAATACAAGAGATCTTAGGCTGTTCCTAAAACCAAATAAAAAAACAGCCAAAACAAGAAGCAGAAAGGCAGTCTACATACTGACTAACAGCAAGATGATGGACGGTGGCAAATTCAGGAAAAATTATTAAAGCAACATTCACACAACAGTCTATCCAAGATTCAGTAACCCATAAATTAAAAACTTGAGGCAAAAATCTTTTAGACATGGATGCATATCCAACAAGTTGGAGATTGAAGCATCAACATTTAACAAGCTAGAACTACAGGTCACAAGGTGAGATTGCAAAACAAAGCAGAACCACAGAAACAAAAACACAAGAATCACCAAGCATTAAATACACAAGTGAATGTGGAGATTTGATGATTAGGAAGATGATATACTAAAGAAACCCTTCTTGTTAATGCCCGTGCCATTGCATGTTCCATTGAAACCTTCACCCACCCCCACCCCCACCCCCACCCCCACCCTCAATTCCCAAAAAGAATCTTTATTTGAATTACCATAACTCAGCACAAAAAAGATTAGTGAAGTAACAAGAACCACATAGCAAGGTCATGAGCTCATTCAGTCCAACCACAACAATCACATTAACTTCCTTAGGCAGCAATTTTATGTCACAAAACCTATCACTCCAGAGACTGTGGTTTATTGCAAGATCTTAAGCAAACAAAATTAAGTATAAATAGAATCAACAAAAATAATATCCCTGGACCCAAAAACAATAACTATGGCAGCAAACTCAAGCAAAACTTATCAAGGAAGGACTTCCAAAGAAAATCTCAAACAATACTAGTTTATTTTTGGAAAATATACCAGCAACTGTTCATCGTCCTCAACAGCCCATTCCTCATCGTCCCCATTGGAGAGAATACTTGAGCCACTCATCATATTCTCTTTCTCAGCTTCAGTATGCAAGGCTGCAGATTCATTTTCTGGACCCAACAAGGCAACATCTTTGCCTTCACCAGCTGATAACATTGGAGAATCTCCAGATTCATCCAAATCATCATGAGAGAGATGAACCGGAGAATCAGGGGGGCTTGAAACAGAGAGTGAAGACTGTGAGTCACACCTTGTGTTCCTATTCAGTTTCTGTACCTCAGTCTCGGTATTCTCTTCCTGGGAAATTATTTCAGCTCGTCCAAGGTTCTGTTGATAACTGCTATCATACCTTGGCTGCATGGTAGATTCATTTCTAGCTCCATGATTGTACCGCATCTCATTCTCTGGAAAGGTTGAGGGCCCAGGACGTTCATTCTCACCTCTATAAGGGTTTCTGTGCAATGAAGCCATAGATGGAGGGGGTAGAACACGAGGCTGCCTCATGGGATACCGTGACCTCCCAAATGAATAGAGCCCATCTGCCTCGTGGTTTTGATACATTCTTTCATGGTATTGAGGATAAGGATTGCCCTGACTAAGACCATGCCCCCATGCACTATCAGCAAAGTTCTCTTGAAGCTCAGGTTCAATCTCTGAGTTTCTACTAAAATAATCTCCATCCCCAGAAATATTCCACCTTTGACTTCTAATTTGTTGACTAAGATCATCCACATGAGGATCAGTAATCCTTCCTTTATGATAAGGCCTAGAGGGCATTAATCCAGGTCCTCCATAGAACTCTTTCCTAGAAAATGCTCTCCCTCCAACAGATGCATCTCGCCTAGGACTAGGGTGACCATTCTCCTGGTCTTGTGGAACAAATGCTGCACTGTTCTCATTGTCAAATACATCTCTCTTCCATGAATTCACAGGTTTTCCTCTATCTAAAAAAGCTGAAGAGCCATCTCTAGAAAAGTGAGGCCTAGAACCCATCTCAAATGGTCTATTCACTACTGAGGAATCAGAGGATACTGAAGCTGTGATGCTCTCCACCATCCTTTCACTTTCTTCCCAATCACCAACATCTATCGCCCTGGAAACATCTTTTTCTGTCACCATCCCTGTCATTTTCTCATCTGCAACACCAGAAGAAATGTCATTGCCACTCTTTTCTGCTTCAGCTTGCCTCTTCGCAATTTTTTTTTCCAATTCTAAGAGTTTCTGCCTAGCACCTTGTTTCCTCCTCTCCTCCTCCATAAACAATCTCTGTTTCTCCTCCTCTCTAGCTATCCGATGTTCTTCTGCCCTTCGGATGGCTTCCAGTCGCTCTTGTTCAGCTCTCCATTCAGCTTCTTTAGCTTCTTCTTCCAACCTTCTCTGCATTTCTTCTTGTTCCCTAGTTAGCCTCATTCTCTCCTCTTCTTCTCTACGAGCTAACTCCATAGCCCTTTCCTGCTCTTCAACTACCCGCTGCCGTTCCAGTTCCTGCATCTTCTGAACTCTCTCAAGTTCAGCCTCAAAAGATTCCCGAACAGGATCATGGAAATCAGTCTGCTTAAGCACATCCTTCTTCTTCTTAACCAAACTGATAAGCCCCCCGGAGAAGGGATCCCGTCCATCAAAACCAGAAGTTCCAAAATCCTTCATGAAAGGGTCCTCTAGATAAGGTTTTTCACTCTTTGAAAAGGGGCGTTTCTCCTTACCAAAATTCAGTATGGGGTCATTAACTGAAAGCCCTTTACCACCCACAGAAAATGATGATTTAGCAACTGAGTTATTCTGGTACGAATCACCCCTGAATCTGTTGTATTGTTCACTTCCATAACGATCTCGAGTATTCCGTTCAGGCCCTCGATTGCCAAAAGAATTGATAGTATTACTCCAGGGCTGTCTCCCTCCTTGCCCATAACCCACATCCCTACTTTCAGTATTGTCCTGAGAACTGTCCCGGAAAGCCGAAGGGATGTACTTATTCTCCTTGACTGTTTCTCTGTTCAGACTAGGTGGTCTTACACCAATACTGTTTCTTTCATTTCCAGCCTCTTGGGTAGGGAGTCTATCTTTTGTAAGAGGTGAAGAAACTCTCCATGAGTTTCCTTCCCTTCCCTCTCTGCTTAGTGTTCTGACATCTCTTCCATAAGTGTCAACCTTAGTGACTTCACTGGAAAAAATCTTTCCAGCTTCATTGTCACGCTGTCCTCGCCTGTCAAAAAGATTGTGAGCTGGTTTCTGTGGTAAAACACTTGGTCTTGGAAAATCAAAATCCCTCTCCCAGTAAGCCTCATTCTTTGAAAAACCATGATCTCTCCCTCTGTCAGTCAAACCATGCCCTGTGTCCCGCTCATCATCTGCCCAATCTGACCTAGGATTCAACCGAACTAATGGCAAAGGACCCAACAAGTACTCTTGCTGTTTCCGCTCTTTCTCGGATATAACAGAACGACCCAACCGTCGGTTGTCACCACCATACTCATCCAATCCATTACCCAAATTATTCCTTGCCTGCATATGGGGACGCATATCAACAACCCTACTCAAACTAGATCCATCCCTCTGCTCATTACCTAACTCCTCACTCAACACCTGCTTCTGTTTCTGACTCAAACCATCCTTCTGCTTCTTTTCTGGCCCAGACACAGCAGGCAAAGTTGCCTTCAATGAAGGAAAATCCTCACCCCTCAAAACCACAGCTTTCTCCACCACTGAATAACTCCATCGACCGCCAGAAGCAGCAGCCGGACCCACTGGCCTCACAGAAGGCGGCATATACACACTACCGGTGCTCGCTTTATTAACCCCATTACCCACATTACCCCCTCCCAGATCACCACCACCGTAATTATTTACATTGTCAACTCCATTATTATTACCACTAACATCCAACCCTTCTTTCTCCTGCACAGCAATTGCAGCAGGTTTACTCCATCCCATACCAGCAGAACTAGGCCGAGGCCCATTTCCAGGACCACCACTACCATGCCCGCCACCAGATCCCAATGAATCAAACCTTTCATGCTCTTTACGCAAGGATGGCAAATTCAAGGGGGGTGGAACAGAAAGTTTCGGCCCAGCAGCTTTTTGCGAGCTACGTGGCCTCGAAAGCACCACCATTCCTCCTCCACCTCCTCCTCCAGCCCCACCAGGCCGCCCCCGACCCTGCCCATAATTATACTGATTATTATGGTGATATTGCTGTTGCTGTTGCTGGCCATAAGATTTATTCAAATTCACAGATACAAACTTAGACCCGACTCCAGGATTGGCCATTTCACGGTCCGACCCAAGATTACAAGGAGGATTCTGATTCAGATCCCCGCCAAAGCATCAAATACAAAAAAACAACAAAACCCTAACCCTAAAGAGTTCCTCTTCTTTATTCCAATTGAAGCAGATCTCACAGTATCAATTAAAAAATTAGACTCCGCAAAATCAAACCCTAGAGAGTGAATCGATAGTCTCTGTAATCCTGATCGAGTAAGGACAATTAAACACAATTAGTGAAATTAATCAGCTACCAACAACAATAACGATCTCAGTGTAATTAGGGTTTGAAGAAATGGGAGTAGGTGTAGGATAAGGGGATTACCTCCGGGGGCGTAAGTTAGAAACGGCAAGGATATCGTGCGCCGCGGGAGACAAGAGGTAGAGAGAAGTTTTTTCTTAAAAGTGAAGACTACTGTGAGGCAGAGAGAGAGAGAGAGACAGCAACCGAGAGAAGAAAGAAATGAAGCTGAAGCAGTGCGCTCGGGAGTGAAATTAAGGAAAGTTTTTTTTTTAATTATTAGTTATATGTTTTGTCCCTTTTATAGTTGGTTAATTTATGTTTGTGTCTGAGTTATTTGTGTCTTTTTATGTCTTAGCTGACTTAAGTTCAGTTCTTTGCATCTTAGTCCCTGTAGCAGCAACCGGTTCTTTTCTTGGCTCCTATCGAGCTAAACAAACAAGAGTTGCTTTCCTCGTTCTTCTTCCTACTGAATTTTGCTTTCAATCTTCCCTCCTTTTGTTGTCATTATCATACTGATTTTAACTTTCTTCTATTGCTATTGTTGGCAATTTGTTTCCATAGAAAAAATGTTATTTTATTAATTTTGGGTTGTAAGGATATTCTATTTAAAAATAAATAAATGGGAATATATATATATATATATATATAAATTGGATGATGATCTTGGTGCTAATATAGGTATAATACTAATAAATGTGATGATGAGAATGGTTTTGATCATAAGAAGAGAAGATAGATGATGATTATCTAGTTATAGTAATAGTTATTATTTGGTGCAATATATCTTTCTTCTAATTATGAATTCCAAAACTTTCTAGGCTCCGATCCTAACACTTCTTCTGGCTCAATATTATATTTTATGGGCAAATTACTGTAACTCAGGCTACTGCACATCCAGACTCATTGTTGTGTGGATTTTCATAGTGCTTTTTTTTTTCCATCACAAAACTTTATTTTTATTTCTTGTAGAATCAATACGAAGGTCAATTTAAGTTAATTTGTTAGGAAACGGTAAAATTAACAAACAAGGTACTAAAATGAGAAAAATCAGAAAATTGGTGGCTTTTTCAAGTTTCTGATGAATTTTTTATTGTAATTCTCATACTTTCCGAATTATAAATATTAGGTTACTCTAACTTTCAATTTTTCAAAAAAAAATCAATTTTTTTCCAAAACTTTATATTTTTTATTTTTCAATCCATGGTTTAAGAGATGAGAAAGGAAGTCATCATATTCTGGTGATGGAGAAAAAATCATTGTTGACACCAATTTTGGCTACCAAAATAGTTGATCTTAGTGTCAATGGGTTCTATTTGATGAGGAGAATTCCACTTATGTATTTTTTTTCACCTTCAAATTGCCTAAAAAAACATATATGAACTTGGAAATATTTTTTTATTTTGGGTTCATTTTAGGTTTTTACACGATTTTTTGAAGCTATGGGTGGGTTTATTAAGGTATATATGGTGTGTTCTAGGTATTTTGGGTAAAAACAACGGGTTGAAAATCAAATTTTTTAGCAAAAAATACATAAAGCTAATTTTTCAGGAACCATTAATCATCGGAAACTAAGCCAGCAGATAACGTGATGTCCTTTGATATTTAGAAAAGAGGACAGACGATGCATCTACTACCCCTACTATTGGCAAAAAATAAAAAAGGTTTGGCTGGTAGGTCAAGCTTCTTTCATGAATGTGGCAGGAGAGCCATGCCTTTTTATAGGCTAAACGCGTGGGCAACCCAACACCCTTGGCCTGTTTATTTTTTATTTAATATATTTTTAACTCCTTAAAAAATACATTATTTCATCGTTTTTTTTTTTTAAAAGGTTTTTTATTTTACTTGAAAAAGAAATCTCTTTTCTTTATTAAATATTAAAAAAATTAAGGTTGTTTATTTTAATTTTTTATTTTTTATTTTGTTTGATATAAAAAAGTCTCATGCACCTGATTGACGTATAATTACATGAAAAATAATTTTGGGAATAATTTTTTTTTAAATCCAATTGAGTTCATTACCCAAATTATAAGTTTGGCAGGTTAACCTCAGTTAATTCAGATTTTTTTTGTCATCTTTTAAATTGAATGTTTTTATTTCCTATTTGGTATTCAACTTTTTTTTATTTACTATAAAAAAAAAAGCATTAAAAGAACCTGTATATTGATGCTTTTGTTGAAAAAAAATATATATCCACAATAAAGCACGAGTAAAATGTGTTGCTATGTTGTGTTGTAAAGAAGTTTTTGATGATCATGTCATTAACACATGTTTATATACTCTAAATAAATTGATTTCTTTATCTTATTCACTAATCTCTAATAGGTTGTCCTTATATTTTCCAATTCAAATGGCTTATGGTAGTGGTTAGTGCATAATATGTCATGAGCAACATCTTTTTTCTTTGTCGTCCCTCTCAATCAAAATCTTGAGGTATCCTTAAAATACGTCAAAGAAATATAGAAGTTCATGTACTAATTTGTTTTTAGGAGAAAGCCATCCTTCAACCATACTTTGTTAAGTCAATAAAGTTTTTGTTTATTCTTTACTTCTAATTAGCTTTCTTTATCAAACCACGTTTTCTAACTAGTTTTGATATCCCCTTCCTCAATAAATATCACCGTCAACAACTTCTCCAGTTTTTCTTCTAGTTCCTTTCTTTTTTTTTAATGAACAATTTTTTTCTTTTATTTCATTGGTCAACATCCACTTTTCATACTTAAGATATGTTTTGGCATTACAGCTAAAACATTGTTTGCTCAAAATTAAAATTTTTTTACTTAAAATTAATTTTTTTCGTGTTTTTGGATTGTTGTGCTCATATCAAAAATAATTTTTTTAAAAAAAATATTATTTTAATACATTTATGAGCGAAAAACACTTTAAAATGCAACATCCACTACACTCCAAAATAGAAACTTACTTTATAGGTTATTACCTCGAGTAGAATGCTAGGCATTGCCATAAAGATCCCATGCAAATATGTTGGTGTTTACTTTAAACAAACCTCATTCTCTTTCAATATTTTTCAATCCAATCTTGTCCCAACCATAATGCACTTTATGGGGTTTGCTATAGTTAATAGAATCTTAATCAGTTCTTCTAGTAGAATGGGTCTCATGTCATTTTTTTGCCAAGAATATTCATCGGTATGGTTTTCCCTTTGTAAGGTCTTCTAAATAAAATTGAAGAACTAGTATATGCTCGCTCTTTATCTCTTCAACACTATGTCGTATTGGAAACTTCATCATTTGGTGGTATCTGAGCATTATTTCTTACAAAGCATTAATCTTTTTGAAAACCTCTATTCCTACTTTCTAATTTCCCCCCCCAGTAATCTCTTTTCCACTACTCTCCTCCCTTTCTTTTCCTATTTTCATTTTGTCCAACCTTCCAATTCCGGCCTCTACCTCTGTCATTATTGGAACTCTCGTTCATAACCCTAGTTACTTACTTTTAACTTCAATTATTGTCTTATTCCTGATGCTTCAACAATAGGTCCTTTTTTAACTTTTAGTTGTGGAGTGTTAAAATAAATTATCATAACCCATTTTTGGGTTATTCCTAAAAATTTACCATTTTTTTCTTTTAAAATAAATAATAATAATAATAATAATAATAATAATAATAATAATAATAATAATAATAATAGCAAGAGGACTGACAATGTGGCAAAAGCTGGTCGAAGAAGATCTCAAGTACATACAGAAAAATCGGGTTGAAATTTTGAACAAATTTGGAATATAATTATACTCCGGTGTACCCAAGACTGAAGAGACAATGTAGATTCAAGGTTAAATTAAATAATTATTGGATAAATCTGCATAAAAATTAAGTCTATGGACATAATTAGATTTTTAATAGGCCAATTTGATTTAATCATAAGTCAATTTAAGAATTTAATTATGTTTAAGAATTAATTTGGGTCAAATTAAAGGATTTAATTCAGTGTAAGGACTTAATTATACTTTAAATGGGTCAAATTAATTTTATTAGGGACTTAATTGGTGAAACATTAAATTTAGAAGCCTAAGTTGGGCTTAATTGAGAAGATTGAAATTTTAATTTTTATGAAGTCAACTGGTTCAAATCAAGGATAAAATTGCAAAAAAAATAGAAGTTTAG
>Ga0307515_10013909_pt1 | contig 14980 bp, 11 predicted proteins | sample 17_EM_MG_FD_194513 | JGI IMG/M metagenome (GOLD analysis project Ga0307515, IMG submission 194513) | Populus trichocarpa ectomycorrhiza microbial communities from riparian zone in the Pacific Northwest, United States - 17_EM | ecosystem: Host-associated > Plants > Roots > Unclassified | place... | reverse complement strand
CTGAAACCTCCCAAAACTCGGAGACGTCGTTTTTTTTTTTTTGGTTTTGTTTAATTCAAATTGAGGAGAGGAGGTGAGTAAGGTACAGTGATTCAGTGAGTGAGTGGAAATTAGGGTTTTACAAAAAAAAAAAAACGAAAAAAGAAAAAAGCGCGAAGCTGAGACGGAGCTTTTTTATTAGAGCCGTCAAAGGGAGACAGGGCAGAGAACGTGATGCTAGCTTTGGCTTTTTTGTACGATGCATAGTTACTCAAGGGTTAACTCGAGACGAAGCCCGAGTCTCAGGTTAAGAGATGATTAACCAGAATTAATCTCTCGATTTTTTTAAAATCAAAATAATATTATTTCTATTAAAAATAAGTTTTTTAAAAAAAAAACAATTTACAAGTTGAAAATTTAGTTTTTTTTTCCTTTTATTCTTCTCAACTTGAACTGGTCGGGTCAGTGCCTATTGAGCCAATCCCAATTCTATAACTATTGTATGATTGTGAAAATCAAATATGGTCCCTTAAGTTTTAATACTTTATCATATTAATATCTATATTGTTTTTGGGTCAAATTGAACCTTGTATCAATTTTAATTCGTGTATATACGGTCCATATCCTGCAAAACAGCTCATTAGTGTAAAGTGGCTCTTATAAGTTAAATTTCTCAATGTCAAATCTGTAGTTTCAAAAAAACTTCAATATGACCCCCACAATAGTTGAATAGCAAGCCAAATCTAACGGTGAAGTGCAATTTTCAATTTTTAAGAATTTCTATAGGATATCTTCACATGTTGGAGAAGGTTTTCCAGAGGAAAGATCGAGAGAAAATAAATTTTGAAATTAATTATTTGAAGATGGTTTCCATCAACTTTCATTTCCTATTATTAATGAAAGCATACGAAATTTTCAAAATTATACAACTAAAACTAAGATATTTTGATCTAAAAATATTAAAATAGGTTAATATAAGTCTCTCCATCAAACTCAAATGGATTGGATAAATACTACAACTTTTGTTATATTCATATTTATAAGTAGATGAAGGGACCGGTGTCGATCCTTAAATAAATTTTAAAATAAATGAAATGAAGGTTTATTTGGTGTGACTTAATCAACTTAGTAAGTCAACTCGCAACCTGGTTAAAATTTGATTTGAATTTTTTAAGAAAAATATTTAAATAATATTGTTTTAACCTTTTAAAAAAAATCTTGAAAAAACATTATTTTAAATTGACCCGAATCAACTTTGCTAGGATAAATAACTTTGGGAGGGACTTAAGAATTGGTAAAATAAAAAATAGGGTTCAATTTGGTGGTAGTTTTAGAGGGTTTGATAGGATAAATATCAATACTTATAGACCATGTGTGAGTTCTAATATTGCCGATAAGAGTTAGTTAAACATATGATGTATGTGTGTAAGTCGGGGGAGTTTTGGTGCAATGTCAATTGCAAAATCTATTGGTTTTTCATTGTTATATTGATTCGAGTTATAGGTACATGAGTGAGGAATGTTGAATATGGCTTGTAAGATCATATTGAATGTGAGTCAGATAATTATTTAGCAGTTGGTTAGTTAGTTTTGATTGTGATGAATTTGATCTCCAAAAATCAAAACCAATTGAAATGCAATTTGATTTTCATAGTCTCTTTTATAGCTCATGTGGCTTGTCTTTTTTTTTTAAAAGGGAAACGGCTAAAGTATAAGTAAGATATCTCTGACTCATTAGGGATGGTGGGTTAGGTAACTCGCTAAACCTATATATGCCTAGGCTTAACACTTGGTTGAGCCTAGAGATGGTGGATCAGACAACTCGTCAAACCTATATATGCCTAGGCTCAATGCTTGGCTGAGACTAGAGATGCTGAGTTATCTACTAGTTTAATATGTCTAGTAACTAATCGATTGGTTACATGTGACATTATTAAATTCATGTAAATACATATTTATTATTAATAAAAGCTTAATTTATCTTTAATATTCATATAATATTATATTAATGAATCTAATATTTGATTTATAAATCTAGAGTAATAATAAAGTCCATGAGACAAAAATGCTTTGCAAAGGAAATTATAAAGTTGTTATAATTATAAGATTCATATTGCATCAAAGTATTGTTCTTAAAATATTAATGGTTGATACTCTCTTAAATATTGAACATTTATTAGAGCCATAGAGATTGGTACATAATATGTTCTTACATTTATGCAAGGAAGCAATTGTTCTTATAAGCTGAGGTATAAGGGATACCTAGAACTAATATGTAGGTATTTGTCATAAAACATGTGCACTAAACTGACCCATATGAGAGTTTCATATGGAGAAATCATTTATATCTATGGAAAGGCTCACGTGACAGTTGTGTAAGTGATCCTTAAACTTAAGATCATTAAGTTATCTTATATATAGAATGTTATGTTTTGATCTTGTTACATGTTATCTTAATCGAGGAAATGAAAGAGTAGACATTAGGTATAGAATGAACTATATGAAGGTACTTGAATGATCAAGAGAGGATTCATCACCCTAGGTGAATTAGAAAAAATGTTCCATCTGTTCTCAAATAGTATTGAATGAGAAATCCTTAGCCAAAATGAAATGAGATTTGAAAAGAGTTTCAAATCTTATTCAAACGATCAATGACTATTATGTAAGAACAAATATGATTTAACATGATAAACATACTCTGTACTTAAATGTTAAATTAGAATATTATTGATGAAATGATAATAATTACATGGAGAAATCGGTCACTGAAAGGTTAAGTCAAACCAATAATGAATCCTACCAGAAAATCTACGAATACAAAAGAACTCACTGACAAAAATATTCTGTCGGTATTTTGGCATGGTATTTACCGATTGAATTGTTCCTATCGTCGTTTCTTTTGGTATTTATCGACGAAAAATTTCTATCGGTAAATACCGAGGGAATCCTAATCGGAATAAAAGGATTTAAAAAAAAAACCAAAAAGCACGATGAAGTGTAATTTTTTATGGACACTTTTACCAAAGTAATTACAGTTGGATTCAAACAGAAAAAGCTGTATAGTGACATGTCACTTATACCAACAAATTTGTCGAGGGATTGATAGACAGAAACATTCCGTCGATAATTTCATCGGTTATAGTTAATATATGACCTGATCGACCCTCTCCTCCCCCATTTCTCATTCTTCCCCTCTGCAACTAAACAACCCCCCCAAATCTGCAACTAACAGCCCCCCCTCTCCCCCCTACATCACCCCCTATTTCAATACAACTCATCCTTCCTCGATTTGTCCAGTCATAACAACAATTTTATTGTGATTTTTCCATTTTAAGTAAGTAAATCTATCATTTTTAAAATTTGAACACAATTTTGAAATGTCAATTTTTTTATTTTATATTTTTGTAGTATATGTATTTTGTTTGGGAGTTTACTTGTTTTATTTTTTTCCTCTAATAAACTTGCTGCATGGATACATGATTTTATACATGTTATGGTTTGTTTTAGATTTTCTAAAATTACATTTGTTTGTAAATTGTTGAAACTTATGTCGAATTACCTACTTAGGTGTGTTGTGATGATATAAATAGTGGCTTGTTTAACGACTCCATTTTATATTTTGTCAATTTTATTGTCGAGTTGTAATTTTTGTAAATTAATGTGTACAAATTTATATGTACGTAAATAATTAATAATGAATTAAGAGAAGTATGAAAGTAGGTTGATTATTTACTTAACATGGTTAATTAATACATATTGTTGTTATCATTATTTGATACATATAGGTCCAATATAAGTCATGAATGTATAAGGATTCACCCCAAGGATTGTGGAGGATGAAGTACTGTAATGAGATTCAGGGTTTTATTAAATACGTAACATCTATTTCGAGAAATATTAATGGAGGCGGTATTAGGTGTCCATGCAAGAGGTGTCAAAATAAAAAGTTTCTCCATCCAGCTGTTGTAATGATGCATCTTCTACACAAAAAGTTCATGGAGGAATACTTGTGTTGGTATGCACATGAAGAACCATTTGTTCCTCACAAGACCATGGCAAAAAGGATGGTTGGGCCAACTTCTAATGCTAGCTACGTGTATGGAGTTGAAATTGACAACAGTAATCCTTATAGGACTATGGTTATAGATGCGATGAGAATGAATCAGGGTCATGCCGGTCAATGTCCAATCGTAGATGAAGAATCTAATACAGATACGATCAGGTTTTTTGATCTTTTGAAAGATTCTGACCATTCATTATGGGTTGACTGCATAAATCACAATAAATTATTAGTTGTTGCACAAGTGTTTACCGTCAAGTCGGATTATGGGTTGAGTGAGGCCAGTTATGACATAATTGTTGAATAGGCGAGAAACATTCTATCTAAAGGGAACATGCTGAAAGAGAACTTCTATGCTGCTAAGTTCATAATGAAACCCCTCGGCCTAGGATACTAGAAAATTGACATGTGTCAAAACTTCTACATGTTGACCGAGTGCAGAACATTTGAGCATTCCCATTATAAAACCAGAACTGACAGGGAAAAGACTCTTGTAGCACATAAAAAAACTTAAATACTTCTCAATCACACCTAGACTGTAGAGGTTATTTATGTCACCAAAGACTACTGAGCATATGACATGACACCAATCACACGATGCAGTTGATGGAGTGATGGTGTACAAAAACGGATTCGCTGTAGACGCAAATTCAGAAGAGGAAACTAATTTGCTGCTGTCACCAAATTCAGATAACACAATTCTGCATCGCAAACTCATTTGTTGCGGACAACACAATTCGACAGCAAAAACTGTTTCACGGCGAACAACACAATTCAACAGTGAAAACTGATTTGCTGCTGACACCAGAATTAGGCAGCGAAAACTGATTCGCTATAGACAACACAATTCGGCAGCGAAAACTGATTCGCTGCCGCCACAAAAATTCAGAAGAGGAAACTAATTCGCTGTTGTCACCAAATTTGGCATAAAAAACTGATTCGCTGTTGACAACATAATCCGGCAGCGAAAATGGATTCGTGGTAGACAACTCAATTCGGCAGAGAAAACTAATTGATGGAGACAACACAGTTCGGCTACGAAAAGTGAATCGCTGCAGACAATACAATTCAGCGGCAAAAACTGATTCTCTGCCAACGACATAATTCCACAACGAAACGGATTCGCTGCAGACAACACAATTAAGAGAGAAACCGATTCGCTGGAGATAACACAATTCGGCAACAAAAACTGATTCGCTGCAGACAACACAATTCGGCAGCGAAAGCAAAAATTGATTCACTACAGACAAAACAATTTGGCAATAAAAACTGATTCTCTCCCGACGACATAATTCTGCTGCGAAAATGGATTCGCTACAAAAACTGATTCACTGCAGACAACACAATTCGGCAGCGAAAGCAAAAATTGATTCGCTACAGACAAAACAATTTGGCAATAAAAACTGATTCTCTCCCGACGACATAATTCTGCTGCGAAAATGGATTCACTACAGAAAACACAATTCGGCAGGGAAAGTTGATTCCTTGTATACAATTCAATTCGACAGAGAAAAATGATTTGTGCCTAAACCAGAATTTAGTAACGAAAACTGATTCTCTGCGTACAACACAATTCAGCAGCAAAAACTGATTCCCTGCTGAAACCAGAATTTGGCAGCGAAAAGTGATTCTCTAGTGACAACACAATTCGGTAGCCAAAATGGATTCGCTACCGACACCATATTTCGGCAATGAAAACTGATTCGCTGCAGACAACACAGTTTGATAGCGAAAATTGATTCGTTGCAGACAACACAGTTTGACAGCAAAAATGATTCGCTGTAGACACAAAAATTCAGAAGAAGAAACTAATTCGCTGCTGTCACCAAAATTTGGCATCAAAAACTGATTTGCTGTTGACAACACAATTCGGCAGCAAAAACAGATTCGTGTTAGACAACTCAATTCGGAAGAGAAAACCGATTGGGTGCGGACAATACAGTTCGACAGTGAAAAGTGATTCGATGTAGACAATACAATTCGGCAGCAAAAACTGATTCTCTACCAACGACACAATTTAGCAGCGAAAACAAATTCTCTGCCCACCACACAATTGAAAGCAAAAACGATTCGCTAGAGACAACACAATTCAGCAACGAAAACTGATTCGTTGCAAACAACATAATTGGGAGGGTAAAGTGATTCGCTGCAGACAACACAATTGGGAGCAAAATCTTATTCGCTGGAGAGAACACAATTCGGCAGCAAAAACTGATTCCCGGCTGAAACCATAATTCATCAACAAAAATTGGTTCGCTGTAGACAACACATTTGGCAGCGAAAACTGATTCGCTGCAGACGTAAAAATTCAGAAAAGGAATCTAATTTGCTACTATCACCAAAATTCAGCATCAAAAACTAATTCGCTCTTGACAACACAATTCAGCAGCGAAAATGGATTTGCGGTAGACAACTTAATTCGGTAGAGAAAATTGATTAGATGTATACAACACAGTTCAGCAGCAAAAACTGATTCTTTGGCAACGACATAATTGGGCAGCGAAAATGGATTCGCTGCAGACAACACAATTGAGAGCGAAGCTGCTTCGCTGGAGACACCACAATTTGGTAGCGAAAAGTGATTCGCCGCAGACAACACAATTCGGCAGCAAAAACAAATTCTCTCTCGACGACATAATTCGATAGCGAAAATGGATTTGCTGTAGACAACACAATTAGAAGCGAAAACTGATTCGCTATAGACAACACAATTTGGCAGCCAAAACTGATTCGCTACAAACAACGCAATTCGGCAACGAAAGCTGATTCCCTATAGACAATTCAATTCAGCAGCGAAAACTGATTCATGCCTGAAACCAGAATTTAGCAGCGAAAACTGATTCGCTGCGTACAACACAATTCGACAGCAAAATCTGATTCCCTGCTGAAACCAGAATTCTGTAGTGAAAAGTGATTCTCTAGTGATAACACAATTCGTCAGCCAAAACAGATTCGCTGCCGACACCATTTTTTTGTAGTGAAAACAGATTCGCAGCAGACAACTCAATTCAGCAGAGAAAACTGATTGGCTGCAGACAACACAGTTCGGCAGCGAAAAGTGATTCGCTGCAGACAATACAATTCGGCAGCAAAAACTAATTCTTTGCCAACGATATAATTGGCAGCGAAAATGGATTCGCTGCAGACAACACTTATGGAGCGAAAACTTATTTGCTGTAGACAACACAATTCGACAATGAAAACTGATTTGTTGTAGACAACACAATTCGACAGCGAAAAGTGATTCGTTACAGACAACACAATTGGGAGCGAAAACTAATTCGCTACCCACCACACAATTCGACATGAAAACTAATTCGCTGCAGAAAATACTATTCAGAAGCGAAAACTAATTCACTGCTGAAACTAGAATTCAACAGCGAAAACTAATAAGCTGCCGACAACACAATTGGGTAGAGAAAACTGATTTGCTACTTAAATCAGAATTCGATAGCGAAAACTTATAAGCTGCCGACAACACAATTCGGCAGCCAAACAGATTCGCTGCAGACAACACAATTCGACAGCAAAAACTAATTCTCTACCAACGACATAATTTGGCAACGAAAATGGATTCGCTGCAGACAACATATATGGAGTGAAAACTTATTCGCTGTAGGCAACACAATTCGACAGCGATAACTGATTCGCTGGAGACAACACAAATTGGTAGTGAAAACTGATTCCTTGCAGACATAAAAATTCAGAAGCGAAAACACATTTGCTGGTGACAACACAATTCAGCAGCGAAAACAGATTTGCTGCTAACAACATAATTCAGTAGGAAAAACTGATTCCCGCCCACCACACAATTTGGAAGCGAGAACTGATTCCCTGCCGACACCATAATTCGGCAGCGAAAACAAATTTGCTACAAACAACATAATTCAGCAGTGAAAACAAATTCGCTACAGACAAGCTAATTCGACAACGAAAACAAATTCACTAGATATTATAATTCAGCAGCGAAAACTGATTTGCCGTTGAAACATGAATTTGGCACTGAAAACTGATTCGCTGTTGAAACCATAATTTGGCAGTAAAAACTGATTCACTGTAGACACTATAATTCAACATCGAAAACTGATTCACTGCCAACAACACAATTCGACAACGGAAATTGATTCGCCGCCGACAACAACAAAATTCGACAGCAAAAACTGATTCATTACCAACCACACAATTCTGCAGCGAACACAGATTTGCTGTAGACAACTTAATTTGGTAGCGAAAACTGATTCGTTGTTGATACCATAATTCGGCAGCGAAAACGGATTTGTTGCAGACAACACAATTTGGCACCAAAAATTGATTCGCTACTGACACAAATGTTCAACCACAGACAACACAATTCGACTGCGAAAACTTATTCACTATGGACAACACAGTTCGGTTGCAAAAACTGATTCACTGCTGAAACCAGAATTTGTTAGCAAAAAGTGACTCACTACTGACAACTCAATTCCCTTGGTTGTGGTTTCGCTGGATAGCAGACATGGACAGTGGGAATCTCATTAATCCATTCATGCGCGTCACTAATTAGATGATGAGGCATTTGGCTACCTTAAGAGAATCATAGTTACTCTCGTCGTTTACCCGGGGCAACTTGGGTTACCTTGGTAAACCGTAAACCACACAAACCTCATATAAAGATAAAAAAAAAGAAGCAAATTACGAAACTAAATTCTCAACAATCTCAATTTTAAAAGATAAAATCGACAAAAATAAAAAAAAAATCATAACAAAAATTTAAGAAAAAAAGAAAAAGAAAAAGAAAAGCAAAACACTATGGATTACTATTGTAATCCGTTGTGTAATGGGTGTTTGGTGAACAGTGGTTTCCCCCACATCCTTTAATTTTTGTTGCTTCATAAAGTTTAATAAAATGGTTTGTCTCTAAAACTATTTTTTTTAACTATATGAGAAAAAAATAGACTATAAAGAAGCCAACATCAATTAAAAAAACCCACGAAATCCATTAAAACAAACACCCCACCAAACTCATAAACCATTGCCGCACGACTTACCTGACAAACCCGCAAAACCACGCTAATATTAAAAGATAAAATCTATGAAAACAAATATGTAAAACAAAATCATAACAAAAATTCAAAGAAAAAACAAAGAAAGAAAGAAAGCAAAACACTGTGGATTACTATTTTCATTTATAGTACAATGTGTGTTGGTGAACAATGGTTTCCTTGTACCCTTTAATTTTTGTTACTTTATAAAGTTTAATAACGTGATTTTTCTCTAACAATATTTTTAAAACTATATGAGAAAAAAATAGACTATAAAAAAAGTCAAGTTCAATTAAAAAAAGAAAAAAACAGACAACCCACCAAACTCGTAAATCGAGGCAACTGGGTTACCTTGGCAAACCCGTAAACCATGCTAACCTCATTGACTTGACCAAAAAGTTGATGTCTTCTTCCAAGTGTAGGAGTGTCGAAGTAATAAATAACCTAGCAAGACCGGGGTCGAACCACATGGAGGTTAACTATATAAATTATAAATAACAATAACAATAATAATAATAATAAGAAGAAGAAGAAGAAGAAGAAGAAGAAGAAGTTGAAGAGAACTTTGAGATGTAAGATTAATGTGAGGATTTAAACAAGGATAAAATAATTGTCAAGGTTAAAGGATCCACTAATGGTATTTCAAACAAGTATGGTATAAACTCTTTTTATTACTCAACTGGAAACCACACATAAAGGAGGCTCCAATCGGATTATAAATTGTTAACATGATTGCACTAGTTATCTTATTCGAATAATGCTAATAATTGTAAATGTTGTCAGGCATTCATGATTATAACTTATGTTAACAACAAATCAAGTTCCTTTCATAGCACAGGTGTCGGTTATACCATACGGTTTGAGCTATAAAAGTGCCAAGTATTTGTTGTACAAAGGGTTACACAACATAAATCTAGATTAACCATTTAACAAGCAAAGTATTAAAAGTGAACAAGATAACAAATATAAAACATGTTAGTATCAAACATTAAAGTCCATCTTGAGTTTATACTACACTTATTCTTACACCATTAATGTAACCTTTTCACATTGACATAATATACTTAACTAAACACAATCAAAGAGGGAAACATAAATAAACAAGATTAGAACATAAATAAGATATAAGTTTACTAAGTAAAGGAAAGGAAATGAAAGACATAAACAAGATATTAATGAAAGCAAAACTTAAGCATTACAAAAAAAAAGAGAGCAAGAACATGATCTTGATCTGAAAACCAAGATATCTAAATGCATGGCAAATGCCTCCTTTTATAGGCCAAAATTTAGAACTATTGATTTGATGACTAATTGTTGAGTGGGTGACCACATCTTGACTTGGTGACAATCCTTATCTTCTTGTCAAAACAAAACGTTATTGATAACGTCAGAATTTGAATAGATTGTCCTCATGAAAGTTCTAGAAAATTGTCTCAGCTTTCCAAAAAAAACAATTCGGTGCATTTGGACTCCTAGAACTCGAGATATGGGTTAAACACTGAACAGTGTCTGGGCTGCAGGACAGATTTCGACTTCTCCGTTGTTGCTAAGATTTGGACTTCCAAACAACAAAATTGAGTCTTGCATTATCCATGAATGTTTTAAGTCTATGTCTTAGCTTTCTAGCCATATAAATCAAATTGAAATCCAAGATCTACAACTCCAAATATGACTCAATGACTGAACTGTGTTCCAGTTTGGACTGAACCATTTAAGATGAACATTTACTATAAATCAATTTCGGCCTGCATTTAAGATGAACATCTCTTTTCTAAGCTTAACCCTTTCTTTGTCTTCTCAATTTCAGTAGTTAAACTCATCAATCAATCATTTGATTTATGTGATAGGCCTGCATTTAAGATGAACATTTACCATAAATTAAAGGTATCTTATAGTATCAGACTTGTTATTATAAAACATGCTTTAGTTAAGGAGTTATTGATACTTCAAGTGCAAAATAATGATATAAAACCTTGATAAAAATGCACTTTTAAGTACTACTCACACCCTCCAACCAGCTTATTACTAGTCCCTAGTAATCAAAGCGTTAAAATAGATAAAACAATCTTTTTCTTTTAATATTTATACATATAACTTAATACACAATGCATCTTTAACCCATGTAATGAGCTTTTGACTAATGACTCCCAGACCAGTTGGTCTTAAAGCATTAGGTGTTGAGACACCTCTACGAGCTTAGTAACTCGGGTTGTAGATACTGATACGTAGATAGTGCAATGTTTGATTCCCTTAAGCTTTTATCCTCAACCCATATAACAAGCGTTGGGCCAATAGCTCCCAAGTCAGTTGACTTTAGGGTATTAAGTGTTTAAACACCCCTTCGGGCTTAATTGCTTAGGTTAGGGAGGCTACGAAACCAAACTTATCTACATTTTTATTATCATCATTTTTTTTTTTGCAAATTATATACTATCCCTTTCCCTTAGTTGTTACCTTTAACAAAAGAACATAAATAATGTAATAATCCAATCTGCAACCCACAATCATATGTTAAAGTGTGTGTGTAAAAATGAAGGTTTAAGAATATTTGTTAAATGAGTATATGAACAAAATTAAGTGATAACAATGTGAGAGTTTGTAAACCTGAATATTTCAAGAAGTATTCTGATAGACCTTGTTAAGAATGTTTACTAAGATGTGTCTTAAGAGTCACTTTAACAAAAGAACTCCTTTACTCTACCATCCTAGTAACAACAATTTTGCAAATGGTTTATGAAATAGAAAACACAGTTGTTATTTTTTTTTAATATCAACTATTGCCCTTTCCCCCCAACCAAAACGAGACATTGTCCTAATGTCCTAAGGTAGAAAGATAGAGTATAGAAGACATCACCTGAAACAACGAACACTGACAAACCTGAAACACATTTAAACAAATATAAGAAATAACAAAACAAAATAATATGCTATTAATAAAACTAAAAGACACAAGGATTCACAAACAAAGGCTCAAATCCAATCTAAGCTTTTTACGACTTTTCTTAGATGACCAATTTATACGACTCATGGAGGGATCAATTACAGGGATGAAAGATTGTAGTTGGTCAATCAATTGTTCAGCAGTAGCAGCAGAGATTATGATTTATCGTGCCGAAGATGTTAGAAATTCCTATTTCACAGCATGATCAAGAAAAGACAACAACTTATCATAAAAACCATTAACATTTAACAGACCTATGGGTATATGGTGAATGTGTAGTTGGGCCCAACAGGAAATATGAAAGATCTCTTTCAATGTGCCCAGACCACCTGGTAAGGCAATGAAGGCATCAACATGGTTAAACATTGCATCCATTCGATCAGACATCATGGCGACCTGTAGTTCCTCTCTAATTGTTTTTCCAATGATATCCCATTTTGCTAAAGCTTTGGGGACGACCCCCAAAACTTGACTCCCTCCTAAAAATGCAGCTATTGACACACACCCCCATTAACCCAAGGCTACCTCCCCCATACACTAAATGAATTTTTCTCTCATCTAGTACCTGACCAAGATGATTTGCTGATTCTAAAAACTCTATTTCTTTCCCAGGACTGGATCCACCGAAAACACAAATATTTTTTATGTGATGACTTGAGAAACCTGCCATTTCTACACACTTCTATATCTGTTGAATGTATGGGTTGAGTAGAAATGAAGGGAAAGAAGAGAAGATTTTATAGATGAGAAATTGAAAATGCAATCATACCACCTATATGTAGGTCAGCTGGAGTCTCATTCTCTCTCTCTCTCTCTCTCTCTCTCTCTTTATTTTTTTATTTTTTTAATTTTTTTTGAAAAAAAAAATGTGTATGTATAGGTAGTTGTGATTGTGGCTCACATCTTCCCTTGGTTTTACGTCCAAGAACGGCTTAAACGCCCTCTATGGGTCGGGGATAGGCTTCCCATCCAATTTTCTTAAAAACTGGCAAACAAGGTCTTTTTTAGTCAGATTCCCAAGACTATATCGAGCATGTTCTTTATGGAATTATGGTCATAAATCATGAATTGCACGATGCACATCTCCACTAGGATGCGTCTCAAGAGTCATTAGAAGATTATCTAAAGACCCCTTACTCAGGCCATCCTTAATGAATTGTATTTTATCTTCATGGTTTAGAGATACCATTCCTAAAGAATGACATGTTGCATTACAAGTCCATCTGGCACATCTGTGATAGACTTTCAGTCGTTTTGCACGACGTTTCTTTGCAAAAGTGCTTTTACCCGTTCCAGGCATGTATGAAATGAAAGAATTGGAGGACTCACCTGATAATCAGACCTTTGCTTTAATTAGCCATCAAATATCTTCAGGAATTCCATGATTCATTAACAACCGCAATCTTGCACACCTAGCACGGTAAATTTTTGCAATCACATTCTGAGGCAGAGCGGGAAAATACTTTTTCAATTTTTCAAGAGTGGTGTCTATTTTCAAATGAGAATTGGAGAAGAAATTCAAAGAAGGGAGAAAGAGCAAAGAATTGCACAAATATATACACAAATATCAGTTATTATGGGAAACTGAAAGAACCGACATAAGAGTCACGGAGTACTGTTTTCCGCTATTTAACCGGGGTGAGAGAGACTAGCAAAACAAAAGTCACACAAAAAAAACACAAAAACAATGTGAGAAAAAGAATCAATCTTTATATACAGGATCACCCAATTTAATAGAGTCATTTTCAACTGAAAAATTGTCAAAATAAACTTTCAAACAATGTCCATTTACCTTGAAAACATTACCATTCTTTGGATTCTCGATATCACAGGCCCCATATGGATACATATGTTTCATAATAAAAGGACCGCTCCATCTTCATCTTAGTTTTCCAGGAAATAAATGGAGTCGAGAATTATAAAGCAAGACTTTTTGACCAACATTGAATGTTTTTCTCAGTATTTTATTGTCATGAAACTCTTTGATTCTTGCTTTATGAATTCTTGAATTTTCATATGCATCATTTCTTATTTCCTCAAGCTCATTTATTTGTAATTTTCGCAGCTGACTAGCATCATCAAGATTTAAATTGAAAGCTTTAATAGCCCAATAAACTTTATGTTCAAGTTCCATATGCAAGTGATAAGGTTTTCCATAGACTAGTCTATAAGGTGACATACCTAATGATGTTTTATAAGCAGTTCGATAAGCCCAAAGTGCATCATTAAGTCTTAAAGACCAGTCTTTCCTATTAGGGTTCGCTGTTTTCTCCAAGATCTGTTTGATCTCCCTATTAGCAAGCTCTACTTGTCCTCTTGTCTGAGGGTGATAAGGGGTGGCAACGTTGTGTGTGATTCTATATTTCTTTATTAAAGACTCAAATGACTTGTTGCAAAAATGTGTTCCACCATCACTTATCATGGCTCGAGGGATTCCAAATCGACTCAAAATATTTTCTTTCAAAAACTTTATCACTGTTTTGTGATCATTGTTTCGACTTGGAATTGCCTTTATCCATTTTGAAACATAATCAACTGTGACTAATATGTATAAGAAATTAAATGATGGAGGAAATGGACCCATGAAATCTATACCCCAACAGTCAAAGATCTTAATGACAAGAATAGGATTTAAAGGCATCATGTGATATTTTGAAATAGATCCTAACTTTTGACAATTTTCACAAGTCTTGCAGAATGCATGTGAGTCCTTGAACATGATGGACCAGTAAAATCCACTTTGTAAGATTTTTGTAGTTGTCTTTCTTGATGAGAAATGACCCCTACTGTACATTAAGGGATTAAGTTAGATTGAAGTAGAAGTAGTAAATTTCAAAGGTTAAGAGTAATTATTTAATATTAGAATAATATAGTGAGTAAGTTACTTAATATTGTTATTGTTGAAACAGGTACACCACGAGGTGATGCAGATCGTTAGATGTAGGAATACTCCTGTTTATGAATTACTATTTTGGAATGT
>Ga0307515_10013908_pt1 | contig 14980 bp, 20 predicted proteins | sample 17_EM_MG_FD_194513 | JGI IMG/M metagenome (GOLD analysis project Ga0307515, IMG submission 194513) | Populus trichocarpa ectomycorrhiza microbial communities from riparian zone in the Pacific Northwest, United States - 17_EM | ecosystem: Host-associated > Plants > Roots > Unclassified | place... | reverse complement strand
CTCAAGTTTCAACTGATTATCAATCAGTTGTATGTCACCTTGCACTGACTAATCAGAGTAGCGACTACGAGAAACTTCACAGCTTATCAATTGTAAGTCACCATTCACCGACTGTCATCATATGCTACTCACTAAAAAGCCTATAGTCCGCCCAGTCACCCACAGTTATGCCCCAGGCTGGCAAATCGTCGGCCTGGCCTACGCAGTTTCTAAAATCAAACGGCCTCATCTGGCCCAGCCTTCGGGCCGCAGGCCCAACTGCGGGCCGGCCCGGCCTGTCGGGAACACTGGAAGAGGGCAATAGTTTTATTGGAGGAAGGATTGAGAAACCCCCAGTTGAGAGTTATATGGATGTGTTAGACGCAGGAGAGGCCAGCGGCGTGGCGGCCAAAGATCCGGAAAGATGATACCCGTGTCCTTCATGGCTGCAGTTGAGCAGTGGGAGCGTAACAACATTGGAAAATGACTGTGGACTGAGGCTTCGGAGCCATTGAGCCCACCGAGAGATGAGAGGAGTAGAATGGAATGAACAGTAATGCACCAGGCATGCGAGGTGATTCAACGGCACCAAACAATCGACAGGATGGGGAGCATGATAGAATGCACACAGCGCGTGAAGATGCACAATGGCATGGTAGGAAAGAATGGCTTGAGGAGAGAGACAAAGTGGAATGAGTGCCACAAGGACAGTGTACAATGGTGGATAGGCATCGCGGACATGACGGCGGACGTGCTGGCCAACTGAGGAGTACGCGAAGCGGCACTTGCCCAGGCAGCGAGACAGGAAGGAATTGACGAGACCGCTCGGCAAGTTAGGGGCGGCCTAGAGGACTCCCAGCACGCAGGCACAACGGAGGATGGAGAGCCAGACAATCGCCAGCTGCAGCAGGAACCAAAACCCAAACCCAAACTGCAACTAATACTGCTGGCTGAACCGCGACAAGAACCCAAACCTAAACCTAAGCTATAACCGATTCCGAGCAGAAGGTGGGAGATAGTGCAACCCAGAACGCAGAGTCAGAAGGCACCCACTGGCCAAGCCCCGCCAGATGCCTGGATCCAGCATGGCAAAGAGACTCCTAATTTTAGGCAGAGACGAGAGCATGCCACCCCACAATATGATGGTCCGAGAAATTGCGTCAGCAATCATCCGAGGGCTTGTATACCAGCAGGCACCAGCCCACATTCGGATCATGAACGCAAGAAGGAATTCGAAAGGAGCGATCTGGGCAATCACACACCAGAATGGGACAGCGGAGATGTCTCTGTGATACCATTGTGGTGAAATGGCAGTGCTAAAAGTTGGAGAGCCCATCATCAACCCTCAGCCGCACCTTCCACAGCATTCCAAAAGTGATTCGTGAGAAAGAGTGGTTCTGGCTTGAGGAGCGTAGGAAGATGGCGAGAAGGTATGATACTACCCAGCTGTGAGGATCAAGGCAGCTGTGTCAATTGATCAGGTGTCGGACAGAGCGACTGAGATCAAAAGATGCGAAAGATAGATTGTGTAATTCGTGGTCTAATCAGACAAGATGGGATAAGATGATACGAGACCAGATACAAGATGTGATCAGATGCGATGAAAGCTGAGATGATAGTCTATCTGCCCCGGGGTCTCCCGAATATATAATCCCTGCCGCTCTGTCCATTTTGATAGCCCTGGTATCTCTGTTCACCCGCCCTTGCCCGGTCCATCTCCATTATCCCTGTAGCTCCGTTCACTCGCAGTCGCCCAGCCCATCTCCATCACAACGGTATCTCCGTACGCCCCCCGTAATTCAGTCCTCTGCCAACCTGAGCGGCAGAGGTGGAGGTGAGAAACTGATTTTCCCGCCACAACTCCTCCCTGGCCGTTGGTGCAAAGCACTGCTCTCCTCTTTAGTATAACCGTATAGACATACCCGAAAGCACATATGAATAACTTCAACCGAAAGGAAATACACTGACATAGACCTAGAAGAAAACCATGAACCACAAAGAACACCATAAATTCAAGGGAAAATCATATCTCCAACGGAAAGACCCAAACGTAAACCCAAAGGGAAACCATAAGTCAAAAGAAAGACATAATGCCTCTCACTCCTTGTGCACCCAGTTTCCCCTGTCACCCTCCGTGTCTGCCTTCCATTTTCCTGACCACTTGCAAAGTACAAGATGTTGCCAACCCAAGTATCGAATCTCTCTATCGCCTCAGTGATTGCATACACGGCTGCTGCAATTTGTGTGCGCGCCTCTATACATAACGCGGGGTCTTCGTTCGCTGCCTGGTGAATGATAGGTACGGCTTTGTCCTCGGTTTTTGTCGCGTTGTGTGCCAACATCCTCGTCTTGTCGTCCAACATTCTCTTGCACTCGGTGTTGGGGCCAAACAATTCTTTGATGCAGCTCACCTATTCATCCTCGGTGTCATGGCCTAAACTACTACTCTCACTGCTGGGAGCGGTAGGCAGGTCGGGCATGGGAGTGCCCATCTGCTTAGGACCGGTAGGCTCCTCTGGGGTCGTACCGGCTTCTATCTGGGTGGGCGCTGGCGGAATCATACCAGCCTCTGTCTGGGCGGGTGCTGGCGGGAGTGTACCGGGCTCTGTCTCGACAGGAGTGCTGGTCCCATCCTCAGATCCATCCTCAGCCAGGTCCACCCACAGCCCTCCAACCTTATTCCCATCTTCTGCCTTTCCCTTGGTTGTTGGGGTTGGCAGTGTAAGCATCTTGCTCATATTGAGGGATAGAGGTGTTACAGGGATGTCATGGTTGGCAGGCGGTGCTGATTGTGAGATGGTACGAAGTCGATTGGCGTGGTCTACGGTCATCCATGTCCGTATAATAGTCATGTCGGATTATACACCTCCGGTGCCATATCAGGCCTATAGCTCCATAGGCGATTCCTTCTTCCAGCTGAGGGCGGGCATTATAGAACAACTATTCAGGTTGTTGGAAGTCGCTGGAAGATTATCAGCTGTTTGTTTTCGATTTCCGGTTTAGCTTGGTGAGATAGTTGACGTATGCATAAGTGAGGCATCACTTTCCTAACGCGGGATCTCTTGATGGTTAGATGGCGATTGCGGTTAATCGTATCCACTTCTCACTTCCGCTGGAATTGTGTAGCATTTCCTGGAGTTCAGCATAGTGCTGAGAGGTGTCTGCCACCATCGTTGCCCGTGGCTTCCTGTGCTGGGCACAGTTGAATAGCTATATCATCTCCGTTAACCTGCTGGAGTTGCCAAGAGCCATGTGGAAGGCATTGTATCGCTTATATTTGACATCTTCTAGTCAAGGTTCCTCTCCGTGAAGTCTGACAGCCAAGCGACCAGGCCGGTTGCAGAATCAGTGATGAGGACAAACATATCGGAGATCATGAGCATGATATTTGCTTGGTTTTGGGGGGAGAGCTCTCAAGCAGAGATCTCCATGGCTTGTTGTAGCGAACCCACGTGCCTATTGGAGAAGAAGTCCCTGCTAAGGTATCATAGTATCTTCAAACAGAGGGTGACTAGAGAGGGATTCCTAGCGATATTAGAACTATCTGAGGAGGAGGTATACATAGTAACGCCGGTGGTGGTGGCGGCGTGGTTGGCGGCTGCAGTGGTGGCGGCTGCTGTGGTGGCAGCTGCAGTGGTGGTGGCTGCAGTGGTGGCGGCTGCAGTGGTGGCGGCGGCAGTGAGGCCGGCTGCCGCAGTGGTGAGACTGAGGCTAGTAGCGGCGACCCCACTCAAATCCCTCAACAGGGATAAAGTTAAGCGACAAAAATCTTGGCGAAACAGAAACTGCGCGATACATCGCCAACAGCAATTGATTCTGCACAAAGAATTGACCACTCAGCGCGAGTCCCACGGCCAGTGAGACTACAGAAGGAGGGCGCGCGCCGGAATCCAGACAACGGAGTGGGTTCGGGTAAATGTGTGGCCGAAAGTGGGGCAGATGCAACGCATCAGCCATTGAGGAAGTGACTACAAGGACTAAGACGCTTGCCTCACAGAAGCGAGGACCGAATACAGAGTGACACAGAGGGGTATCCTGGACGCGGGAGAATCGGGAGATGGGAGGAGCAATGCGCCTATGGTTGTGGCAATGGAGATGGCAACAGTGGCTACATCCATCAGCGTGGAGACTGCTGGCGCAACCATTATTGAGCCAATGGAGAGAAACGAAAATTAAAAACTGGGAAAGAGTAGCGAGGCCCTATGGGCCCAGAGCGACTGCAGGAGCCGCATGGTGAGGGCGATATGACAGCAGCGCCAGGAACCAACACAGCTGCACCAAACAGTTGAATATTTTGCTAATCTGGTGGAAGCCCAGACAGCCTGCGAGATGGCACAGTGGCTGGGTATGATGACGTGGATGCAAGAGATACAGCAGAAGTGGGACGCCTGCCATGAGGTCGACACGCTAAGAGGGGTGGCCATCATGAACATGATCGCAAACACAATGAATGGGGTAGTACAGGGCCTGTTCGGGTGAGAGAAAGATAGAGAAATGACTGCGATGACGGACTGTGGGGGGCTAGAGGCCTTCCAATCATCCACCGCGACGCAAGAAGAGGGACCAGAGAAGCGCTAGCAGCTGCAGTATCAACCGGAGCCCAAACAGCAGCCCAAATGGCAACCTAAGCCGCAGCCTGCACCAAATCCATGGTCAGCATCCACACCCGCTAGACAGTGGGTGACCGGTGCACCCCAAGCCATGAGTCAAAGGGCACCAATCGGCACAGGTCCATGCCACATCCCGATGGCTGCATCGAGCAGGGTAGACAGAGGCCTGATATTCAGAAGAGATGAGAGTGTACTGGTCTCCAATACAATAGACCAGGAAATCACGTCAGCAATCAAAAGCGCAAGCTTCCACTCCAAGGCAACGGCCCACATCTGGATCATCAACCCCAAAATGAATTCCAAGGGAGGGAGCACCGCAATCATGCACCAGAATGCGACAGCCCAGACGGCAATGTGGTATTGCGACATCATCATCACAGCAGCAAGGATGCTAGACAAAGCAGTTGTGGACGTCCATGCGAATGAGTCCTGGGACAGGCTAAAGATACAAGGAGTACCTCACATACGGTACATAGGGATCGGCGCGGAAGGCCTGCGGAATATGAGAGGAGAATTTGAAGCAGAGAACTAGGGGATAGTGATCCTCATCCCAGAATGATGGCTAGCACGCCCCCGTCCTCTCCAGGAGAGGTGGCAGAATGGACACATTCCCTTGTCATCGGTACTTTTGGTGATACAGGGGATCAAGGTGGCACCCTGCTCAGTTCAGACAGGAGTCATGATGGCGAGGGTGCGGTACCGAGTTGAAACGTACACAAACGACGCTCCTGACAGCAGATGTGAGCTGTGCTATGGGTGGGTCCAGATTGGGAGCTAGTGCAGCAGCAAGCCCAAAGGTGGTTACCACTCATGCCATCACTAGACATGCGATCACAAGTGCAATGTGGTCTGATGCACTAGATAGCAAGGATCACTCTGCCACCAGCCATTGCAGAAGTGCCCTAATTGCAAAGTACATCATCTCACGTTCAGCAGCAGGTGCGTGGAGAAGAGGGACGCCACGGAAGCAGCGCGGCAGAGCAGAAACTTTAGACCAGCAGGATGAGAATCCATGGGTGCAGCTCGGGACATGGCAACAGGCTCGAACAGAGTGGTGCTTGGCCCTAGGACCCAGGTGGTAGCGGAAGGAGGCTGTGATAATGAAGAAATGGCGGATGGGGACGAAGAAGAGATGGCTAGTGGGGAGGCAAGAGACGTCACGATGGCTGAGACTGACACTGCAAGCAGGACCGCGACCGTTACCGAATCTTAGACCGCAACGCCAGGCCTGGCTCCCAAGGATTCCAGTGACACAGCACAACTTAACAAGGTCATTCACGGGGACTGTTGGAGGCGCTGAACCCGGGAGTCAAAAGTAGGGTCGACGAAGTGTGATTCAAAGAGCCACGGTGAAAAAGATGACAGATTCAGAACAGTAATAGGAAAGAAGAAAATGAAAATGATTTTGGACACCGATCTGGAAGTGGAGTGGCTTGGTGGTTGATGATGGGACTGATTGGAGCTGAAGGGCCAACAACGATGTTATGGCTACCGACGTCAGGAGAAGTGGTCAAAGGAATTTGAGGATTGTCAATGTTTACGATCTAATAGATGCCCAGTCGGGAGTGAGTGACAGACTGGCACAACCATTGAACTTGGGGAGAGTCATTCGGCATGGTGGCACTCTCCTCGGAGGGGACATCAACACACCCCGCATACGATGCGACCCAAGATGCCAAGTGGATATGAATTCTGGTGTTTGGAAAGTCATGATTGACAAAAACGGACTAGACAATGGAAATGACGGCAAGCTTACCCACCATTGGACAACAGAGCACCAAAAAGGCGAGTCTGTGATCGACCTGAGGTTGGAAAATCGACTAATAGCAACGTGGACGATGCTGGCCGATGATCAAGTGAATGCATCCCACAATGAAGTTGTTGAGTTGGTGGTTGGAGTAGACTAGCAGGAGGCGGTGGATCATAAGAGGGTAGTAGGGTGGACTTTACCTGCAATGACTGAGAAGGATGCAGAAGCAGTGGAGAAGCTCTGGATTGAATTGGCAAAGGAGAGAGTTCAACTGGATGCAGAGTGCACAGAGGATGAGGTGGAGCAGGAGGCGGCAAGGTGGCAGGAAGCAATGTGTAGCGTTATCGATGCCACGGCAAAGAAAATCAGTATTGGTGCGAAGCTAATGTGCTGGTGCAATGCCAACTTCTGTTGGAAATGGTAGCTGGCTCTGTGGGAAAGTCCAAAAGCGATATCGTTCTCGCTACTCTAGCTGTCTCTCTATATACCAAAGAAGATGGCCACATTGCCTGCTCCGCCATCGGGCGGACTCGGGCCCGGGGTTGAGCGGATTTCCAATACTCCCACCCAGTGAATACCCCGCCCATATAAAAGTCAAAGTTAAAGGGAGCAAAAGTAGGAGACCAAAAGAAAGTAAGAAAGAAAGACTAAGTACAAATGAGACAGACTCGGCATCAACCTGATGCTTCCAAAGGAAAAACAAAGAAAAGACAGCCCCAGGTCCGTAACCCCCTGCAACCCTAACGCTGCTCAACGTCACCGCAGTGACAACCGCCCGCGGTCAACAGCCATCAACGAGTAAAATCAACCACAACACATCAAACAAACAAGGCAAAGAAACACAGTTGCAGCTGAATCTAGTAGATGCCCATACTGGCATGGTGCTGCACAAATTTCTCCCTAGGCAGAGCCTTTGTAAGACAGTCTGCTACCATAACTCCAGAGATACTTCTCCTCCTTAAACCTTTTCCCTAACGAAATGATGCTCAATATCAATATGCTTGGTGCCAGCATGGTACTCGGGATTGTGTGCAAGTGCAATGCATCCTTGGTTATCTGCAAAGATGGTGATAGAAGGGAGATTCTTGTACTGGCGATCCAGAATCTCACTGATGAGGAAGCGAAGCCAAATTGCTTCCTTAGTAGCCTGAGTGACTGCCATATACTCAGCTTCGGTGGAGGACAAGGCCATGGTGGCCTGTTTCTTGCTAGACCAGGAGACTGGCAATTGACCACCCAGAAAGATGTAAGCACCAGTGGTATGGCGCAAATCTAGACACCCAGCCAAATCGCAATCGCTGTAGCCAGCGATCTCTGTATCCCATAAGATCTTTGGATCGTGGGGCTGGGTCAATGGGGTAGCCTTGGGAGTCACTTCGAATGCAGAACCCCTCGTTAGGTGCAGTTGCAGGTGTGCAGATCCTCGAATGTACCTGAGGATGTGATGGAGGGCTGCAAGATAATCGACACTGGGAGCACTGGAAAACTGTGAGACAGCTCCCACTGCATCTGAGAGGTCTGGCCTGGTAGCCAGCATCAGGTACATCATCGAACCAATGATGCTTCGATAGACAGTAGCATCATGTTGAGAGAGAACAGCTCCAGATTCCTTTCGGAGCTTTGTACCTGGACTGAGAGGAGTACTGCACGGGTGGCTGGAGGAGAACTGAAACCGTCGAAGAATCTCCTCAGCATACTGCTCGTGTGATTGATGAAGTCCATTCTCACCTCGAGTAACAACAATTCGTAGAAAGTGGGAGAGGGGACCAAGATCTGACATCTCAAAACGAATATTCAACTCTTTCTTCATTGAATGGACACTTTCCAAATCACCAATCAACAGAAGGTCATCCACATAGACCATAAGGAAGAGAGTTCAAGAAGCATTGAAGTATGCACAGTGGTCTGCTTCCGATCGCTGCAGACCATGCGTTGTAAAGAATCCGTGCGATGCCTTGTTGAGAACCCGAGATGAATGTTTTAAGCCATACAATGTCTTGTGAAGTTGGAGGACTACTTCCTCCTGGGGCCCCTCGAAATGCCTTGAGGCAGGTCCATGTATACGGACTACTCATCGCCGGTCAGATGCTGCCCAAGGAATGCGGTCTTAATATCCATCTGGTGGATTTCGAAGTGTTTTCATACTGCGAGAACAAGTAGAAGGCAAAGTGTCTGAAACATGTCCACGGGGGAAAATGATTCCAGATAGTCGATGCCATATGACTGTGTATATCCCTTTGCTACCTGTTGTGCTTTGTACCGCTGGACCTCTCCTGTTGGTCCATAATTGATCTTAAAGACCCATCTGCATCCGATTATATTTCGATGCTCTGTTTCGTTTCGATGCACTTCTGTCCAGACTTGATTCTTCAACATTGAAGCCAGTTCCTCTTGGCATGCCTGCTCCCACTAACTTCGTTGTGGGGAATCCATAGCCTCTTCCCCAGGTCGAGGCTTTTCGATGAATGTAGCTGCCTGTGCTACTGCAGGGTGTCCCTTGTTGCTGCCAGTCTGCTGAGTGTTATCTGATCGTGACTGATCCTCGTGGAATCGTGGGGAACTGAATGTGCCAGCATTCTATCGTCAGCTCAGTCTTCTTGATGGTATTACAACTTCGCTCATTGCTTCATCATCGACTGCTGTCTTTATAGCAGCAGCCTCAACAATAATTGAATCAAGAGTTTCCTCATTGCCCTTACTTCGATTAGTTTTGTCTGCTGGTGGAGCTGGTGCACCAGCCTGTAAGGCTGCCTTCGATGGCTTCGAAACAACTTCTGAGTCCTCCTCATCATCTTCCTTGATGATAGCCACAGGTGGATATACCGCATTCACTGACATTGGCGCTGGAGGTACACAGTCAACAACCCTGGTGATGATTATCGAATGGTTGCAGTACTCGTCGGATCAGAAAGTAATCGGTCACATGTTTAACCCTAACCCATATTGTCGCTTAGATTTCATGTGGTGTCCGCGCCCATCGGTCGCCCTATCTCTCACTATTTAAATCTCTGGCTCTTCTGCTTTCATTTGACCCTATGCTTGTCTTGTTGCGAATAGAATTGAAGTAGATACAGTGCCTTTTGACATGGTCAAACCAGCCGCTACAGCACTAACATTAGCTCCGCTAGGGTTAGGGGTAGACACGCAACCGATTACTTTCTGATCTGACGAGTACACCCTATACTGATTCCTGCCTTCATAACGCAGAAGCTGTCCTTTAATGCCATTGGGCTCCCACTTTCTTCGAAGGTCTTTTGTAACATCATGCCATATCTCACATCCAAAGGGCTGTAGATGGAGTAGCTATTGGGAAGGCTGCCCAGTTCATAACTCTTAAGGGGACTTCGTTTGAGACCTGGTGGGAGTTCGATTCATAATATAATCAGCAGTCCTTGCCGCTTCAGCCCCCAGAAAGAGAGCAAGTTGAGCGCCATACAGCATTGCCTTTGCTCGCTCAACATTCGTCCTATTGACCCTCTCTGCAACTCCATTCTGCTCCTGTGAATCGGCTGCAGAGACTTCATGCTTGCATCCAGAGGACGCCAGAAATTCCTCGAAAGCATGAGATGTATACTCCCCACCATTATCTGAACGAAATGCCTTAATCTTGACTCCATGCATGGCCTCACATTGTGCAAAGTACTTCTTGGTGCTGCCAAAAGCGTCGCATTTCTTCTTGATGGGTTCCAATTCCGTCCAAGAAGTCGCATCATCTCTGAAACTGATATAATACTTTGCTCCACCCAAAGATTGAGGAGTCATTGGTCCACATAGATCAGAGTGAACCCTATCAAGAGTATTCATGGCTCGTTGGGCAGGCTTGGATGATGGTTGTCGGGTCTGCTTCCCCTGCAGACATGCAGCACATGCCTCAATTGCTGTGGAGGTTAATTTGATACCAGTGGCTGGGTCCTTGGCCAGCTGTTGATTGCTTCGAATCCAATATGCCCTAGGCGTAGATGCCATTGGAACAGCAAATCAGGAGATTTTCTCGAGAGATGCTGGATGGAAGATGATCTGACGGGCACCGAGGCTGTGGCAAGAGCATCATAAACCACCGGATTCCTCTTGGTGTGAGGCACATTGGAGTGGCCAATCAGTGTTGCAGTTGCTATGATATCAGGACCATTCAGAATCTGCATGACATGATCAGCTCCCTCGAAATCTCCATTAGGTGGTCCTGAACCAGGCTGGTTGAATACAATCTGGCACCCTGACTGGTGGATCAGGAGAAGATAGAAGCGAGCTGAATCCAAATGATGGATTATGGAGCACATCTTTGAGTGTAATATCACCAGAGGGTAACATCAGCACCACATCTCCCCTACCTGTGGCCTATACAATGCTGTTGTTGGCCTGAGTGACTGTGGTCGAGTCAGTATAGTAGGTGATAAAGTAATCCTGCTGGGAGGTCATATGGTGTGAGGCTCCGCTATCAACAATCCATCGATCCAGAGTGGGAGGAGAATAGTAAGCATTATTCTTTTCATTGATCTGGGCCATCGAAGCAACAGCTTGCCTCGCATTGGCAGACCCCTGGCCCCTTCGATCCTCCCAGGCAATCCTCTTCTTGCAGTCCTGCGCTCAGTGTCCCTTGAATTGGCAGTAGCTGCAAGTGTCCTTGGAGCGGTTCCCACGCCTCTGATTGTGTGCCACCTTCGATGGCTTCCCATTCTCGGCATAGCAAGCAACTCCTTCTGTCCTGGATTCTCCCTTCCCCCCAGCGAGCTTTTCATGATCCTGAATCAGCCTGGATGATACCTCTTTGAAGGTCAGAGACTCAGTGTTGGTAATGCTCGTTCTGAAGGGGTGGTATTCCATGGGCAAAGTGTTGAGCAAGAGGAAGATCTTGTCATCGTCCTCATATGCTGTGCACCCAGCGCTGAGAAGCTGGTTGAGGAGCTTCTGCAATTTCGAGATAAAATTTGACATATCCTCCCCCTGGTACTGTACCTTAGACAGCTCACTCCTGAGGAACCAGATTCGTTGCTTGTCCTTCCCCTGGTACCGCTCATTGAGCATATTCCACACACTGACTGGATCTCTCTTTGTTGAATACATCTCTCTGTGGTTGGCATCGAGCATTCTTCCTAGAATACCGCAGATCTTATTGGCTGTCGAGTCCCATGGCTGCAGACTCTCATCCAGCTTCGTCTCGATGGAGGCACCAGAGGAGGAGGAGGTGGCGCCAGATGGAGCAAAGGAAGTTGGTGCTGATCGATTGTCGTCCTTGGTGGCAGCAGGTCGAGGTTCCTTGCCTTCGATCAGTGCAAGCCAATCGTTCACCGCAATGATGTCGGTGGCAGCGAGTAGCCAATTGCGAAAATCTGAATGCCAGCTGAGTGGCTCGATAAAGCCAATTGAAGCGAGAGCAGACAGATCTGAAGTCATCTTGAACGAGATGTAATACTAAGAGCGAAGGAGAGATAGAAGAAGCGTGGAAGGGATAGGAGCAAAGAAGAATGCAAAAGGCAGTGAAGTGAAATGGGAATAAGTGACAATGAGTTGGTTGAGAATGATGGAGGAGGCAGAAGGAGGTCCTTATATACGAAATCCTTTGGTGAAAGGACTGATCTCAATTTGTTCAAATGGTGTACCAAGTGCCAATTGATCAGAATACCAGTTGATCGGAATACCTGTATGGGGAGGGAGAAGAAATTTTCCTTGTGAGATAGTTCTGAGCCGGAAGTCATCGTAGGGTGGTAGGTGACCAGCAGTGAAAAAGTGGCGTCATCACAATCACCAGCGGTTGCATTACTAGCTTGACCGCTAGAAGCACAGCTAATCAACAAAACTAGAAGTTTGGAGAAGAGAGAAGAAATGCCGCAAGAACTTCAAAATGGGAGACGGACCTCCGATCCTGTAGTGGTCGGAGCGCAAGAGATTGAAACAATCTCACAACAGAAGATCTGGAGTGGACCTCAGAAAATAATCCAGAAGTTCACTTGGATGAGTGACTTAGATGTAGCATTCCCGGCCTGGTGGGAAGCTCAGAACAGACGGTCTACCGGTGAGGCAGCCGTGGAAAAGCATATGGGTCAAAGTCTTAGACTAACTCAAGCGCTGTGCTGTCCGGGCTCATAACCAGTTGGAAATGATAGCGGGAGCTGTGAGAAAGTCCAAAAGCGATATCGTTCTCTCTACTCTAGTGGTCTCTCGATATACGGAATGACAAGGCCACATTGGCCGCTCAGCCATCGGGCGGACTTGGGCCGGGGGTTGAGCGGATTTCCAATTACATCAAAGAAAGATGAAGGATGGTCTCGACAGAGGGAGGAAAAGGACGGAACTCGGAGGATGATGCCCAGGTGAAGCAGTGCTCAAGCAGTCGATCTGCCAGTTCAAGAGAACAATGTGGAGCAATTACATGGAAATGTTAGGAGTGCCGAGATGTGGAGAGCGGCATGATACGCAAAGCCTCGATCTGGATAACCGTGGAGGCCTTAACAGACTGAAAAGGCAAGCAAGCAAACACATCATTGGAGAAGGAGGAGATGCTGAGGCACATCCCGTATCCCTCAAAGCACGGCAACAACTACTGCGAACTACCTCCAGCAGCATGCGCACACACACTAGTCACTGAGCAAGCAGCGGAGCCAGCATAATTGTCTCAGTCAGTCAGGAACGCACTGGGACCAGACAAGATGTCTTTGCAGCTAGAGGGCTGCTCTGGAAGTGGGACAAAGAGAGGATCGTGAGGCTAACAAGGGCGGCAATTCGCACAGGAAGACACCCAGCAGTATGGAATCTGGCTGGCAACATGGTAATTCACAACCCTTCCAAAGACCGCTATACCCAGCTGAAGACCAACCGCTCCATATCGCTACATGACTGCATGGGAAAGGTGGTCGACAACGTAGCTGCCGAGCTGCTGCAAGAAGAGGTCGAAAGAAGGTGGCTACTGAGTGACGGACAATTCCGAAGCAGTAATGGACAGTCAGCCATCAATGCAGAGGCCATCATGGTGGACAGAGCTGATGCAGCATGGACAACTGGCCACCAACCATGCATGCTTCGCATGGACATTAAAGCAGCTATTCCGAGTGTGGCCAATGGGAGACTAGTCAAATTGATCAAGGTTAGGCAAATGGACAAAGACATTGTAAGATGAACAGATGGCTGAAGGACGGAAGAACGGTGAACATCATCATCGAGGGCAACTCCATGCCAACACACCCAGTGCAGGCGGTGGACCCGCAAGGTTCACCTAGTGTTAGCAACGGTTCTGGACCGTCACTTCGAGTCCGGGTCCAGTTCCAAACCGAACCTTTGCCAAATTGGTGGTCCGGGTTGTCAATAATTCAGAACAGCCCACACGGCTACGGTCGAAGGTAAACTCCTAACCCGTCTGAACTCGGCAGGTTGTCAGCGGGTCGCCCAGCGGGTCCTTCTATAGATTCATATCAGGGCCTTGTATTTGTAGTTTGTTAATTGTATCTTATCAAAATCGCGTTTTCAGCAACCATTAATGAGCTTTTGCTTGTTGAGTGGTTTACAATGTCGATTGAATTGGTATCTGTGTTTCACCTTTGATATATGGGATTTTTGCCTAGCAAGGGGTTAAATAATACAGTTATGCACGGGAAAATCCGCGCGATGCATTGACTTCGACAGGTGCAAGTCTTTAACCTGTTGACCCTCCCTTGACACTCATTTCCAGGATGCTGCTGACAGCATTTCGCTGTTGTTTTTGCCAGTAAAGGCTGACAATATCGCATAGATGGACGTCTGCAACCAATCGGAACATGATTTAGTCAAGATGCAAAGCTCAAAATTAATCAAGCTCCATTGACGCTCCTGCTAAAACTGTGGCGGTGACCGTGTCGCTATCTCATTTGCCAAAAATTGCTGCCAATACGTCCGTTATCCATAAAAACGAACAAGTCACAGGTGAAATACCGTACTTTTAAGACAAGAAATAGTTGACTCTCCATTGACGTTCATGATGAGAATGGGGTGGTGACCATGTTGCTATCTCTTAGCCAATACAAGCTGCCTATACGTCCATTATGCATAAAAACTACCAAGTCACTGGTGAATTACCGTACTTACAAGACCACGAATCTTTGACGCTCTGTCCTTGTCATTGTAATGTATTCTCCGATCAACATCCGCTGCCGTCCATAATTGTTTTCAACCTGATTTGACTTTACCAGTTGGCTTTCTGCTTGATTGAGACTCAACCCTGTGGCAAAGCTGAGCGGCATTATGATCTTGCACTGTTCACTCTCGCAGGACTAAAAATGATGTATCATGCCAAAAGATTCATTGCGCCTGCTATACATCCATTTATGAAACGATATTCTCAAGCTACTTATCATTCGCCCATAATATATCTCTAACTGAAACTCGCGGGCAAGCTACATAAAGCTGGTGAACCATTGACACATTCTGTTTTACTTTTTCTTCCCTCCTTCAATTCCCCGCGTTACAACTGCATTGACCATCACTAACATCTTTTCAGCCTGTCTCTTTGACTTCCGTGTCGGCCGAACCAATCCGGGAACATTTGGCCCGGCGCTCACATTCTGCAGCTCTGGGCATTTTCGATCCTCGAGGAATAGATATGCTCTGTATTGGAGTCATTGTCCGCAGCGCAATCCTCTTTGTTGTCATTTGGATTATCCAAATTGCCATTACA
>Ga0307515_10013907_pt1 | contig 14981 bp, 14 predicted proteins | sample 17_EM_MG_FD_194513 | JGI IMG/M metagenome (GOLD analysis project Ga0307515, IMG submission 194513) | Populus trichocarpa ectomycorrhiza microbial communities from riparian zone in the Pacific Northwest, United States - 17_EM | ecosystem: Host-associated > Plants > Roots > Unclassified | place... | reverse complement strand
CCGCCGCGGATGGCGCTCGGCATGAGGATGGACATCCCCGCCGGCCTGGGCGTGATGGAGTAGGCGCGTGTGGTCGCCGTGAACGTTTCGGCCTATGCCTCGCCGGAGTGAGCTGGATCGGCGGCAGGTAGGCGGATGGTGAATGCCGCGCCCTTGCCGGGGCTGCCGTGTGCGGTGATCGTGCCGTTGTGTCCGGCGATCACTTCTCGGGCCAGTGCGAGGCCGAGACCGAATCGGCGGTGGTCGCCGTGCCCGCCGCGGGCGAACCGGGCGAAGAGCCGCTCGGCGTCGGCGGGGTCGAAGCCTGACCCGTCGTCGCGGACGATGAGGGTGACCCAGCGGGGTTCGCTTTGCGGGTCGAGCTCGATCGTGACGTGTCCGCCGGCCGGGGTGTGGCTCAGGGCGTTGTCGACCAGGGCGGTCAGCACCCGGCGCAGGGCTGGTTCGCGGCCGTTGACGACGGCCGGGCCCGCAGCTGTGGGGCTCAGGGCGAGTTCGACGCTCTGGGTTCGGGCCCGGTTCTGCTCGGCGGCGACGACGGCTGCGGCGACCGTGGTGAGGTTGACCCGGGTCAGGCCGTCGCGGTGCCGGGACGGCTGGGAGGAGAGCAGGAGGTCCTCGACGACCTCGCCGAGCTGCCGGGTGCCGACGACGAGTTGGTGGACGTCCTCGGCGATCTCGGCGGTGGTTGCTCCGGCGCGCAGTTCCCGGTCCAGCAGCTGGGCGCGGGTGTGCAGTTGGGTGAGTGGGGTACGCAGTTCGTGGCTGGCGTCGGCGACGAATTGCCGCTGCCGGGCCAGCGCCTCGCCCAGCGGCGCGGTCGCCTGCCGGGACAGCAGGACCGCGCTGCCGGCGGCGAGCAGCAGGCCGATGAGTTCCGCCAGGCCCACCGCCGCGATCAGGCGTCTCTGCTGTTCCCGCAGGGGACCCATGCTGGCGACGACCTGCACGGTGGCCCTGGATCGGCGCCGGGTGTAGGTCAGGTAGCCATTCTCGGCGGTCGTCTCGGCCGGGCCGCCGGCCTGTACGCGGGTCAGCGCCGCAAGGTCCGGGAATCCGCCGGGCGGTGACTTCGTGCCCTTCACCGTGCCGTCGGCCGTCAGCTCGAAGATCCAGGTGTCCGGCGGCGGGTCGATGACGTCCTCCTCGGTCGCCGCCGTCTGTCGCAGCTGAGCCTCGGCCGCCGCACGCTGGCCTCGGCCGACCACGACGACGGCGAGCACGCCCACCACCAGCAGGCTGATGGTGATCGCCGCGGCGGTCTGCAGGCCCAGTACGAGCCGGGACCGGGCCAGCAACGCCTTGTCGGGGTCCCGCGGGGTCCGGATCATGGTGTCCCGAGCCGGTAGCCGACGCTACGGACGGTGCGGACCGCGTCGGTGCCGAGTTTGCGGCGCAGGTAGTGCACGTAAGTGTCGACCAAGGAGTCGGTCGCGGAGTCGGGGAAGACGCTGGTCCTGATCTCCTCGCGGGTGAAGACCCGGGCCGGGTTCTCGGCTAACAGCCGGAGCAGGTCGCTTTCCCGGCCGGAGAGGGTCACCGCCGAGCCGTCCTGGTGCTGGACCGTCCGGGAGATCAGATCGAATACGGCCTCGCCCACGGCGAGCGTGGCGGCCCGGGGGTTTGGCCGGCGCAGCATGACCCGTAGCCGGGCCAGCAGTTCGTCGACCTCGAACGGCTTGACCAGGTAGTCTTCCGCCCCGCTGTCGAGCCCGGCGACCCGGTCGGCGACGGTGCCCTGGGCGGTCAGGATCAGCGCCGGGGCGTCGATCCCGCGACGGCGCAGCCGGACCAACAGGTCGAGTCCTTCGATTGCGGGCAGGCCCCGGTCGATGATCATCGCGTCGTACCGGCGGGTCAATGCCAGGTGCAGGCCGGCCTGGCCGTCGGGGGCGAGGTCGCTCTGGTATCCGGCGCTGCGGAACAGCCTGATCAGCAGGGAGCCGAGTTCCCGGTCGTCCTCGACGACAAGGACCCGGCAGGCCAGGTCGGTCACACCGTCACGCTCCTCGAGCTCGGACAACGGGGCCGGGTCGGTTCGGTGGTCACCCGAAGTGCGCCGCGTCGAGGGCCGACTGCAGTGAGGTGAGATACCCGTCGCTGGTTACCGTAGCGCCGCTGATCGCGTCGATCCGCGCGCTCTGCGCTCGCAGCACCTCGGCGCGCAGCCGCGGCAGTGCGAAGCTGTTGATCTCCGCGTCCTGGCTGTTGCCGGTCGGGTGCTGCAGGACTGTCACCTCGGTGATCTTCGTGCCCACGATCCGGACCCGTACCTGCACCGGGCCCCACCGGGTCTGCGCCACCGTGCCGGTCGCTGTGACGGCCTTGGGTTTGGGCGCGGCCGATGCGTGGGATGTTTTCGAAGTGGCGGGGGTGGTGGGATCCGGAACGACGCCCGGCGCCGCAGCGGCGGCCGGGACGGAGCCGGGCAGCGAGCTGCCGAGACTGGTGCGGTAGCTGAACAGCAGCACCAGCGCGGCGACGGTCGAGACCAGGGCAAGGGTGATCCGGCGCATCTAGCTCCTCCTCATCGGTGGCAGGTGGTGGGTCACCATGCGAACTCCTCGGCGTGGATCCGGTCGCCGCTGGTGCCGGCGGACTCGAGGGTGGCGCGGACGGTCCGCATCCACGGGGGCGGCCCGCAGAGGAAGACGTCGCAGGTGGCCACGTCCGGTACCAGCCAGCGCAGGGCCTGGGCGTCGTTCATCGACGCGAACCGGGAGGGCAGCCAGGATCCGGGGTGCTGCCGGCCGCCGTCGAGGTAGACGACCCGTACGCCGTAGTAGCGGGCCAGGTGGTCCAGTTCGGTCCGGAACACGGCGTCGCTGGGCCGGCGGATCCGGTAGAGCAGGGTCACCCGGCCGGACGCCGGGACCAGGTCGTCGAGCAGCGCTCGCATCGTGGTGATACCGACGCCGGCCGCGATCAGCAGCGCGTGTTCGCCGGTGAGCCGGGCGGTGGTCAGCGCCCCGTACGGGCCTTCGATCAGCGCTCGGGTGCCGGGGCGCAGGCCGGCCACCCGGGCGCTGCCGTCGCCCAGTTCCTTCACGGTGATCCGCAGCAGGTCCGGGCGGGGTCCCGCCGACAGTGTGTACGGATTCGCCCGCGACCAGCCCGGCCCGTCGAGGAAACGCCACAGGAAGAACTGGCCGGCCCGGACGGGCAGCCGGTCCAAGCGGTGCCCGCGCAGGTAGACGGAGACCACGCCGGGTGCCTCGGGCACGACCGCCTCGACGCGCAGCCGGTGATAAGCCGACCGCCAGGCGGGCAGTCCCACCCGGAACAACAGCACAGCACCGAGAGCCGCAGCATAAAGGCCCCACCAGTAGAGCCGCGCTGCTGCCGAGCCGACGAAGTCCGCGCCGGTCCACAATTGGTGCGGTAGGGCCAGGCCGACGCCGAGGTAGGCGTACAAATGGATGAGGTGCCAGGTCTCGTAGCGCTGGCGGCGCCGCGCCGCGCGCACCGAGAGCAGGACGACCAGGACCAGCAGGCCGGTCCCGGCCGTGGCGAGCAGCATGCCCGGGTAGGTGACGACGAGGTCCCACGCCGTCCGCGCGATCCCCGACCCGCCGGCCTGCGCGTAGCCGACGGTGATCAGTACCACATGCGCGAGCATCAGCCAGAACGACAGAAAGCCGATCAGCCGGTGCCGCCGGGCCAGCAGGTCCTGGCCGTAGAACCGCTCGACCCAGGGGATCCGAGCCATCAGCAACACCTGCAGCAGCAACAGGTCGGAGGCGACCAGCCCGGTGACCCGCCCGACCGCCGTCGCGGGGCCACCCATCGCGGAAAAGCCCTGAACACCGCCGTTCGACAGCCACAACGCCAGAACGACGACCACACTGAACAAGGCAGCGCTCCCGGCGAGATCAGCCCACCAGCGGCGCGGAGGCCCTGGCTCCCCCCGGCTCGCGTGCCGGGACCTCCGGACAGGGCCTCGGATCGTGCTGGCGCTCATAGCGGCTCCTGCGACTTGGGGACGAAGGATCCAGCGTCGCCGCCGAAAATGGGAATCCTCCAAGAAAGATCCCCATACGCTTTCCTCCGATATCGGGCAAAGGGAAGGACCTTCATGGGCACCGTCAACGGACTACCGGCACACGTCCTGCTCGTGCACGCCATCGTCGTGCTGCTGCCGCTCGCCGCCGTGCTGCTGGTCGTCACGGCGATCTGGCCGAGGATGCGGACCCGGCTCGCCGGACCGAACGCCTTGCTGTCACTGCTGGTGGTCGCTCTCGTGCCCGTCACGACCAGCGCCGGCGAGTGGCTCGAACGCCGGGTCACCGAGACGGCGCTGTTGCACGAGCACACCGAACTCGGCGACGGGGCCATCTTCGCGGCTCTGCCCATTGCGGTGCTGGCTGCCATCGTGTGGTGGCGCAACCGGGAGTCCACCGCGATGACCGGCACCGGCACGATCACGGGGTCGCGTACCTATCTCGCCCCGGCGTCCTCGACGGTCACCCGGGTGATCACCGCTGTCGCGATGGTCGCCGCGCTCTTCGCGGTGTACGACATCTACCGGATCGGGGACTCCGGCGCGAAGGCCTCATGGAACGGCAACTTCAGCACGACGGCGAACCCGGGACCCGGCGGCGACTGATGCGACACTGACCCGGGCCCGGCCGGCCCAGATCGATTTCCCCACCGGGAACGAGGACCGATGAACCCCCAAGCCGCACCCGACGGGCACTCCGACGAGCCGCACGCGACCGCGATGTCCGGCCGGCTCAACTGGCTGCGCGCGGGGGTGCTCGGCGCCAACGACGGCATCGTCTCGACGGCTGGTCTGGTGGTCGGCGTGGCCGGGGCCACCCTGGACCGCGGGCCGATCATCACGGCCGGTGTGGCTGGCCTGGTCGCCGGTGCCGTGTCCATGGCGCTGGGTGAGTACGTCTCGGTGAGCAGCCAGCGCGACACCGAGCGGGCGTTGCTGGCCAAGGAACGCGCCGAACTCGAACAGTTCCCCCAACAGGAGCTCGACGAACTGGCCGCCCTCTACATCGCCAAAGGTCTGAGTGAGGCGACCGCCCGCACGGTGGCGCTCGAGCTGACTGCCGGCGACGCCTTCGCCGCGCACGCCGATGCCGAACTCGGCCTCAACCCCGACGAGTTGACCAACCCGTGGCAAGCGGCCGGAGCGTCGGCGCTCGCCTTCACAGCCGGCTCGCTTCTCCCGCTGATCGCGATCCTGCTGCCGCCGCCGGCGGGCCGGGTGGCCGTCACCTTCGTCGTCGTGGTACTCGCGCTGGTCGTCACGGGCTACACGAGTGCGAAACTCGGCTCCGCCGGGGTCGGCCGGGCCATCCTGCGCCTCGTCGTCGGCGGCGCGCTGGCGATGGCGGTCACCTTCGGCATCGGCCAGCTGGTCGGCGCCACCATCGGCTGAGCCCGGTAGGACAGTCCCCGCCCGCACCGGTGATCGCCAACCGAGCGGGAACGGGTAACCCGTGCGGCGGCAGCACGGGTGAGGGCTTCGTGGACCTCGTCCTCAGCGCCCGGCGGAACGTGGTGGCGTGACGTGCGTGCGGCTGTCAGCTGCGGATTAGGCTTCTGGTCGCTGGCGGCCGGCTGGTCGCCCAGTCCGTGCGGGCGCTGCTGGACCAGTCCCTTGGTCAGGCGGAGTTGGCGGCTGTAGCTGCCGTTCTGGACGGGTTCAAGTCGGCAGAGGTGGGCCTCTACGGCCCGCAGACCCGCCAGTCCGGGCGGCACCGGTTCGTCTCGGTTCACGTGCTCGTGCCCGGCGCGTGGACCGTACAAGCGGGACACGATCTGCTGGAACGGGTCGAGGCGGCGATCTGTCACGCGTTGCCGGACACCACCGTGCCGACACACATCGATCGAGCGGGGATTCCCGCGCTTACGGCGACTACGCCTTCGACGGGCACCCCGATCCGTCCATCCGACCCGATGAACAGCTCGGCACCAGGCGACCTATGCAAGGCGCGCCCCTGGCGGGGACTGCGATTCAGCTCCGGGCTGCGAATCAGGAACGTGGACACGTGGTGAGCGCGACCGGGCACACTGCGCCGGTTCGATCTGTGGCCAGCGCGCAGGGGGCGCTGCCGGCGTCGCGGGATGCCCGGCTGCGGTCGCAGCCGCGCCGAGCATATTGGTCCGGACGGGCCGTTCCGACTCTGGACAGCGCTGATCTGGGCCGCGACGTAGCGCTCTACGCCCCAGTCGGATTCGTCCACCCCGAACGCCGTGACCGGTATCCGCTGCTGCGCACCGGCGGCGCCGTGCTGCAGGAGACGGGCATACCCGCTGGGTGTCCCGCAGATCAATGACGTGGCGAACCGTGGAAACGGCTGCGTGACCTCGATGTCGACGGTTCCGGCCTGTCCGCCGAGCAGTACCACGGGCCGCGCGAGTTCGTGCTCACCGATCCCGCCGGCGACGGGGTACGGATCAGTAGCCCCCTGCCCTACGGCGCACAGGCCGATGGGCGGGGAGCAGGGCGGGCCGGGTCAGGACTCTGTCGGTGGTGGATGGTGACGGTGCCGGTGGTGCCGTTGACGGTGACGTGCTGGCCGGTCCGTAGGCGGGTGGTGGCGGTGCCGGTGCCGACGACGGCGGGGATGCCGTACTCGCGGGCGATGAGGGAGGCGTGCGCGGCGAGGGTGCCGCCGTCGGTGACGACGGCGGCGGCGCGGGCGAACAGCGGTGTCCAGGCGGGCGCGGTCGCGTGGGTGACCAGGATGTCGCCGTCGGTGAAGGTGGGGAAGTCGTGGGGGTCGGTGATGATGCGTACGGGGCCGGTGGCCTGTCCGGCGGAGGCGGGATGCCCGATGATCACGTCACTACCTGCCTCGGCGGTAACGCCGGTGGGGCGGGCCCGCGCGATGGTGCGGGCGATGACATCCCCGATCAGGCGGGGCGGGTGGCCGAGGGTCAGCGGCGCGGGGAGCCGGCGCTGCTGCTGCCACTGTGTGCGCCGGTGCGCGGTGACCTCGGCGCGCGGACCCGGGCTGGTGGCCAGGGCGGCGTCGAGCTCGGCGCGGGTGCAGAAGTACACGTCGTCCACGTCCGGGATCGCACCGGTGTCGACGAGGTGCAGGCCGAGGCGGTGTGCGCAGTCGCGCAGGGCCGGCCAGGCGAGGGTGAGGGTGCGGGCCTGTTGTTCGCGGATGACGGTGTATCGCTGGGTAACCTGCAGCAGCCCGGCGAACTGGGCGAGCCGGCGGGGCTGCCCGGCCAGGGCGGCGGCGCACGCGTGTTCGGCGGTGGTCCGTTGGGCGGCGAGGCTGGCATGCCGGTCGGCGCCGGTGCGCGCGCCGGGTGTCGGCATGGGAAGTTCGGTGGCGGTGGGGTGGTACCAGTCGGCGCTGTGAACCGCGTGCGGGTCGAGGGCTGGTGCGGTGCCGGGCAGGCCGCGTAGCAGCACCTGTGGGCCGCCGTCGCGGTCGGGCAGGATGTCGGCCAGGTGCCGGCGGGTGAAGCGGGTCAGGCAGGCTTCCATCTTCCAAGCGGATCCACCGACGATCGCCAGGTACCAAAGCGCGATGCCGGCCTGCCGGCCGAGTTGGTCGACGAGTTCGACCAGCCGGTGCGAATCCGCGGTGGGGGTCTCGGCCGTGGCGGCTGTGACGAGCCGCCGGTAGCGGGGGAGCTCCTGCTCGCGCCACTGCCGGTCGAGAGCGGCCAGGACGGCGCGGTCGGCGGCGACGGGGCTCCGGCCGGTCTGCACGAGGGCATTGAACAAGATGACCACCGTGCGGCGGCCGTGCCCGAGCACCCGGGCGAGAAGGGCGGGTGAGGGGATCGGGGCGGCGTTGTAGTACCAGCCGTTGACCAAAGTCCATCGGAACGGGATGCGGAGGCCGACGGTGGCGTGCATGCCGTCGAGGTAGCCGGCCTCGATGAGTGGCAGTAGCCAGGTCGCGAACAGCGGGGTGACAGGCTCGGGAAGCCACTCGCCAAGCCGGAAGTTGCGCATCCACAGCCCGCGACCGGGCGCCGGTGGCGGCAGGGCGGTCATCGGCCGGGCCTGCAGGAGCCACAGCCGGCCGTCCCGGTCGATCGCCCACTCCACATCCTGCGGGCGGCCGAGCAGGTCGGCGACCCGGCCGGCCAGCCCGGCGACCGCGCGGGCCTGCCGTCCGGTCAGCACCCGAGTCGGACCGCGACGGGTCAAGGCCGCCCGGCCGCCTGTGATGACCCATTCCTCGCCGGCGGTCCGGCCGGACACGAGCGCTTCACCGAGCCCCGGCGTGGCGGTGATGAGAGTCTGATGCCGGTCGCCGGTGACCGGATGGGCGGTGAACGTCACCCCGGCGGCGACCGCGTCGACCATGACCTGCACCAGGACCGCCATGGCCGCCACGCCGCCCGCCCGGTGCTGCCGGTAGGCGGCGACCCGGGGCGAGTCAGCCGCGCTGAAACACTCTCGCACCGCCGTGCCGAGCCGGGCGGCGGGCACGTCGAGGAACGTGTCGTACAAGCCGGCGTAGGAGGCGTCGGGCAGGTCCTCGTCCGCCGCGGAGGAGCGCACGGCGAATCGCGCGCCGGTCAGCCGGCCGGCCTCGGTCGCCACCAGGCCGTCGAGGGCCGGATCGTCGGGGCCGCCGCCGGTGACGACGAACCCCGCCGGCACCGCGAACCCCGCCGCCGCCAGCTGTGCCAGGCACGCCGCCTTACCGCCCACGATCGTCCGGCCGGGACCGGTGGCCTCGGCCAGCCTCACTACCGCGGCGGTGCCCACGACGCCCTCCTCTATATGTAGCCTCACAAAGTATTGTGATGCTACGGTAGGCGTACCGGGTCACACCCCGCAAGCCTGGCCCGGGATCGGAGATGTTGTGGCGATGCGGCCGGAGCTGCTCAAAGGGCATTTGGACGCGCTGTTGCTGGCCGTGCTGGAGCCCGGACCGCAGCACGGGTATGCGGTCATCGAGTCGCTGCGGATCGGCAGCGGCGGCACGCTGGACCTGCCCACCGGCACGGTGTATCCGGCACTGCACCGCCTCGAGCGAGCGGGCCTGATCGGCAGCGACTGGGAGACAGTCGGCGGCCGGCGTCGCCGCACCTACCAGCTGACCGCATCCGGCCGTGCGGCACTCGGCGAGCACCGCGCTCTCTGGGCCGAGTTCTCCATCGCCGTCACCGCCCTACTCGGCCGGACACGGCCGGCACCGGCATGAACCCGCCCGCCGGCGCCGCTCTCACGACCCCGATCCGGGCCTACCTCGACGAGGTCGCCGGCGGCCTGACCGGCCCACGCCGCGTGCGGGCGCGGATCCTCGCCGAACTCCGCGACGGCCTCGAACAGGCCGTCGCCGACCGGACCGCCCCCGGCGAGCCAGCCGACCAGGCGACGGCCACGGTGATCGCCGAGTTCGGCCGCCCGGACGTGGTCGCAGCCGCCTTCGCGGAGGAACTCGCCACCGCGTACGCCCGGCGCACGCTGATCACGTACGTCGTCACCGGGCCGCTGGTCGGCATCTGGTGGTTGATGTTGCTGCACCCCGACCCGTGGCGCACCAGCCTGGCCGCCCTGCTCACTGCCGTCCCGGTTATTCCCCTGATCACTGCCGGGCTCGCGGCCGCCGCCGGAACCCTCGCGACCACCGGCCGGCTGATGCGCTGGCTACCGGAGACGCGTCCCGACCGCGCGTTGATCGCCACGGCCACCGTCGCTGGCCTGACCCTGGCCGGAGACCTGTTCATCATCGACGTCGCCGCGCATTCCGGCACGCTCACCCGACCCCTCGCCGTGATCGCGCTGTCCGGAAGCCTGACCCGGATCGGCTACAGCCTGCGCACCGTCGTCAACGCCAGCACGCGGCGACGCGCACTCAGCCACTGAACCGCCGAGCCGACGCAACCGCGGACCGGCCTACCGCCGCGCTGTGCGGGTCACATGGAAGCGGTGCGGAGAACCCATGGAGAACTCGCGTGGCGTTGGTGTGGGGCCGCGCCCTGGCGCCGTCTGGTCAGTTCGGGGGTCTGTTGGCTCTGATGATGGCCGAGCGCATGCTGTCGGCGGCCTTTCGGGTGGGGGTGAGGTGGTCCTCGGCGATGATGTCGGTGACGCCGAGGCGTCCTGCGGGTTTGAGGACCCGGAAGTTTCGGTGAATACCGCGGGCTTGTCGGTGGACAGGTTGATGACGCAGGTGGAGATGACGACGTCCACGGACGCGTCGGGTAGCGGGATGTCTTCGATCCGGCCCTTGAGGAATTCGACGTTGGGCACGCGTGCCTCGGCGGCGTTGCGGCGGGCCAGGTCGAGCATCTCGTCGGTCAGGTCCAGCCCGTACGCTTTGCCGGTCGTGCCGACTCGGCGGGCGGACAGCAGTACGTCGATGCCGCCGCCGGAGCCCAGGTCCAGCACGATGTCGCCGTTGCGCAGGTCGGCGATCGCGGTGGGGTTGCCGCAGCCCAGTGAGGCGGCGATCGCGTCGCCGGGAAGCTGGTCGCGGTCGACGGCGGAGTACAGGGTGACGGCGGCCGGCTCGGCCTGGTCACCGTCGGCGCTGCCCTCGCAGCACGCGGGCCCGCGTCGGGTTACGGCGAGGGCGGCGGCCGCGTACGTCTGGCGTACCTGCTCCTGCAGGGTCGATGCGTTGTCCTGCTCGGTTGCCATCTGATCCTTCGATCGGGGACTGCTCCGCAGGACGCGACGACCGGATACGGCGTCCCGATCATTCAGGGTGGCTCGCTTCCGGAGTGATTGACAGGGGCCGAGGCCCCGTCCGCGGTGACGAAATACCCGCCCGTCGGCGAGCCCCGGATGCGGGCTGGACACGGGTCTCCCGCGTCAAACGGGCTGTTGGCCACTGCAGACGTGCCGTCCGGCCGTGGCGGTCGCCGGGTGCGCTGTGACATGCATGCGGGTATGAGTATGTGGCGGCAGCGGGAGACGGTGTTGTTCGCGGCGATCTCGCTGCTACTGGCCGCCGGCGTGGTCGCGACGGCGTCCGGCGCGGGTGCCGTCGCTGCCCGGCTCTGGATGGTGTCGACGCTGATCGGCCTGCTCCACTCCACGGTGTCGCTGGTCGAGGCGATCCGGCGGCGCCAGCCCAGCGTCGATGTGATCGCCTGGCTGGCACTGGCCGGCGCGCTGCTCGTCGGCGAGGCTCTCGCCGGAGCCGTCATCGCGTTGATGTTGGCCAGCGGCCTGCTCCTGGAGGCGCGGGCGGCGGAGCGCGCCCACCGGGAACTGAGTCTGCTGGCGGAGCGGGCGCCGCGGACCGCCCGCCGGTACGGGTCGGACGGCGTGGTGCAGGTGCCGGCCGACCGGGTAGCGCCCGGAGACCGGCTCCTGGTCGGCTCCGGAGAGATCGTCCCGGTCGACGGACGACTCGCGGGTAGAGCGCTGCTGGACGAGTCCGCGCTGACCGGTGAGCCGCTGCCGGTGGAGCGCCGAGCCGGCGAGGACGTACGCAGTGGCGTGGTCAACGCCGGGACGCCGGTCGACCTGGTTGCCACGTCGACGGCCACCGAGTCGACGTACGCCGGCATCGTGCGGCTCGTCGGGCAGGCACAGGCGGACAACGCGCCGTTCGTGCGCGCCGCGGACCGCGTCGCGGTGGTGTTCGTGCCACTCACCCTGCTGCTGGCCGCCGGCGCCTGGCTGTTGTCAGGCGAGGCGGTGCGCGCGGTCGCGGTGCTGGTGGTGGCCACCCCGTGCCCGCTGTTACTGGCCGCCCCTATCGCGATCATGTCCGGCCTGTCCCGGGCGGCGCGGGTCGGCGTGATCGTCAAGGGCGGCTCGGCGCTGGAGCGGCTGGCCGCCGCAACGGTGCTGCTGTTCGACAAGACCGGCACCCTGACACACGGCCGGCCGGCGCTGGCCGGCGTCGTCACGGCCGGCGCGGCGACGACCGCCGACGACGTGCTGCGGCTGGCCGGCTCCCTGGATCAGGCGTCCGCGCATGTGCTGGCGAGCGCCGTCGTGACAGCCGCACGCGGGCGCGGGCTGGCGCTCGAGCCGCCCGAACACATCCAGGAGGAGCACGGGTATGGGGTACGGGGCGTGGTCGGCGGCCGGCAGGTCCGGCTGGGCAAGGCGGCCTGGGTGCTGCCGGCAACCGCCCCGGACTGGGCCCGCCGCACGAGCCGCCGAGCCGACCTCGAGGGCATGCTGGCCGTCTTCGTCTCGGTCGGCGGCGTGCCGGCCGGGGCGCTGTTGTTCGAGGACCCGGTGCGGGCGGACGCGCCGCGCATGGTCCGGGCGTTGCGTACCGCCGGAATCAAGAAGATCGTCCTTGTCACCGGAGACCGGGCCGACGCGGCGCAGACCGTGGGACGCATCGTCGGCGTCGACACCGTGCACGCCGATCAGGACCCGGCGGGCAAGCTGGAGATCGTCCGGCGGGCGTCCGCCGCTGACGCGACGACGATGGTGGGCGACGGCATCAACGATGCGCCGGCGCTCGCCGCCGCGGGCGTCGGGGTGGCGCTGGCCGCCCGCGGGGCGACCGTCTCGTCCGAGGCGGCCGATGTGGTGCTCACCGTCGACCGGATCGATGCGCTCGCCGACGCCGTCCTCATCGCCCGCCGGTCGCGGCGGATCGCGTGGTTGGCGGTCGTGGCCGGCATGGGCCTGTCCCTGGTCGCCATGGTCGCCGCCGCGGCCGGTCTGCTCCCGCCCGCCGCCGGCGCACTGCTGCAGGAACTCATCGACGTCGCGGCCATCGGCATTGCGCTGACCGCGCTGATCCCTGCCCGGGCGCATACGCCCCGCATGTCGCCGGCCGACGTGGACGTCGCGCAGCGGCTCTATGCCCAACACCAGTCGGTGGGGCCGGTCGTCGAACAGGTGCGTGCCGTCGCCGACGCACTCTCCCAGGCAGGAGGCGACCACGGACCGGTCCGTGCACTGCTGGACCGGCTCGAGCAGGATCTGCTACCGCATGAACGCGCGGAGGAGGCCGAACTCGTGCCGATCCTGGCCAAGACACTTGGCGGTGCCGACCCGACCGGCGCGATCAGCCGCACCCACGCCGAGATCGAGCAGTACATCGCCCGCCTGCACCGGGCACTAGACGACACCGGCGCGGCGGACACCGCGGACCTGCAACGCCTGCTCTACGGCCTGTACGCGATCCTGCGCCTGCACAACGCACAAGAAGAGGAGGCTGCCTTCAGTCTCCTACCCGAACGGCCGGCACGGTCGGACAAGTGACGGCGGTGGTGGTGAGCCGGGCGTCGGTGCCGGTGGGGCCGCAGGTGTCGGGTCCGCGCTTGTGTAGAGGCGGGCCTGTCTCGGGTGTGGTCCGGCTAGCGCGGGTGGTGCTGCGCCTTACGCCGGATTGCGCCGATCACCGTTGTGCCGACAATCAGCACGATCCCGATAACACCGAGCCACAACAAGCCTTTGATGGCGAACCCAACGATTGCCAGGATCAGCCAGAGCACGATCAGTACAACTGCCGTTGTAGGACAAGGCGAGCCGGCCGGCAGCCCCCATGGCCGGCGAAGGCAGGAGGAGTGATGAACGAGACGAGATGGCGCAGGTTGGCCGCCATGACCGGCTTCGCAGCGCTGGCGTTCGGTGCGGCAGCCGTCACGCTGGAGCGGCCCTGGCCCGACACGAGCGACCCGGCGGCGTTCCCGACGTTCCTGGCCGACAACCGGGACGCCATCCTGGTGCAGAGCATGCTGTTCCTGATCAGCGCCGGCTTGTTCATGTGGTTCCTGGGCGTCCTGCGCAGCTTCTTGATCGAGGCGGAAGACGCACCAGGTCGGCTGTCGACCCTCGCGTTCACCGCCGGCATGCTCGGCTATGGCCTGAACATGGTGGGTCAGGCCCCACAGCTCACCCTGACCCTGCCGTCGGCGCACACCATGACCCCAGGGACGGCGGCCGCGCTCACCGACCTGGGTTGGGTGCTGCTCATCGTGGCCAACATCCCGCTCGCGGTGATGTTCTTCGCGATCGCCGCGGTGTCGTTACGCACCAAGGTGTTCCCGGTTTGGCTGGGCTGGCTCGCCGTAGTCGCCGCAGCCGCCGCGGCCCTGTTGTCCTTCGCGCTGGTCGATCCCACCGGTCCGCTGGCACCGCAGGGCTGGGCAAGCTATCTGCTCTACCCGGCATCCATCGTATGGCTGGTCCCGGCGTCCATCGTGATGATCAGAAGGATCGGTCGCCGAGCGTCATCGCCTCGACCTGGTCGTGGGTGACGTACACGGTGGTGATCCGGTACCGCTGGTGCAGCCGGGCGAACTCGGCGCGCATCGACACGCGCAACCTCGCGTCGAGGTTGGACAGCGGTTCGTCGAGCAGGAACACCCGTGGCTGGCGGACCAGGGCCCGGCCCATCGCGACGCGTTGGCGCTGGCCGCCGGAGAGGGAGTGCCGTCGGACCGGCAGGGTCGTGCCGTAAGTCCCACCGTGGGCGGGGTGTTCAAGGCCGGCAGCCGTGGCGTGTGGTGGGCCGGAGTGCACGGCCCTGCCCGCCACACGGCCAGAAATGCTGGATCTTCTACTGTGTCGGGTGCCGGGTGAGACGCCCGAGCCGGTGAAGTGTCGTCGCGGCCGAATGCTTTGTGTTGTCGGCTTGACGGGCGAGCTTCCGGATGACGTTTCCGCGGCGCGGGTGGACGACGCCGGCCTTGATGAGGGCGCGGAGCACGAGCAGCGCGGTGACCGCGACGATCTGGCCGCCGAGGACGACCCGGTTGACGTCGATCGCGGGCCGCCAGGTCACCTTGCCCTTCTTCAGCACGAACACCCCCAGCGGCTTGGCAGACACGCCGAAACCGCCGCCCGTGCCGCCGTTCTCCTGCCCGTCCGGTGCTGGTCCGGTGCCGCTGCCTCCGCCGCCACCGACCTTGGCGACCGGCAGGACGACCATGCCGTCGTGGTGGATTGGCGAGCCGAAGACCCGGTCAACCGTGGCGTTGTCCGCCACCTCCCGCAGCGTATCCAGGATGGGTGGGTCCTTCATCGTCGTGGTCATGGCGATCATCTCCTTCATCGGGGTCGTGCCTGTCTGATGCCCGGTGGTTGAGGCACGCATACGTGGGGTCTC
>Ga0307515_10013906_pt1 | contig 14982 bp, 6 predicted proteins | sample 17_EM_MG_FD_194513 | JGI IMG/M metagenome (GOLD analysis project Ga0307515, IMG submission 194513) | Populus trichocarpa ectomycorrhiza microbial communities from riparian zone in the Pacific Northwest, United States - 17_EM | ecosystem: Host-associated > Plants > Roots > Unclassified | place... | reverse complement strand
TATATATATATATATATATATATATATATCATCTCCTGAACACATATATTTATAGTAGAATCATAATAAATAGATTACAAATAGTTTTTATTTTAATTGTCATTTTCAAAATCAAGAGTGTGACTTTTTTGGAACCTAGAAAAATTTGAAAATATTGTTATGCCAAAAAAAAACAAATCTTTAATTTTTTCTTTAACTTTTGCATATGAAGTCTAGTGATCTTCAAATCAATTTTTATTATTTCTTTCAAGTGTATTAAATCAACTTTGGATCAATAAAAACATCTTAGTGACCATTTATGTCTTGTTCATTAAATCATAATTTAATATGTTCAAACTAAAATTAATGTTACAAAAATAAATCTATTATGTTTCTCAAGATATTCACTAATAGTTGGAGCACTATTATGACAATGTATATCCTTTTGGTTTTATGAACATTTACAAAAGTTTATCAACTTTTGTTAGGGGCAAATAATTATTTAGATCAATTATGTTGCTTGTTCTTTGTTTCTTTCTTTTGATGAGAAAAACTATAGCTAGGAGCTTAATCCTAAGTGGAGACAGGTAGCAAACTCGCAAATCAAATGGAATGTGGGTGTTTAATATTCTAATCCTTAAGAAAAGGTATGTTATTCCAAGCAATAATAGATAAAGAAGAAACAAAAGGTAAAGGGAAAATAAAATAAACAAACTATTATGAAAAGAAAGCTACGAAGGAAAATAATAAAAGAAGAAGATAAATTTGCATGAAATAAATTTTAGAAGGTAAATTATATATATGAGGTTGATCATCTTTTCCAATAACTGAATTACCTATTTATATTAGTACAACATTAGAGTTTCACATAAAGACTTATCACATAAACACTTATATTTAATCATATACAGATTATTCATATTAGATAAGGAGGTTACATGATGAATCTTAATACAAATTGAATTATAACCTACTGTGCTTCTTTTTTGTAGTAACTACATGAATCCCAACCAAATCTAGAAGTATTAATTTATTTTGTTTAAGGACTTCTCCTCTGAATAAGACTTAGTCTTTTAGTGGATTATCTGAAATCTTGTTGTTGTGGTCAATTGCTTCATGTCTTTCCTAGTCAATTACTTTCTGTCTTTCCTAGTCGAGGTGGAGTCTTTCATAGACATGGTCAATTTTGTTGTTATCCATCATGAATAACTAGGTCAATTTTATTGATATCTCAATTTTATTTTGTCCTTCCTTTTCTTATTTGGTCATGAATAACTAGTGTTCTTACATAGTTAACATATGAATGTTTATTTTTGGTATAAACAATGCCCATCATATTTCTTTATTTCTAGACTAAATGTAGGAATATTCCCCTATCATGTTAATGTTGGAATTGATCGAATGAATTGATCATCCATGACGTGAATAATAATCTTTGTTTACCTAAAAATATCAACCATACTTTTAATATCTTCGAGACATGTTATTCAATCAAATTATTTCAAATAAACATGCTCTGGCTATCCTGGACAAGATGCTCAGGTTTACACAACCTCTAATGTTTAAACCATAATTAATTTATTAGCTTTATAGTTAATTCCTAGTTCTTTAATCTTTTTTATTAAATATTTAATTCATTTTTAATAGAAATCATAAATTTTTAGAAAAGTAATGAAGTGAGAACCCTAAACTCTCCATCTTTTAATCTTAGTAATGACACCTTTAAATTGTACTTCCACTTTCAAACATCACTATTATGGACTACATTGGTTGGCTGAATAAAATGCAATGGTATTTGGCTAAAGAATGAAAATATTAAAAGACTTTTTATGAGATTCAATTGCCTAGCATTCTTAAGGGACGGTTGGTTGTCATTTCTCTATTCTATGTTCATGTTCAAGGACTTTATATTTTAACAGTTTTTCTTCAACAAGGAGATAAGAAAGTTCATATGCATTTAAACATTCTAAAAAGTTCTTTCATATTATAGTTACCAATAAAAACACCTATGCAAAGATCTTTATTTAAATAAAACTTTATGGTTGCCTTAGTCTTACCATCTGTAGGCTCTAATGAATTAAAAGATAGAGGGATTTTCTCTTGATTACCAAAACTAGAACCCCTGCAAACCAAATGGAAATTGAAGTAGATGGAGAGTCTCTTGGGATTAGCTAAAAAAAGTTTTCATAGGTTCTTTTACTATTGTAATGGGCAATTTTATCCTTTTATACTTTTGATAAATTTATCAATGCAATCTATATTTTATATTTTATTTTAATGAAATTCAATTTATTTCCACAACTCATGTGTTACTTTTTGAAGAAAAAAGCTTTGATTTAATTGTATAATTTATGAACAAAATTTTTCATTTAACTTTAGCAACTGATTGTACTAAATTAACAACTCAAATCATTATTATGATGGATAAATAAAAACTTAACCTATTTTATAAAAAGTAGACTCACTACCAAGCCCAAAGTACAATTAGTAAAGATCTAAAGTAATTTTATGCTTGTGAACTCAAAGTTCATCCTTTTATTTATATAGGTGTATCATCTTATATTGCATTCTTTATATAAGGGTAGTATTTCTTTTTCTCGGTATCAACCAATGATCATTAAAAACTGCATCTCTTCATCTTGATTTGCTAGATGATAATAATCCTTTATAAGAACCTTGGAAATAACATATGGACCGTCCTGGTTTGGGGACCATTTGCTAAATTTTGGATCCTTATGGATAATTAGTAGTATGACCTTCTATACCAGATTACCAACTGAGAACTTCTTTGATTGAACATGTTTGTTGTATACTTTTTTGACCTTATTTTTATGTGTTAATAAATGATCCAATACAACAAGTCTTACCTCATCAAAATCTTCTAACTTTGCTAACATAACAAATTGATAATTTGAGTTATCCATGTCATATTGTGCAAGCCTTTTGAGTGATTGTACTTTGAGTTTCATAGACAATATAACATCATAGCCATAAGTTAGAGTGAATGGTGAGGTTTCTAAAATAATCTTTTATTAAGTCTTACAGGGTAATAGTACTTCTGAGAAGGCATCATGACAAGCTTTAGAATTATTTTTGACCAATTTCTAAATGTTATGGATTTAAGTTTTATTGTTTAGTTTTGCTCTTCCATTGGCTTGCACATAATATAAAGTAAAATGAATTATTTTAAATCCATACTCATGTGAGAATTACTTCACATCTCCTATAATGAATAGTGATCCTTAGTTAGTAGTGATAGTTCCTTAATAAGTTTGATCATAGTCTCTTGGTTGTTCGATCAATAAAGAGTTGCTTCAACCCACTTGGTGAAGTAAAATAGGGCTACAAGAATATAGTTATGTCCTCTTGATGAAGGTGAATGTTCATGGCCCAACCTTTAAAAAGCCAGGGTTTGACCATTACATTAAGTTTCTTTGATGGTATATCTTGGTAAATTGTTAACATTTTTTACACCTTTTTTGTTTAACTAATGCAATCATTGGTTATTCCTAGCTAATAAAAGTCATGTTTTATAATTAACCATCTCATCTTGTTATTAGATTGATGGGCTCAATATAGTCCATCATGAACCCAGTTTTGACCAATAATGCTTCATTCGTTTAAGCATTTTAAGAAGAACTCTAATGCTATATCTCTTGTATGATACATATGTTAAGAGGACATAATTGGTCACTTTCAATATAAAATATATTGAAACCTTTTATGAAGGGTTTTATTCAAAAGTTTTTACTTCTTCTCTTCAATCTTTCCTTGAGTCAAGGACACTAGTGTTATTAAGACCTTTTTATTGTACTTGATAAAAAAATCTTAGAAACGGTTCTGTTATAATTGTCCCTTGTATGTTTTTTTTACCATGGAATATGTAATTTCTTGCTCATCATTACATTTTTGTTGCTATTGTCTTGTGTATTTTTTACCATGGTTACTTTGGTCATCATTACATCCCTATTATGTGTTAGTAATAGCTGATCGATTAACAATCCTTATAAAGATTATACCCTTATGGTTAAAGGCTATTTTATATCTTGATCCATGTTGAGCCAATTCATTGGCCACTACATGTATGGAGTTAGTGTATGATGCTTATGCTTATATTCACCAATTAACTAATTTATAACAAGTATCACTTTGATAGATAATGCATCTAATTCGAAGAGAATTTATAGGCTTATAATTAATTTCTCATATTCAACTTGATTATTAGTATAAGAAAAATCAATTCAAAATGATAAGGTCATTTTATGATCTATAAAAGAGATTTTTTCTAATTAAATCTTCATATTCAGCTTGATTATTAGTTTGATGAGGTCTCGTTTTCATGATTTCTTATACTTTATTTTTATCCACCAATATGCCTTATTCATTCACTAAGAGTTCCAAAATACTTCATACCAAAGACACATTTTAAAATCTTTATTTTTAAATTGTGCACCCTCATACGTTTAAAGGCAACACATAACTCGTCTAATTGAGTAGGTTTAGACTTTGATTTCAACATGAAATCACCAAAATAAACCTTCATGTTATGGTTGATTTATTAGGTTTTCCAAAAGACATGAACATAATGAAACTTTTATTTTTAAATTTTTTAGGAGTCCTATGAATCTTGTTAGAAAACATAGAGTTGTTTAGGGTTTAAGTAAAAATTTCATAAAGATCGGTTTTTCCTTTAAGGTTTGATAAACTATTCAAGGTTGGTTGTCATAAACCGTAAGTCACTTAATTTTTTATTCTTTAACAATAATCCACATGAACCACTAGATTAGTAAAATCTTAAAACCTTTTTAGGAGAGAGTGATTTTTATGTCTTGAGTGTTAGTTTCTTTTCCTTTTGTTCTATCTCTATTGAACTATCATAAAAAAATATATCAGGCATAACATTTTATTTATAGAAAAAACCTAATATCCATATCAATGGCAAAATATCACAATTATTAGAAAGTTATATAATTAAGTCCCTTCTTGATTTTTTCTACGTCTAAAATTATATTATAGTCTTTAATTTCTAAAATTTATTTATAATCAAGTTATACTTGATTGATCATCCTAATTTAATTTGTTACCAATAATTCTTAATATATGTGACACATTAGATTCCTAATATGTTGGTCAAAATATAAATTATTTTAAATAAAATATAATTAAATAAATTAAATAATTTAATTTATTATTGAAGTTTAAAAGGAGTTTGTTCAATTAAATATAGTGTGGAAAAAACAAGAGCCTATATACTTCTCCATTCATCGTAGGAAAATAAACAACATATTCTGGTAATTGCTTTTGTAAAGCCACACCAGTTTTTATAAACTTGTTTACATATCTTTGATTTATTTATGTCTTCTAAAATTGATTTTTAACAATACACATTTTATGTGCCAAAGGTGCCAATATTAAAAAACCGTGCATAAAAAAGTTGACTATAAATTTTACGTGAGGATGCCTCTATGCTGATTGAAATTAAATGCCACCCTAACATAAAATGTGAGGGGATTTCATACTTTTGATCAATTAGCTAAACTTTTGCTCAAGACTCTTGCTTCTGCACCATTCAATTTCTAAAGCTCTATATAATTAGACTTTTGATTACTCACCTACTTTCCACTTTACTTATTCATTGCTAGCACTACTTGCTCTTCCTCTCATTCCTCTTTTAACTTGCATCCATTTTACTTGGTTGGTGAATTGATGTTTTTATAGGTCACAATAACCTATTCTAAAACTCCCCTCACAATGTCTCTTATTGTCCATGCAACATTAATTAAGAAAATTTATTAGTTTTATTTTCTTTTAAATTTTCTATCTTCCTTTACTGCAATTTATATTCCATTAACAAAAGATTTAACTTATTTTTCAATTTAAACACTATACTACATTTCATAACCCAATTTTGACCCCTTTTAAATATCTTAAAAAAGAAAAAAAAACATATATTCAATCAAATAAAAAATAAAAAAGATAAAAAAATCAATTAGGGATTATATTAAGAAGAAATATTGAGAAAATGATTGAAATCTGCTCAATAATTAAAACTTGATAAGCCAATGACTGAATTGTAAAATGCAACAATATGAAAGGACTATTTTAATACAATTAAGGTTGAAATTAAAAAGTATAGATAAAATTGTTGAAACTAGCTAGAAAAAAAAAGAATAGAAGAGGATCCAATGATATTTAAAAAAGTAGAGAAATTAAGGGACCTTTTTGAAAACACTAAAATTTTATCTATATCAAAATGACATCATTTCATATTAAAAAAATTATTAAGTGAAAATATGTGTTTCACTCTTAAAGAAAAGAACAAAACTATGTCATTTCATACATGGGTTAAAACAATAGCTTCCCATCTTGTATGGCCATTCTGCATGTTGCTTTTTTTATTGTGTTTTTTTCTTTTCATGCTCTTGGCTAGACTTTGGCCTAAATTTTCTCTTTCTCATACCTCCCAATAATTCAAAAAAAAAAAAAAAACACAATCCACTCCTCTGTATATGAACTACATGCTCAACCTAAAAAACATTACTCTAACTCTCTAAAACTACTACAAAAAATGGTGTAAAAAGAAAAAAAAAGCTTTAGCCAATAGTATAACCATGATTGAGGGTTAAGATTAACTTAAAGAGGCCAATGGCCACCTAGAAGGGCTCTAAGAACTCCCATCCCGTTTATAAATAGAAGGGAAAAAAAAGGGAAGAAAAAACCAAAGTAGAGAGAGAACATATAGAGAGAGAAGAAAAAAAAGTCATGAATTGAAAAATAAAGGTGGTTTTGAGCCAAGAGGTAAGAGAGGAGTAAGAAGAAGAAAAGTTAAATACAAAGAAAAAAACAAGAGAGGGAGACTCAAAGTAAAAGAGAGAAAACCATTTAAGAAACCCTTCTACCACCAACATATCACTATGTCTATCACCAATAGCTGTCACAATAGTTGCTCCCTCGTCTAGAACTAGCCCTATGGTAAACCTAATCCTTCTACCTTTTATTTTCTCTTCTTCTTCCATAGGTTTTACATGTTCTACTATTAAAAATATATAAAAAAGGATATAAACATTACACTATTCATGCATGGTTGCTATTCTGTAATGCATTTTTTATTCCATCTTATTTCTATTGGTTTTGTATTAATGCTAGTTTCATTTTGTAAAGTTGTGTTCTCACCTTTTAAGTATAAATGAGCATGTAAATATTTATTATAAAAGGCAAAAAATAAAAATAGTATCAATAAGTTTTGGTTAACTAGTTTTGATAAAGCTTGAGTTTTAATAGTTAGGTCAACATGTCTCCTTGTTTTTATGGACTAAATAGACCTAACTCAATGTTTTTAACCTTAAAATGAGTCGATGAGTTTTTGTACAATTAACATCATGTCTTGATTAAATTTTGATTTTAACAATTAGGTCGACGTGTCTTCTAGTTTTATGGAGTGTTATAGGCCTAACACAACGTTTTTAATTGAAAACAAGGTCAATAATAAATAAACAAGTCACCTCAAAGTAGGGACCAACATAGATCGAACATAGTATTCTATTCAACTTTTATTCTTATAGAAAAAATAATAATAAAAAAGGTCAATAAAAATAAAAAAAAACACTAAAACTTAAAACAGTTATTGAGTTGTAAGAATCTTGATTCGGGACTTGATGTTAAGTAAATGAACATCGACCAATAATAAATGACTTGAAAATAAGCTTAAATAATTTGGACAATTAATGATATGTGTAAAATGAATTTAGGAGAAACACATAACTAAGTAAACCTTTCATTGAAAAAGATGTGTTAAGGGTGATTTTTTTCTTTCTTTAAACATAACCAACCCCTTGCCTAGATCTTTCGAACCAGTGCATATTTTTGTATTTTTCATCTCCATATAGAACTAGGTGAGGACTTTATTTTCCATATTCTCTTTAATTTTAGAGGGTCTGTTTATGTTAGATGTGACAACATGCCGACTTCATTAGGAATCACTAAACCTATATGTATATGTTTTCTCGTTAGTTTGTTTATTTTACTGCCTTTATTATCATTTATTTATGAGCATTTATTTTATTTATATTTTATTTATTACATTTATTTTAGTTTATTGGCTTGAATATGTATGCATATTATTTTTCAAGTTTTCACACACTTAATAAAAACCAACAAAAGCTCTAGACCCAAGTTCTTTTTTTAGGATTAGATAAGGAGATTCTGTTGGATTGACTTATTTCCATTGATGCTCGAACTTTCGTTCATATTAGAACTTACCCTATATATATGGTATTGTGGAGTTACCCCCTTACTCATGTTACATAAGGTTAAGAGGCTAGATTGTCCCATTGGTAATTCAGACAATCTAGTAGCCTAAAAAAATCTTTAAAAATGGACCAACTAAGCCAAATCTTATATGATATAGATCTTATTAGCTTGGGTTGACCTCCGAGAAGACACAAAATCATATAATGACATATCATATTTATTAGTGCTTATGATGTAACCTTACTGTTTCTCCATCGATCCTTAAGAAAGTGTGTGATGTCAAGTTATATTTAAATTACTATTGAAGATATGAAGACTAGGTCTAAGAAAGGCCAATATGATGAGAAGGATTGCCTACCGATATAATTTGAGAATAAATTACCCAATCGAGTAAAAAGGTGAAGAAGCTTGCCTTTGAAGGCATTACAATTACCAATGCTATATCTAATAGCACTGGTGTGGTATTTGTATTTGTGGTTAGGTTTGTACAATGAGGGTAGAGCGGTTGAAAGGGTCTTTATGAGGTATAATCAATTTATTCAATGCTAATAATTCTTTTAAACATTTCTCCTAAAAGTAGCGAAAAAGGTGGTAATATTTCCTGATTTTTTTAGGTATTTCTATAAGGTTGGTTGCTTAGACCAACCTGGTCATTTAATATTGATTGGTTAAATAGTAGTTAGTTTTGTGGGAAATTGTTTGGGTACTAAGTAGAACATTGTGAAGGTGATTGATGTATTATTGAATGGTGTTGAAATGAATGGTTGAAAATTGATACTACTAATATTGACTTGCTAATTAGACCTTCATTTATTATTCCAATGATATCGAGGTTGAAAATTCTTGATTTCCACTAGTTGCACTTTGTTCTTTCTCTTACTAATCTACACGACTACTAGAACTATCATATTTAGCCCTATAATTATGAATATACCTCTCATAATAAGGAATCACACCTTATCATACAAACTAAGGCTAAGGGTTTGATAAGAAATGGAAAGTGTTTTGCTCTAGAAGAATTGAAAAGGCAAAGGAAAGCTAAAAAAGAATGTAGTATAAAATCTTGCCATGGATGATGAAGTCAACAAGCCAATAAATGATGAAGAATCCACTAAGTTTCTTAAATTAATAAAATATCATGACTATAATGTGGTTGACCAACTAAAAAAACCTAGCTCGTATATCCCTACTCTCTCTCATCTTGAGTTCGAAACCACATTGAAAAATGATTTAAAGGATTTTAAATGAAGTATATGTTCTTCAAGATATCACTTCCAATTCCAACAAGAACTTTATGGGGAGAAATTAAGTCATAAACCAGCCATATTTATCCGAAGATGAACTAGGTTTGAAAGGCACTGGACACGACAAATCGTTGGATGTTATGATTAAATATAAAGATTATTTCATAGCCAAAGTAATGATGGATAATGGATCACTCTTAATATGCTTCCAAGATGTATCTGGGATCATTTACCAATTGACACATCATATATATGTCCAAGCAATGTGATCGTAAGGGCTTATGATGGTTTATCGAGGCAAGTGATCAATAACATTGATATAGACATGGTCAATGGCCTTCAATAGTTTCAAGTCACCCTACAAGTAACTGATATTAATCCTTCCTATAACATGTTAGGATGACCTTAAATCTATGTTGCGATAACGGTGTCATTATTGTTGCATCAAAGGCATAAATATATGGTGAACAAAAGGATAAAGACTATAATAGCAGAAGAGTTATTATTTATGATAAAGAATGTGTTAGTGCCTATATAGAAGTTAGAGGAGGTTGAGATAAATATCTTCATGCCTTCGAGATTGTGAATGTGGGTTTGGTGCCTCAGGACACGTTGCTGAGGAAGCTAGATATTTTAAAAGATGTAAAAATTACCACTAAATACATGATAAGATATTGGTTGCCACTAAAGTATGATCTAAACACAGGGTTACCAGAGAATTAACTACATGAAGTTGAAAATTACCATTCAATGGTTTAGTTTGGGTTTTAATCTAAATAAAAAAGATTATTTAAGGGTGGTGGAAAGAAAACATGAGAAAAGAACGACCCAAATTGAGGGGCACATTCATAATAGTGAAAAATCAATATTACACCTATCCATAATAGCTTTTCTCATCTAACCTATGTAATATAACCTAATGATGAAGTGAGAAACCTAAATAAAGAGTTTGTTGATCTCATCATCAATAACATGGATGAGAAGAAGACTAAAGACTATTTCATCTATCTAAAGTCATGGTCAACTAGATTTTAAACTATGATCTTGTGTTAGTTGATTGTCAACACCCTAGAAAAGGGGTCAACCATCAAATAGTTGTTAAGGAGATGTGCCCAAGGAGAAGAACATGATAACTAGGAGGTAGAAAAAATCTAGATGGTGTTCAAATCTATGTAATTTTACTATTATGTTATTCTTACTTTTTTAGTAATTGTATCTTAAGATACTAGGAAATGAATTTATCATAGTGTTAAGCTCAATTTATTTTCATATTAATGAGATTAAGCAATTTTTATCCAAAAATCATGCATTCTTACATTGTTTATTCATACTTGTCATTTCCTTTTTTTTTTTTTTTTATCATTTGCTTATTCACTACACTTTTCACTTTTAGGAATCCTAAAAGCGATCAATCGTTAAAATTCCAAAATCATCACATTAAGCATATTTAGCCTAATTTTGGTGAAAATTTAATTGTAATGGATGAAAAAAACAGGAGGAGAGTGATGTTAAGGATTTTACTAAGTTAGCAGAACAATAAGCATACACCATAAAACTAAAAAAGAAAGAGTTGAAACTAGTCAAGATTGGTACATATGAGAATAAAAAAGAATTGAAGGTTGGAACTTTGTTTTAGTAGAAGAAAATAACAATTTGTTTAAATTGTTGAAAGAATATGCTAAAGTATTTGTCTGGTCTTATACTAACATGCTTGACCTTGATCCAAATATCATACTTCATAAACTCCCATCGATACAAGGATGCAAACTAATGAAGCAAAAATTAAGAAGGATGAGGCCTAATATCTTGATAAAGATTAAAAAAATAAAGGTTCAGAAGCAGTTTGAAGCTGGATTCCTTGAAGTGATACAATACCTATCTTAGGTATCCAATATTGTGGTAATGGAAAACGAGGATGGAAGAATCCGAACATGTATTGTCTTGAAGGATATTAGCAAAGCTAGTCCAAATTATGATTTCCCACTACCTCATATAGAGATCCTGGTTGGTAATGCAACAAAAAATGCCACTTATTCCTTTATGTATGGGTTTTAGGGTAAAATTAGATTAAAATGGCCAAGGAAGACAATGATAAAACCACTTTCATCACGTCATGAGTAAATATTGCTATAGAGTCATGCCTTTTGAATTAAAAAATATTGGAGCAACTTATCAATGAGAAACAATCACATTATTCCATGATATGATGCATAAGGAAATTGAGGTATATATAGATGATATGATCACTAAGTGCAAACAAAAGGAGGACCATGTGTAGATCCTAAGAAAGTTGTTTGGAAGATCTCTAAAGTATCAATTGAATTTAAATCTCACAAAGTGTTATTTTGGCATCAAATCTAAAATGTCTTTGGTTTTGTTATAAGTAGAAATGGAATTAAGGTTGATTTAGATAAGATTAAAGCCACTTAAGCAATGTCAACACCAAGCATTGAGAGGGAAGTCTATATTTTCTTAGGACGTCTAATTAACATAACTTGATTCATTTCTTAATTAATTGTCACATGTGAACCTATCTTTTTGTCTCATCCAAAAGAAAATTTTAGAAAAATGGGATGAAGACTATTAGATAGTCTTTAATAAGATCAAACAATATCTACAAAAGCCACCTTGGTTGGTCTCACTCGTATAAGAAAGACCTCTAATCTTGTATACAATTTGTTTTCTAAGCCAATAATAGATTGAAACAATTTCAAAGATCATTTCATCCTTATTTATTAAAAAAAAATAAAGATTACCCTATTATGTGGGCTGCCATTCGGTTTGCATAAAATACCCAAACTTTCATTCTTTTAAACATATTTCAAGGAGGTTACAAAGCATGTTCTTGTTTGTGATTGCGTATAATTATGCATTTTTTAAAGCAAAATGCTTTTGAAAGCTCACATCAAGATAATCTCTTTATTCAAAATGCAAATCAATCAATATTTAGAATGTGCTGAGAATACTTGTAAAGCAAATAGTTTATTTTAGAGTCATGACAACTTCAATTGAAATAGTCTCATCATAGAAAAAGAATTTGTCATTTTCAATTGAGGTAGTGGTGCAAAGTTTCTCAAAATAGTAAAAAGAGGTGGTTATTAAGAACAGACACTACAACGATTGTATAAGGCTTAAATAACATGGTTTTGTGAATATATCATAGCATCATAAACATGCAAACAAATGTTGTACCCAAGCAAACTTAAGTAGGCTAGTGAGTTGAGGGTTGTAATATTAGTAAAGATGAGAGTAGTGAGTTTCAATCATCAATGATAAAGTTAAACAATGAAAGGAAGATTTATATTTCTTTCAGGTAAGTATCTAACTAGCTATATTAATTTCTTTTGTATATAATCATCACACTTTTCTCATAACTCTTGTAAAATTTACCTTTTTTTTTTTAGTCTGAAAGGACTCTTAAAATTTTTCCTGAGATTTCAAATCTTAGAGCATTCTTGAAAAGTTTATGTCAAACCTTATCTTTATAAGGCTCTTGTGGTTTAAAGTCTTAGAGGATTCTCACAATTTTTTTTTTTAGTATCAGAATTTTTGCAAAAAAATATTATTCTTGAGACTCAAATGACTGTAATAAAATATTTTCTTGTTTACTAAGTCTCATAAGACTTTTGCAAGTTTACTTTACTTTTAAGTTATTTATTATTGAGTCTAATAAGACTCTTATAATGTTTTCTTAAATTTCAAGTCTCGGGTGAGTTTTGCAAACTTAAGTCCAAAGTATCATTTATTTGGGTTTGAATTCCATGTGATTCTCTTAAAGTTCAATTCTTGAGGCTAGTCACCTTTTTATCTGACTGCCTTTTAAATTTTCTCACATATGTTATATGTTCTATACAAGGCTACTACACAAGGCCTAAAAAAACCATTTTTTTTATAGCTTTATATTGTAAACATTGTAAAGAAGGGGCAATTCTTGTAACCCAATTTTTAACCCCTCTCAAATATCTTAAAAAATATAGAAAAAAAAATATTTCAATCAAAGAAAAATGGGATAAAGAAGAAAAAAAATAAATTAGGGATAAAATTGAGGAAATGGTTGAAATTGGCTAAATAATTGAAAATTGCAAAGCCAATGACTAAATTGAAAAATGTTTTAATGCAACAAGAAATGAAATTAAGAAGAAATATTAAGAAAAAGGTTGAAATTGACTAAAAATAAAAGAATTAAAGTTCCAAGGATGAAATTCAAAAAGTGGAGAAATTGAGGAACCTCTTTGAAAACACGAAACTTTTATTTGTATAAAAGTGAAGTTGTTTTGTTTAAGTGAAAATTTATGTTTAATTGCAAAAGAAAAAAAAAAGAAGCACAAAATGATGTTGTTTCATACATGGGTTAAAACAATAACTTCCTCTTTCTTGCATGGTCGTTCCACATCTTTATTTCTTTCTTTTGGTTTTTATGGGTTTGGCTATATTTTGACCTAACTTTTCTCTTTCCCATATCTCCCACAATTGCCAAACAGCACACCACTCCCCTCCCCTCCTTTGCATGTGTACTATATGCTAAAAAAAAAGTTGAGATTCTTTAAACTCATTCCAAAGAGGTGTAGGAGGCCAATAAAAACAACTTTGGCCAAAGGGTACAACCATGATGGAGGGTTGAGATAAACCTAAAGGAACTAATAGCCATGATCATGTCAGTGAGGAGGGTTTCAAGAGCTTCCATCTTGCCTATGAATAGAGGGGAAAAGCAAGGAAATAAACGACCTTAAGTACATAAAGAAAGAGAGAGAGAAGGAAAAGGAAGGTTTTGAGCTGAAAATGAAAGTGGTTTAGGTCAGGAGGGACGAGAAGAGAAAGCAGAAGAAGAGAAAAAGAAAAAAGAAGATAAAAAGATGTTGAGAGTGAGAGAGAGAGAAAGGTAAGGGTTTTAAGCTGAAAATAAAGTTGTTTAGAGTCATAAGGGGGTTAGAGAGAGAAAAAAAGAGAAATAAGAAAGCCAAAGTTAAAGAAAGAAAATCGCTTCAAAAATCATTTTGCTACTAGCTCGCTAATGTCTTTGTGACCAGTAGCCACAATAACAACTCATCCGTCATCTGGAACTAGCCCTAAGTCCGATCCTTCTTCCTTTTCTTCTTCTTCTTCCCATAGCTTTTGCATGATTCACTATTCAAAATGCAAAATAATGCACATTTCACTATTAATTCATGGTCAGTATTTATTCATACATTTGTTTTTTGTATTTTAATTGGCTTAATATTAATATTAGTTTTACTTCATAAAACTATGTTTTTGCCTTTTTACGTATACATGTATATATGTTCATGTAAGTATTTATTTTTTTAAAATAAATATAACATTGACAAGTTTTTATCAAGTTAGAGTTGTCTTTTGATACAGCTTGATTTTTAATAGTTAAGTCAATGCACCTTCTAGCTTTTAGAGATGATGTAGGCCTAGCGCGATGTTTTCAACCTTAAAATGAGTTAAAAAAAATGAGTCAATAAATTTTCATCAAGTTAACATCATGTCTTGATTAAACTTGAATTTT
>Ga0307515_10013905_pt1 | contig 14982 bp, 20 predicted proteins | sample 17_EM_MG_FD_194513 | JGI IMG/M metagenome (GOLD analysis project Ga0307515, IMG submission 194513) | Populus trichocarpa ectomycorrhiza microbial communities from riparian zone in the Pacific Northwest, United States - 17_EM | ecosystem: Host-associated > Plants > Roots > Unclassified | place... | reverse complement strand
CTTAGTGGGTTCATCGCAATGCTCAAGGGCAAGTGCAAGAGTCTCGATGAAGATGGATAGACCTGCTGCTCGGGAGATAACGCGATCCAAGAGCAATGGTTCTGGCCAAGGAGATTGGAGGGACCGGCTTGAAGCTACTCTATTGAATCGGGATTCCGCGAAGATTCTTAGGTTGGAGCTGGTCTCTTCATCTGCCGTCAAACCATATCGCAAATGCGGGAATTGGGCGGGACTATCAAAGAAACGTTGGATATCGACTTCTTGTCTACTGGTGATGATAACCTTGAGCCACGGGGCGCATGCGGTCGCGTCTGTCAGGGCCTGAAGGACGCCTAGACGACTCTGAGTGCTGCCGCACTCATCAAGTGCGTCAATGACAAACACGAGAGTCCTGTTTGGGAGGCGAGGAAGTTTTTGGATGAATTCAAGGAAGGGAGTGGGCATTGATTCGGGTGCTACGTTTGGGTTGTTACGAAGAAATTCTGCGACAATACGTCGAAAAGGGGGGAAGAGTATCGCGAGTTTGCGGATGAGAGTCGGAACGATATTTTTGGGGTCTCTTAATTCCTGGTCATCCCTCCGGCAGAAAAATGCTCCAGCGAGTTGCTCTTTATCGTCAAGGCTCGCGCAGATCGAATGTGCTAACGACGTTTTGCCGATGCCAGGTAAGCCGTAAATCCAGTATGTATTTCCCCCGTCTGTCTGCTCCAATCCATTGGCCACCCAAGCTATGATGTTTTCGAGGAGGGATTTTCGGGTGTCTTTCATACAGCAGAGATTCCGGTCATAGCTGGTCTTGACATCTTTGAGACGACTAAGCAAAATGTGGTGCTCTACACGGAACTGCTGAGAATGATCTATCGAGAGATGGAGAGAATGAGTGCTCACCAGTCCTCATGGTCCGGCGGAGAGCTTCAACATTTACTGCACGGTCGAAGTCTTCGACGACCCTCGTCAACTCACTCTCTATTTCGTTGATCGTCTCCTGGTAGGCCGACCCGCCCGCCGTTCTCGCTGCAATTATTAGTACTTGCGAAAGTCATCAGGTGACGACCTACCATGTGTGACGTAGTCGTACGAAACTTTCGCGACTCTGTGCATCACCTCATACATTCGCGGCATGATCCCCTCCAAGAGATCCGCCTCATCGCAGACTATTTTATCCTCGACTATTTTGTCCGCGAAATGCAGAATACGCTTCAATCGGTCCAGAAGGACGGATGGTATCTGGTCGTACTCGCTTTGTACCTTCAAGAGCTGAATGATCAAGCGTTATCTCCTGCCTGATACGCCAGTAGCGAACACGAACCTCAAACGTAGCCTTGGCAACACCAAAGACAGCCTTTGTGATTTGATTCAACTACAAGGTGTCAGTGTTCTGCTAGTCTCTGCGTAAAAAGACCGGACCTCTGCGAATACAGCCCCAAATTTAATAGTGTTCTCCACAGCCCTCTCAGTCGATCCACTCATCCATGGGGAGTAATCCTTTAAACATTTTTCGAGTTCATTGAGCGAAGAGCGCAGAGATTCCCTCTATGTGAAGATTATTAGCTGGCCGGGACGGGGAGTTGCAAAGAGACGAACGATAGTGATCGCGGAGAATTGTAATTCCAGAGACCAACGATACTGGTGGTGCCTTCCATCGAAAATAATGTCCTCTGCGCATCGCCAGTAAATACGAGCGGACAGTAGGTGATCATGACTGACTCGGTACCGTGAATACGTGCTTGATGGTGCTTCGATAATCATTGAAAAGTGCTTGAAGGTCGATCGGCTCGCTCGGCCGTCGAATTTTGGTCCAAAATGAATGACTGGTCGTCATTTGGATCTCCGCGCGCATCTCGGATGTCGGAGAAATACCTCTACATTTGCACGGCCATCAGTGAGTGTGTGTAGTGGGAAAATAAGGGACATACGGGGGTTGGGCTGGTGTCCAGGTTCGGTTGTCTTTTGTCTGCAATCCTAGCTCTTGATTGTCTATAAACAACCTAAGCACATGGTCCCGATGTAGGGTGTCTTGAAGTGTGATATCTGCATGTTGCCCGAAGTCAGCGGGGATGGACCAAAACTGAAGCGAAGCGCCGCACTGTCTAGAACGAGGCTTAGATGGATCATCAGCCACCATGATAATGCGGCGCGGTATAGCGATCGCTCACAGGTTCTCTGTCCTGGGTGGTTGAGTGGCCATGTTGTTTGATCACTTTGAGGTCTGGGAGGAGAAGGAAGGAGGAACGTGGGATCGGTGCGGACATGCGGTGGACGCTTCGCACGGTTAAATGGGCGGCGCGTGACACGGCCTATAAGCTATAATATATCACACAGAACATATGTAACCCGCAGTTATTATAACCCTAGTTTCACGCCCCGATTGCACATCCCGCATCAACGGCGAGGGCAGCAACCGCTATGGTGATTGGTTGGGTACAGAGACCGCGGCGTCTTATAGACTAAGTGGATTGTTGGATTGGTGAAAGAGTGGCATTCAACGTAATTGGTCAACGCAGAGACGTTCACATCTAGAACAGAGGTTGGACAAGCCACCAGCACGAAACAAAGACGATTGATCGTGAACCGAACCACAACACCACAACCTCGGCACTTGACCACGCTGTAACAATACCAACATTGACTTACCCGTCCACCTCAGTGACGTATACTGTCGAATATTCTATACAATATGTCAACCCTCGCATGGTCGGCATCCTCTCCACTCAACGACGGGCTGTCGGTGCCTCTGGAAATCCCCAGTATAACCTCCAGACATGAGACATGGTAGCATGACATTATAGGGGCTCTATGCTGAAATTCGCAACCCTTGGTGACACCTCGGTCGGTAAATCCTCATTGGTGGCTCGACTTACCGACCAACGCTTTTCTACCAACCCGAATGCCACTGTTAGTGCATGCTCGTCCATCCATACGCATCCTATGGTGTCTTGAATGTCCTTAGCTACTGGGAATGGGAGGATGGACGACACTCGGTTTCTTGATACCTCGGTCTGGAAGCAAATTGATATCCATTCCGGGCGAAGGAAGACAAGACTGTCAAACTACAATGTGCGTGTTCGACCTCCACCTCGACTAGCCGTGCGCCGGTCGTTGTTTCCTTACGAATATCCAATCTGACTGTATTGATGGCACTCTAGGCTGAGACGCGGCAGGAACGGAATACCCCCACTCAATCACGCGCTCGTATTATCGTGGAGCAGCCGCCGCGCTCATCATTTACGACATAACCTCACGCGCGTCCTTCCTGCAGGCAAAGGATGGCGCAAGGACGTCCGTGCACACGCCGACCCGAACCTCCTCGTAGCGAACAAGGTTGACTTGGTTCCCGAAGATAGGGGAGAGTGCGAGCGCCTGCAGCACGACGGCGAACACTCTGGTGGTTTTCAGCACTGGAGAAGGATCGGAAGCGATTATCCTATGCGATTGGCATAGGAGGATGGGCCACTGCTGTACGAGGACGATTATCGACATGGTGAACGGCGCCGTGACTGTGTTTGACTTTGTTCAAAACTGGGCGCCCACGCATTGGAACCACTGGAACTCACCCACGGCGCCCATGCCTGTCGAATCAATCAGTCGTTGCCAATACGGTTTCATACCAGTGGACGATGACTCGCGTGCGAGTTAGGTACTGTCCTGGAGAGCGACACCTGGTGCACCTGTGGAGTTCGAGATGTGAGTCACCACAACGCAGAATGGAAATGGAGGGGGATTAGAACCATCATGTTCGGTAACGCGAAGGAACTGGTAGCAGGAAGGACGGAAGAATTCTGTGAGCCGCAGGGGCTTCGGATTATCTCGTCCTGCACTCACCGTCATCGAATGGAGTCGGCCAACGACTCGTCGGTGTGGCTACCAACGGCATCCGCGCCATGCTTCGCGACTCGAACCTCCCACCACGCTTCTGGGCTGATTCAGCCAATGGCGACATTTCAGGACGCCAACGAAGACGAACGAGGGGACAACGCCGTATGAGCGTTTTTATGGCACGAACCGGACGTAGGACACATACGTAGCTTCGGATACGTAGTGAGGGTTACCCAAGCGGACGCTGGACGATCGGGGAGTGGGTGCAAGTATGGGGGTGGTTAAGCGTCTGATCCCACAGATTGGAGTTAGGGAGAGCAGGGACGTCACACTTTATGAGGGGACCGCTTCCGTGCTGCCTGACGATGGATCCGCCGCGGCGGTCCAAGATGTACACCTGCCGAAATTGACCCAACCACGCAGGCGACCGACCGCACACCTACGAAGGTCAACACAGAGGGTATCAGGAATAACGACAATGAGAGGTCGGCGCGGCCGCCGGAGGGGAAACCTACATTTCGTGTACTCACCCTGGCGCACTTAAACCCGTTCCGTCGCTGACTGAAGACCTAGCTGAGGATATCCCAGCCAGCCTAGCAGGAATCAGGGCAACGAATTCCCTCAGGGCGTGGGGCAAGTTCATACTCTTCCATCGCATTTTACTCGACCCAGCCTCGCGCGCCGCGCTGGAGGGCGGGGTGCACCCCTTGCCTTTGGAGCATTTGAGAAGCCCGGTCCAGTCTTCAGGCCTACGCCGTCGGCCCCTGATCCTCAGACAATTCAAGGCGCGCGCGACGCAACCAAATGGCGAGCCGCCATGAACATTGAAATCGAAAATATGCGTCACTTCCGCGTCTTTACAGCAGTCCCATGTCCTCTCAACACGACTATCATCACGCCACGTTGGGTTTTCCACCGGAACTTCGAGAATGGCTCACTCGCCAAGCACAAGGCACGCCTAGTAGGACGAGGATTCTCCCAGGTCTTCGGTGTCGACTATCAGGAAGCCCACCTATATGCCCCGGGGATGCGACTCGAATCTTTTTTCGAGTTCATGCCTCGATCTCCGCGCTATTCGACCTAAATCTCCGTTCATTTGATGTATCAGCTGCGTGTCTACACGGGGACATGGACGGAGAGGTCTACATGGAGTCACCCTCGGAATACGGAGACAGAGGTTCTGTTCTGGAAGGGGATGGGACGCGTCCTAGGGCAGAAGCACATGTGTATTTAACAAATCACAATTGTATACAAATAATAAGAGTTTATACGAGTTTCCGCAGCTGCGCGTGGCCGGCGGGGGTGCTCGTCGTTGAGGAGGGGAGGAGGGAGGAGGATGACAAGGCGAGAGAAGGATCCGACTTGTATCTCCAACTTGGCGGACGAATCACAGAGCCGCCAAATGGAGGCACCGTACCCAACTTTGGACTCTATCCACTCTCGATCAAGCTTGTACTCCAGCTGCCGCGTTAATCCACTTCGAAAGCTGTTTGGCATATTCCCATGAGTTGAGAATGTAGTCATAGACGAGAATGGGGGGTACAACTTGACATATTTCGTTCGGTTGCCATATACCGTAGGTGCCTCGTACCAGCGACTCGATTCAAAGTTAGAAACGGGTGGCTCGTGTTGAGGTAGACGATGTGGCGTAACCAGTGTGATAGCGAGAGATATTCCGGCGACAAGGGGACAGCCCTGACTGGGCATCACATATACATATATGTATGGAGACTGACTGAAAACGAAGTCGAGTGAGAGTGTGAAGAAAGTCTTGGTGTGTGTGCTTCACCCGACCGATTGGTGAGCTCGAGCGGTGGCAGCTTGGTCATTTCGGTAGTTGGCGGACCAATCACATGAGGCGCCGGCCGCCACAAAGATGGAGAACTCGACTTTGAAGTCGAGATATGGCCCGGAAGCATTTAAAGCTTCCTCAATGACCGCCTAATGCCACCCTATTATGCACGTACGTCGCTTCATTGAGCGCCTCTGCCTGGGGAGGGGAGTCTCATTCAGATACCCCGTTCGATCCTGGGCTGCATCGTACCGACGCGTGAAGCTTAATACCTTCCCGCTCGCATCCCATCCACAACTTGCGCGATATCTTGAAGGCTTCTGGTGCTTCGGACTTGAGCGCGTGTGGTTGTAGTCGTCCCCTATTGGCCCAGCGATGTGCTTCCGACCCAGTCACTAGTTCAAATATCAACTTGGTTTTGACCTCTTGATCGAGTGGCTCTGACCTTGAAAACTCAGCTGCTTGAACTCTTGACCCTGGTATGGCCTTGTTGCGACTCTGAGCGCAGACCGCTGGTCCGCCTTGCCCCTCCTCTGGCCGCAGCTGCGCACCTGTGGTTACCACCCACAACGAGTCCTTTCCCCACGACGCGTCTGACGTGACGCTCTTGAGATATTTGAAGCACTTGGATGGTCTTTGTATACTGTAACGGTGAGGACAGCAAATTGGTGGGGTGCAGATACCACAGCGTCTTATAGACTGAGTCGGTTGTTGGGTTGGTGAAAGAGTGGCATTCAACGTAATTGGTCAACACAGAGAACGCACAAGGACGAAACAAAGAACAAAGACTTTTGTTCTTGAACCAAACCACAGCACCACAATCACGGCACTTGACCGCGCTGTAACAATACCAACGTTGACTCATCCGTACACCGCAGCGACGCATACTGTCCACAATGGTCGGAATCCTCTCCACTCAACAACGGGTTGTCGGCGCCTCTGACAGCCCCAGTGTAATCTTTGGACATGCTAACATGACATTACAGGGACTATGTGCTGAAATTCGTAACCATTGGTGACGCCTCGGTCAGTAAATACCCATTGTTAGTTCGACTTACCGACCAACGCTTCTTCACCAACCCAGATGCCACTGTTAGTACATGCTCGTCCATACATACACACCCTATGGCGTCTTGGATGTCTCTGGCTACTGGGAGAGGGAGAATGACGATGCCCGATTTCATGAGAGCTCGGTGTGGAATCTGGAAACAAATTGATATAGATTCCGGACGAACGAAGACAAGACTGCCAAACTACAATGTGCGTGTTCGGTCTCCACCTTGACTGTTAATTTCTAGCTGTGGGCCGGTCGTTATTTCCTTACGAATATCCAATCTGACTGTATTGATGGCACTCTAGGCTGGGACACGGCAGTAACGGAATAATTCCGCTCAATTAGGCGCTCGTACTATCGTAGAGCAGCCGGCGCGCTCATCGTTTATGGCGCAACCTCACGTGCGTCCTTCCTGCAGGCAGAAGATGGCCCAAAAGACGTCCGTGCACACACTGACCCAAATCTCCTTGTAGCGAACAAGTCAACTTGGTTCCCGAAGAAGAGGACCCCACGATGTCGATACTTTGCATGACACCATCGACGTTCGAGTCACACCCACAAAGTGAGGACAACTCATCTGAGTTCATCGCCAGAGTCATTGGTTCACTGTGCGTCCTTAACTTGCCCGGCTCTAGCTTTCAGATCTGTGTGTGTTAATTCCCGCAAGGTAGGATACACAACGCGTACCTCCTCGCTGCGACTTGAAAGACCATCCTGGATGCCCTGGGTGATCTTAAAGAATGTGGGGTGAAGGATGTCGCCGTGTGTGACCAACTCAAACATGCGGGGGGAAGCGCGATTCATCCCTTCTTGTCTGGGGCTGTTTCTCTATGTTGCTCGAACGCGGGCTGCTGTAGGAGCTCAAGACAGATGTAGCAGGCTCCGGTGCATCCCCCTCATCCCATTCGCTGCTAACACAAATCCAAGAGGCCCTCGGAAAATACTTCGCAATGACTGACGTAGGCGTAGCCGCCTTCTCCCCAACCCGCGCACTCCTTATAAGCGCGCCCCGTTCCCTGATAGATGCAACATTCCTCGAGCTCATCCTCCCGCATTCGACCTACCCTCCCCACATACTATTCGCCATCCTCTCCGACGCGCTCTCGACGACTCCGCACAAGGAAGTAGGCAAGTTCTCCCAGGCAGTCATCGCCAACCTCGGCGACCTGAATATTCTGATCGAGATGTGGAACTGCTCGAGGGCCTGATCCTCACTGTGGGAAAGGAGGGCAGGGCGTGGGCGGAGGCACTCCGAGGGCGAGGTTGACGCATTTTTCATGCAGTGCAGAAGAGTTCTACGGTGGAACGTCTAAAAGTTAACAAGTAGCAGTACCTCGTTTTGCCGCTATTTCAGACGAAGAGTGAAACTGTGCTGCAAAAGCTACGGGAAGCTGTCGACACGGTTCGGCCCCTCCTTCTCTGTCAGTTCTTTTTGGTTTTGGTGAATAAGAAGGGAGCTGACCAGTTCACGGTAGGCCTATCTCGACGTTACGTCCCACATGGCGGACCTCGAGGACGACCCCGCACCTATGGCCTCAATGATCGATATGGGAGGTCCCCAAACTAGCGGACCACAAAACATCTCGTCCGAGGAAGAGGAAGAGCAAGGTGACAACGGGCAAAGTGCCAATGCTACTACCAAGGGGACCGCTGCTGGAGGGAGCAAGGGCAAGTCCAAGAAGGAAAAGGATGTCTTACCGGAAGCGCTCGTGCGTAAGAAACGTGCTTGAGGAGGAGGGGTGCACCCACCCCGACGGCCCGTACAGGGCTCCCATCGTCATGGTGTCCACCTAGCTGGTCTAGGGAGTGCTCTAACGGGACCCTCAAGAGCCTCTGCACCGTTTCCATGGCGTTCTTTGCCACAGCCCGGCCTTATGTCTGGCGACGAGCTCAAATCCGGTTTCTTTGAGGCTGGATGTCGCTTGTATCGGAGATCACGGGAGGTGCGGATGTCATAAGCGAGTCTGCAGTGGACCTTGTCGAACATTCTCTGGATGTTGCTGCCCGTTCAGTCTACACCCTCACAACCAGCGCCCACCAGTAGGCGAAATTGTACACGGCGGCGTTACAGGGCAATGTTTACACCTTACATTAAAGGTCAGGACCTGTCTCCTAATGTCCGGATCGCGACTCAATTGCAAATGCAGACTTTAATGAAATTTGGGGCTGCCGGGCACATGGACGGAGCCTTAACATTCTCTATTCTTGTTGAACTGCTTTTGTGTGGTTGTGCTGTACAGGATCAACAGCGCAGATCGACGAGTCAGGCGCGGAGCTTGAGCCCTGAGGATGAGGAGGCTCAGACTCCTTACGCCATGACTCGGCGTACAGATGCACAGGTTAGTAAAAGTGACCTGGGGCGTTGCTTGAGCTGACGCGTCGTGCAGGCTCTGGTGGCTCTAAACCTTTGTGGTGCATCAGTTCTGGTTTTGTCAGGGCCCCCACCTACCTGGTCGCTATGTACCTGATCAGTGACGACGAGGAGGTGGTAGATCGTGGTAGAGGAAGGGCAGGTGTTACTCCTCCGTCCGTCACCTTTCCAAATCTGAGGCGCCTTGGCCTTCACTCCGTCTCATCGGTTCCCTCAACCGCCCTCACCCCATTCGTCCTTGCATTCCCCTCCTTGACAAATCTGGATCTCTCGTGTACGCGGTGCACGCCGGCCTTGCCAGGTGGCCTTGCCAATTCTCCAACTGTTCGCCTGGCGCGCTGCCCTCGCTTAACCAGCAAATCGGTCGCTAATCTACTCGTTGTTTGCAGCAGCTCTCACTATTCGGCGATGTGACGTGCCCCTTCCCGTTGGTGAAAGAAGATTTGCTACAAATCATTACTCAAGCACCGATGTTCCGTACTGGGAATATCTCATACCTCGATATTTCGAGCAACCCCGTCACTCCCAAGATTCTCGCGGCCATGCCAGCACAACCAGATCTTCGCTCGCTCGGACTTTCCTCTGTCCCTAATCTTCCCCTCAAAACTATCGCTGAATTCCTCTATACGAAGGCTCAAAACGTCGAAATCTTGACCCTCGCCTCCAGTTGTCCTGAACTGCTGGCCCCCACACCCTTCCGAGAGAGCATTTTTGCTATCCACAACGTCCTTATTGAACCGCTCTCCAGGGGGTCCCTCTCCCTCTCCCTCTCCTCTTCGGATCAAGATCATCAAACGCATATTAAACATCCTGCAACTCGCTTGCGTGTAATCGAGTTCCAAGTATCCTTGTTGAGCGCCCTTGGTCGTGGAGCAGGATCATGGCGCATCATCAAGAGCAACGGCGCCAGGGGCTGGTATGTCGATACCAGCAGTGGGTGGGTCGCCGAGCCTAGAAGTAGCTCAGAGTGAGGCACTCTCTTCTAATGGGGACTCCCATTCAATCATAACCTCCGCCAGTCATTGGAGCGGCTCTCGGAGTGTGGTGGGAATGTCAGTACGGGTGTCGGTTGGCATTCGCGCAAGGTTGAAGTATTTTACGGTCACGGATTATTAGGTCGCGAGGATGGGTTGTGCGGCACTGTCTCGTTTCTTCCGCTGGTTAATTTCCTCATGTTGCTCTCGCTCTTGTCTCTTGTCTCTTGTCTCTGTCTCTGCGTATTCAAGTGCACAACTTACGGCTGTGACGCGGGGTTTACCATGACTGGTTCGTGGATGTATAACACGTTGTGCAGCTGCCGTTGTACTGTAATCGGTCCCAACAAACGTAATAATAATATTTTGAATCCATGATCCGTCACTATGAGAATACGACACTAATAGAGTAGAGATAGCCGTGTAAATGAGGATTGTGGGTCGCACTACGGGACGTTTTAATTTGGTTGGGTGCTTTGTGTGGCAAGGTTGGGACGTGCCCTGCTTATAACACGTTATATTGCACGCTCAGCACGCTCATGGTTGGCCCAACGGGCAACAGAAGGAACTATGCAAGCACGATCGGCCAAACTAGATGTGCTGAATATGGAGTACCTCTCTCGCTTCTCCTACACACCACGCACAATTTGTATTGGACCATTATCCGCTTGCAGTTCTCAGGTTATTGTTTTTTATCGTCCTCAAGCTCACGAGGATGTGAAGGTATGGGATGCATGCACATAATCAGCGATTTCATACACATAGCTAGACACAGATAATACCCAATGGACCAATAAATGCGGTACGAGTGACGAAGCTATCCTCTCCCAGTAATACATATTTTCGGAGCACCTGCACCCCCATTGCGAGCCCTCTTCTTACCACTTGTCCAAGTGAAATGTATGCATATGGTTCCATGCCGTTCTTCTTGACATCGATGCCCCCCGCGCGCTACAAATGTGTCAACAAGTGACTTGACCTTCCCATTCGGACCGCGCGTAAACCCATGAACGGACGTTAAGCCCTCCTTGGACAAGTTGTCATCCATGTATTCAGGCTTAAGCTTCGATTTCTGAGGTACATCCTCGTCAGAGTTGTCGCCATCGATAATCACCCGACCCGTTTCTGCGTCCGTCTTGAACCTGGACGCCTCTTGGCTTGAAGAGCTAGGACTCGTCCAAGTTAGATCCAATGACAAGTCGTTCAAAGAGTAGGAGTGCTCACAAATGAGTCCATGTGCACCAACACCCTCGAGTAGATCCATCGGATAGTTGCCATCTGGACGCAAACGAGCATCGCTATTCGATCTCTTCAGTGCACTCTTTAGGGGCCGCTTAGGCTGAGCGTTTCCTTAAGCTCCCTCCTCCGAATCGATTTCGCTCTCGCTTCCATAAATGACATCCTCAAAGGCATCTTCCCCTTTGCGTTCGGTCAGTTCCTGTTATATCACTGGATAAGTTGAATTAGGTGCGAGTGCGGACGGAACGCACTTCCTCATCGCTCTCTCCCGCAGCGGCCTTCTTTCGTTTCGTGCGTTCTCGTCGCCTCTTGATGCTGGCAAGGATTTTTCACCCGTCCTCCATATCGGTGGTATACCGTATGATGTGGTCATATCCAAAGGATCGAATTATGCGCTCAAGAATATGTCGGATCTTGACCTAAGTCACGAAAGACGGCTGAGTAAGAACCTGAGGAGACAATAAAAGGGACTACGCGCCTTGAGCACGCGATATGTTGTCAAGCACCCAATCAGCCCCCGAGCTATATCGCCGAGTTGGGGCTGGGCAACCTCCGCGGCGAGACTACGCATGCAAAGCTTGACAAAGCCAAGGACAGCCTTGACAACTTCACGATCTCTTGCAGTGAGAAGGGGATTGACGGCGTTGAGAATCGACGTGGGGTACTCTGGCGAGAGATCATCTGCACCAGGGAGTAGTTAGATCCTACCTTCATCGAACGAACATGGCGTCGCGTACTGTTCAACATGAAAAGTACCTGAGAAAGCGCCATTACTTCCGCACTGATCGTACCAACCTCATGCCCACTACCCTGTCGCTCGCATCGAGCACTCCGCCTCTGCCTTCTGCAGACCAGGCAGATACGGCGAAAGGACAAGCAAGATGTCAAGCATTGAAGCGCCGTCTTCACTTTGGCCTCCTTTTCCTTGGGCTGGGATCGGTCGGGGTCGGTTCGGAGCCCGGCGAGGGAGTGGATAAGGTACCCCAACACACTCCGAGACGCGCCTGCCAATTCACTTCCCTCACTACACCTGCCCATACATTAATCACCTCCCCGACTTGTGTACGCTCCCCACGCTCGACACTCGCAAAGACATTGAACCATCGCGAGCCAGTTCCTCGCCTGTCCTCTCAGATACCTAAAGTTCTTCTTGCTCTCTTCTCTTTCGCTCTCGTTTTCCTCCCCCTGGTTTTGGACTTGTGTTTGGGACTCGACGACGTTCCTCAAAGCGCGTAAGGTCGGTGGGCGGAGTGTTGGCATACATTTCCTTCGTGAGCCGCTCGCCTAGCTCGCGTCCGAACGCGTCCGAAAGGTCGGGCGGGTTGGAGCAGTACGCCGGGAGGGTGTTCCAGCACCGATACGCGAGGACCGACCAGACTTTCGCAATGCCGGGGTTCGAACGCGGTCCAGTGGCGAGGTTGATGAGCTGGTCGATCAGGGGCAGGAAGGTTTGGGTGAAGTGCGCGAGGGGAGTTGGATGCGAACGCAGGGAGGCTAGGATGGGGAGGAGAAATGCACGGGGTGTAGCGTCCGTGTTGGGTTTCTTCTCCCTATCTTCCAATCAATAACTCCAGCTAAGCTAACCCACCCAAACCTGACAGCTTACCTCTCTTCGGGAACCAGGTTCAGAGGTAATAGACTTAACAGTCCGTCGACCCCCGCCGCTCGTGCAAATGCAGAGAAAACAGCATCTGCCTCTTTGCGATACTGAAATCCCTTCTTCACACGCATCTCGCCGACCTTCCTCACCACCTCTCCAAAATATTCCTGCGCACTTGACTTCTTCACCGCATCGCCCCACGGCGCCGCAAATATTACGATGAGCCCTTCCGGAATGCGGAGAACGTTCCCAGAGCGGGGGCGTAGTTTGACATGTAAGAAGTCGCATCATTTGCAAGGCCCGGGGGGGATTTACATGCCATAGATTATACATCACCAGCCATGCGTGTGGGTACGTCGGTCTGTGCATGGGTAGGGAAGAAAGCCACCGAAATGAATCGCACATAACCGCAATAAGTCTTATAAAGAGGCCCACTCCAGATGGAAACTATACAGAGTTCCGTACTCAAAGCCTGGCGCGCCTCTACCACCACGCTTCTTTCCACCACGTCATTCCTTCCACAATCCTTTGCACCCCTACCAAACTTCTTCCTAACGCTCGAATCCCTCCCTAACTGCAGGAAGGGAGAAGGAAGACTAGACGAGGGACTCCTGACTCTAGAAGCGTGTGTTGCCACGACGTTACCCAGCCGGGATGTTGAAGGAATCGTCAACTCCACCACCAGCCGACTGAGCTGCTCTCGCAAAACTAACTACCCTCAGGTTTCGCCTTTGAATCGATCCCGACACACGCGAAATGGAACCACCGATTATGTATCTAGAGCTGTAGTTGGTCGTCGTCTGGGTCGATCATGTTCGTCGTTAATTGCCGAGGCTTTGCGGGCGAGGAGTCTTCGGCTACTATTCTTGAAGAGTGTGGATAGGTGGGTTGGGGCCGACGGATGAGGATCGTGGAGCGCTGGCAGCGGAGGCGTAGGTGCGTTCGAATGCGCGCTCATTGCCCGGATTGGCTGAAGGGTGGTAGCGCAAACTTGGCTGGTGTACAGGTGACTTAGCATTGCAACGCCGTCTAAAGAATGAATAAAACATGGTGAGCCTTTGTTTACCACTTGCGCAGTTGGGGCTTTTTTTACACGGCAGCAGATAAAACAACCATCGGTAGTATTTTTGCGTAGTATTTCACGATACCGCAGCTGGACGAGTCCTTCGTATACAAAATGCCCATATATCTGCCTCCGACTTCCTATCATCTGCTGGTCACCTGCTGTGGCACTCTTCGACCGGTAGGTACTGTGTGCCAAACTGGAGACATACTCCACTTCTACACAGCGTGGACTTGGAAATACAGACCATTTGATAAGCGATTTGAACAGACGATGGATCCAACACTGCCAGGAAAGCTTCTTCCGTGCTATCAGTACCATCTCGACAACCACTGTGCCCATAGACCCCCGGATCTAGACTCAACATATCTGTATCTGGGATGGGGATTGCTGAGGACGATAAATAAGATTCAGGTTTCGTTAATTGGTTTGCATACTCTCGACACTAGCCCCATAACCTAAGCACAAATATTCAACCTTCCGCTGTCAGCTCACCCCACATCTATATCTTGGATTGTATTCTTGTCCAGGCTTTGAAATGCTACCCACAATTTGCTTTAAACCGCTGGCGCCCTGGGGAGGTCTTGTGTGTTCCGGAAATCAGTCTATCATGTGCACCATCTCTCCTCTTAACTGGAGAGCTTTGGAAATTTCATGGCAAGTTACTGGTGTTGAGTGGGCATGACTCAATGACACTTCTCTGTGATCGTTGTTTGATCCCTGTTCTGTATATATTGCGCGAGTTGTTTGCCTATATATATACCACGGTTCATCTTCACCTGTTTGTACTCTAGGATGGTCTTCAACGACAGGTCCACACATTTGATCTGCAAAGCCGTCCGTTCTCCTGTCCTCTGGTGGATCATATGCCGTGCTGTATACTCTGACAAAGGAGGAAGGGTCATATCAGAAATCATATGTGCATGTCACTATAAATGGAAGAGGTCCTCACTGGTGGAAGTACTTGTGATGATTTTTGCAAATCATCACAAAGTTCTGTTGTTTTTTTCCATACGAAACTTGTGATGAATTTCATTAATAGATTTCTCCGAACTTGTGTTGTTTTTCCAAGG
>Ga0307515_10013902_pt1 | contig 14984 bp, 9 predicted proteins | sample 17_EM_MG_FD_194513 | JGI IMG/M metagenome (GOLD analysis project Ga0307515, IMG submission 194513) | Populus trichocarpa ectomycorrhiza microbial communities from riparian zone in the Pacific Northwest, United States - 17_EM | ecosystem: Host-associated > Plants > Roots > Unclassified | place... | reverse complement strand
AAGGCTATGCCAAGAAAAACGGGCATCGTCAGCAGTTTACAAAAGTTCAAATTGAAAGTATTGGTTAATAAAACCTTAAAAGACTAAATACAATGGCACACAAAAAAGGTGAAGGTAAAGTAAAGAATGGCCGCGAGTCAGAAAGCAAGCGTCTTGGTATAAAAGTATTCGGAGGCCAGAAAGTAATTGCTGGAAACATCATCGTCCGTCAGCGTGGCACCAAGCACAATCCTGGTAAAGGTGTAGGTATAGGAAAAGATCATACCTTGTTTGCTTTGATTCCTGGTGTTGTAACTTTCAAAAAAGGAAGAGCAGATAAGTCGTTTGTTACTGTGGTGGCAGAGGCTTAATTGGTAGTTATAAATTTTAAAAAAAAGGCGCCCGCAAGGTGCCTTTTTTGTTTTGCACCAACACCGTGGAAGCATAGATTTTTAATTTTTTTCTACCCAATGTAACTTATTTCAAAGTTCATTTAGGGGGATGAATAATTGAAAATCTTGCATTTCAATCCGTTGAAACAGAATAATCTTCTTAATTAAATAGTGTTAACAGAACAACCTATTCAGATTAATCCCGTTTGAAGCATTTTCTTTTTTGAATTTATCCCCTAATTTGGGGGCTTCTAAACCTAATTTTAAACCTAAACCAAAACCTATGAAGAAGTCTTTACTTCTCTTCTCATTCGTTTTTGTGCTCAGTATGGCTTGGGCACAGGAACGAGTAATCTCAGGTAAAGTGACCTCTGTCGAAGATGGCAGTCCTTTACCAGGCGTAAACGTAGTACTTAAGGGTACTACAAATGGAACGGTTACCGATACGGATGGTAACTTTAAATTGAATACCCCGGCCTCGGGTGGCGTTTTAGTAATTTCTTTTATTGGTCTACAGACACAAGAAGTTGAAATAGGCAACAGGGCAGTTATTGATGTTCCCTTAAGTACTGATGTAAAACAGCTCACTGAAGTTGTTGTAACAGCTCTGGGTGTTACACGCGAAAAAAGATCGCTTGGTAACTCCGCTCAAGAAGTGACTATTGGAAAGTTGAATGTTGCCCGTGATCCAAACATTGCTAATGCCTTAGCTGGTAAAGTGGCAGGGGTACAAGTTTTTGGTCAATCAGGGGCGAAATTTGGAACTCCTTCTATCCGTATCCGTGGGGTCAATTCGTTATCACTGTCGGAACCATTATACGTAGTTGATGGTACACCAACGGACGTGAACTTTGTCAATATGGATAACGTAGAGACACTCACTGTATTGAAAGGACCAGGCGCTTCTGCACTTTATGGTAACCGTGCTTCTGCGGGAGTTATCGTCATCACTACCAAAAGAGGTAAGAAACAAGATGGTGTTGGATTAGAAGTAAATCACAGCACCACTTTTGATCAGGTGAGTTTGTTGCCCAAGTATCAAAATGAATATGGAGGCGGATATTCTCAGGACTTCGGTCAATTTTCTTATAATCCAGCAATCGACCCTGCTTCATGGGCGGCATTTGATGGTCAAAACATAATTGATTACTCAGCTGATGAGAGTTGGGGACCTAAAATGGATGGAACTTTATATCGCCCTTGGTACTCTTGGATTCCAACCGATAAAGATTTTGGAAAACAGGTTCCTTTTTCTCCTAATCCCAACAATGTTAAAGATTTCTTCAACACAGGGGTGAGTGTTAATAATAACATTGCTTTTTCAAAGGGTGGTGATAATTATTCTGCCCGAATATCCTACACAAACTTGATTTCAACGGGTATCATACCTAACAGTAAGCAGAAAAGAGACTATTTGTCAACCAATCTCTCATTGAACCTTACCAGTAAGTTGACTGCTAAATTGAATCTTAACTATTCTAATGAAAACACGCAGAATAGACCCGCTGATGGTTATGGTGGTCAAAACCAAACCATTGGATCATTTAACCAATGGTTTCAACGCCAATTGGATCTGACCCAATTAAAGGAATACCGCAATCCTGACGGTACTTATCGTAGCTGGAATATTACTGGTCCAAGAAATACGACTCCTTTATATTGGGATAACCCATATACTCAGGTATATGCTCAGTTAACTTTGGAGAAGAGAGAAAAATTATTTGGGGATATTGGGTTGAATTATAAGCTCACAGATTGGTTGAATGTATCAGCTACAGCAAGAAGAGATTTTGGGAACTTTTATTCTGATCGTAGGGTATCATCAGGAACAAAAGCCCAAGCTTACTATGGTGTTTCTCAGGATACAAGACGCGAGGATAACTATGAATTCCTTTTGGCTTTCAATAAGAAATTCGGTGATTTTGGTATAGTGGCAAATGCCGGAGGTAACCTTAGAAAAAACAGACGTGATTATTTGTTTGAAGCAACAAATGGAGGATTAGCGGTTCCTGATTTTTATAATATAGCTGCCTCGAAAGACAGACCTACTACACAAAGTTTAATTTATGAAAGTTCGGTTCGTAGTTTTTACGGATCGGTAAGTCTTGACTACAAGGACATTATTTATGTAGATGCAACTGCGCGTAACGACTGGTCTTCTACTTTGCCAAAGGGCAGCAATTCCTATTTCTATCCTTCCCTGTCTACTAGTTTTGTATTCTCTGAGTTGATAGCTGATAATTCGGTGTTTTCATTTGGTAAAATAAGAGGCTCAGTTGCTCAGGTGGGTTCAGATACAGATCCTTATCAGATTAACCCTGTGTTTAGTGTAGGGACTCCTTATGGAAGTAACCCAACAGAAACCTTACCAACTCGCTTACCTAACCAAGGGCTTAAACCAGGTATTTCAACAGCTTATGAAGGAGGGCTTGATGTGAAATTCTTCAACAATCGTGTCGGCTTTGAATTGACCGCGTATACACAAGATAATAAGAATCAAATCTTGTCCCTTTCTGTACCTTCTTCCAGTGGTTATTCGGGTGCCTTGATTAATGCAGGTAACATCCGATCCAAAGGTGTTGAACTTCATATTAATGCAACCCCTGTAAAAACTGCCAATTTCTCATGGGAATTAGATTTTAATGCTGACAGAAGTCGGTCACAGGTTATTGAACTTGCAGAAGGATTGGATGCTTATGACTTACGTGTCAATGTTACAAACAGTGTGTACGCAAGTCCTTCATCGGCTAACTATTCCGGAGTACCAATTTTTGGTGGTTCTGGATTGAGTGTAATTGCCCGGAAGGGATCTGATTATGGAACTATAGTTGGTAAAAAAATCAGAACATATCAGGCTACAGATGGCAATGGAAACAACATAGATGATCCAAACAATGGAAAGAGAATGGTAGATGCAGATGGTTTTTATCTTTATGATCAAAATAAAGACATAACTACTATCCTGCCTAAGTTTAAAGGTGGATTATTACAAACGTTCACCTATAAGAATTTTACACTTCGCGTGAATCTTGATTATGTCGTTGGGGGTAAATTCTACTCTACAACCAAAATGTTTAATAATGGATCTGGACTGGGTGCTGAAACAGTTGGTAACAATGAGAAGGGTATCCCTAAGCGTGATCCTGTTTCTGAAGGTGGAGGAACACTATTAGCTGATGCGGTAAAAGAGGATGGAACCCCAAATGACATTTATGTAGATACTCAGACTTTATATGAGTCTGCACTTTTTGACTTAAATGAATACTACATTTATAGCAAAACGTATGTGAAGCTTCGTGAGGTAAACTTAAGCTATAATTTCCCACGGGCATTGTTGGCTAAGACTCCTTTCAGAACGGCAACATTCGCCCTGATTGTTCGTAATCCTTTCTTGGTATATAGCAAAGTGGGTGGTGGTATTGATCCTTCTGAAACATCAAGCTTATGGGGAGAAGGTGGTCAATTACCTCCAGTACGCTCCATGGGTTTTAATATCAAGTTTAGTTTATAACTGGTGCTAAATCTTTTATAAAACATTTAAAGAAAAATATGAAAGCATTAACGAAAATAAAAAGTTCCCTATTGTTGGCGGCAGCAATGTTATTTGCGGCTTCTTGCGATATGGCTGACTTTGGAGATAAGAATGTGGATCCAAATAACGCGTCTACTCCGAGTACAGCCGCGATTTTCACTTCTTCGATGAGATCAGCACGCTTGTTAATTACAGATAATGGGGCCATACCTATTTTATGGGCTCAGCAATGGTCTGAAATTATTTATACCACCAATTCCACGTATGGAGGTCTGAATTTTGATTACAGTAGCTTCTATACAACGATGACCAACTTAGATTATGTCATCAAATTAAATACTGATGATGCTACTAAATTGTCAGCGCAGGCAAATGGTTCCAATAGCAATCAAATTGCTGTGGCTAGAATCTTAAAGGCTTATATTTTCCATTGTTTGACAGATAGATGGGGTGATATTCCTTACTCTGAGGCGTTGAAAGGTGTAGAAGGGTTTCGCCCTAAATTTGATACTCAGCAAAGCATATACAATGCATTATTTGTAGAATTGAAAGATGCTGCTGCTTTGTTAGATGGAGGGACTATTTCCGGAGATATTATTCTTGGAGGGAGCACAGCTAAATGGCAGAAATTTGCCAATTCACTTCGATTAGTTATGGCTTTGCGTTTATCTAAAGTAGATGCAGCCAAAGGGAAGGCAGAATTTGTAGATGCTTTAAGCGCAGCTGGTGGCATTTTAGCGTCAAACAGTGATAATGTTGTTTATAAGTATTTGGCTGACGCTAATAATCAGAACCCATGGTACGCTAGTTTTACTGTAAGTGGCCGTACTGATTTTGCAATTAGCAAGCCGATGGTTGACTATATGAAACCTCTTGGTGATCCTCGCTTAGCCAAGTTTGCTGATAAATCAACAGATTTGCTTGATTACGTAGGTATGCCTTATGGACTGACTACACCTGGTATCGTGCCTTCAAAAGTGTCATTTCCAAATGCTACAAATGTGCGAGCTCAGTCTTCTCCAATGAGCTTCTTGACTTATTCTCAAATACTACTTACACAAGCCGAAGCTGTAAAGTTGGGATGGATCACAGGAGATGCAAAGACGTTTTATGAAAATGCGATTACAGCCTCTATGGCACAATGGGGGATAACTGATGCCACAGCTATTAATTCATACATAGGTCAAACTGGAGTTGCTTATGATGATGCAACTGCCCTTACTCTGATTGGAACTCAGAAATGGATCGCTCTTTACCTTCAAGGATTTGAAGCTTGGACAGAGTGGAGACGTACTGGAATTCCGGCACTGACACCTGCCCCAGGAGCTCGTAATCCAGAGAAACAAATACCAAGAAGGTTAGGTTATCCAACTACTGAAAGAGATCTTAATAGTGATAACTACAAAGCAGTTGTTGCTTCTCAGGGCCCAGATACATATGGTACACGAGTATGGTGGGACAAGCCTCAATAGAAAGATAGAAAATATGTAAATTGATAAGAGGCAGCCTTGGTAAAAGGCTCCTCTTGTTTTTTTAGTAAGGGAATTGCCTATCGGATATTTTTAATAAGTAAACTAATGAATTAATAACGCCTTATCTTCTTATTTAAGTAAGGAAACCACTTACAAAAAAATGGGTTACTAAGAAGAAACTGTACTTGAAAAAATATTTTTCGAACTTTAAGATTTTTGCCTTATTCATTTATGGAAGATGAAATTCAATATGTCAGCATGATGAGATGTTGGTGGCAAGATGAGGTGAAACAATTAAGAATTCGATTCTGGGCGGCTCCCAAGAGCCTTTTCAAAACCGTCACCACATCCTCAAAAGTATTATACAACGGCACAGAGAACTGTACCTAAAGGAAAGCTAACATAGTAAGGAACAGCGCAATCTTGGTTAATCACTATCATTATTGATTGCATTTGTCATTTTATGTGCCTTAAGCCCATTATTCGGTGGTTTTGAAACTAAAAAAATGAGAAATGACACAATTTCCTGTTTGGTTTTCCTTTCCCCTACGAATATTTTAAAAAATAATAACTCTTTTTGGGTTACCTGTTTATATCGATTTCAATAGTAAATTCTTGATTATTTAGTGAAAACAAAACATTGAATTGTCTCACTGGCTATTGGTGGTGTTTTCTTTTATCATTTAATCACCTAATTTGAGCACTTCTAAACCTAATTTTTAAACCTAAACCTTAACCTATGAAGAAGTTTTTACTTCTGTGCTCATTCGTTTTTGTGCTCAGTATGGCCTGGGCGCAGGAACGAGTAATTTCTGGTAAAGTAACCTCTGCCGAAGATGGTACAGCTTTACCAGGTGTGAATGTGGTGTTGAAAGGCACCACAGATGGAACGGTTGCCGATGTCCAGGGCAACTTTAAATTAAATGTTCCCCAATCCGGAGGAGTTCTTGTTTTCTCGTTCATTGGGTTGCAGACTCAGGAAGTATCGATTGACAGTCGCGCTGTGTTGGATGTTTCAATGGTCTTAGACGTGAAGCAACTTGGTGAAGTAGTTGTTACTGCGCAAGGTATCCAGCAAGATAAGCGAGCGTTAGGATATTCGGTGAGTCAGGTAAGTGGCTCAGCTCTTCAACAAAAGGGAGAACAGGATATTGGTCGCCTGCTAAGCGGTAAGATGTCTGGAGTTAATATTACCAGTACGGGCGGTGCAGCAGGAACAGGAACTAATATTATAATAAGGGGCTATACTACAATTACCGGAAGCAAGCAGCCTTTATTTATTGTGGATGGTGTTCCATTCAATGCAGATACGAACCAGCCTGGAGATTATCTTTCAGGAGGTACAGCATCATCAAGCCGCTTTCTAGATTTGGATCCTAATAATATTGATAAAGTAGATGTGCTTAAGGGATTAAGTGCTTCTGTTCTTTATGGAGAAAAAGGAAGAAACGGAGTTATTCTTGTAACTACCAAAAATGGCCGATCTAACAGAGGAGATCGTTTTGAAATCAACCTGAATCAATCTGTTTTTGCTACTCAGATTGCTTCCTTGCCGACCTACCAACCCAATTACGGAAGTGGATTTCAGCAAAACTACGGTCCTTTTTTCAGTAACTGGGGTCCTGCTTTTACTGATTTAGATTCTACTGTTCATCCGTTAGGTCATTTTTCTGATCCTGCGCTGACAGCGGCTTTCCCTGAATATGCAGGTAAAATGGTGAAATACCAGGCGTATCCAAATAGTGTTAAAGATTTTTTTCGCACCGGCATGAGTTATAATACCTCCGTAAACATTAACGGGGCAAAAGATAACTTAAACTATAACGTTACACTTGGCCGTACCAAGGAAGACGGGTTTATTCCAAACAATACCCTTGAGAAAATTAATTTCGGAGCAGGTATTAATGCCAATCTGACCAAGAAATTCAATGTATCAACGAGTATCAATTATGCCCAAACCAAGCTGGCTACCCCTCCCATCAGTGCAGGAAATGGTAGCGGTATAGCAGGTGGCGGGGAATCTGTTTATTCAGATGTTCTTTATACTCCGGTAAATGTGGATTTGATGCACATTCCTTTTGAATCTCCGATAGATCACCGCAGTGTGTACTATCGTACAGGAAACGATATCCAAAATCCGCGCTGGACTGCTAAATACACCAAGCAAACGGATGACGTAAGACGTGTTTATGGTAATACCGGATTTAACTATAACATCACGAAAGAACTGGTAGCAACCTATCGCATTGGATTGGATACCTATAACGAAACGCAGGAATACATTATCAATAAAGGAGGCCCGCAGAATATTAACGGTTATTACAGAACCGCGAATATTCAGAATACAATCTGGAATCATGATTTCCTTCTTTCCTACAATCATCAGTTCGGCACGGACCTGAGTCTGACCGCTACCGTTGGTGCGCAGAATCGTTATGATGTTAGAATGGCGGATGGTATGTCAAGCACAAACCAGATTGTGTTTGGATTCATTAATCACAACAATTTCACGGCTCACTCCAACGTAGATGCGCTTACGGGTAATAACTTGAATTACCAGACCAAGAACCGTTACCAGGGGGTGTATGGTACTGCCACATTAGGTTATAAAGATTACTTATATCTGAATGTACAGGGGAGAAATGACTGGTCTTCTACCTTAGAGAAAGCCAATCAAAGCATTGCATATCCAAGTGCCAGTGTTTCATTTGTGCCAACCACCGCTTTCAGCGACCTGGAATCGGATATGTTTAACTATTTGAAGTTGAGAGCTGGTTATGGAACTTCAGCAGGATTCCCAACACCTTATAGTACACGTAGTTATTTAAATACTACTGCGAGATCTTTTCTGGATACAAACGGAAATGTGATCACTACGAATTCAATCAGTGATACTTATGGAAATGCAAAACTAAAACCAGAAGTATTTAAGGAAGTTGAATTTGGTATGGATGCCAAGTTTTTTCAAAACCGCCTTGGCTTTGAGGCTACCGTTTATGACCGCGTAAGCAGCGATTTGATTACCAAAGCTCCTATGGATCCGGCTACCGGATATACCGAAACGTTCATTAACGTTGGTAAAATTACGAACAAAGGAATTGAACTTACTGTTACTGGTACACCTCTTGTTATCGGAGATTTCAGATGGGATATGACCCTTAATTTTTATCACTATACCTCTACGGTTAATTCTCTGGCGGCTGGTCTTGCCCAAACCCTTATCCCTGGAGGAGGTTCCAGTAGCCTTGGAAATTATGCAATGCCAGGAATGCCTTTCGGAACCATCCAGGGAAATTATGTAGAGAGAGATGCAAACGGAAATCTGTTGGTAGGTGCTGATGGTAATTACATTGCCTCTAAGACGATTAAGCCGATTGGAAACCCGAACCCGCAATTTACCTCTTCTATTATTACTAACTTTTCGTATAAGGGCATCACGCTATCTGCTCAATTTGACTATCGTAAAGGCGGTAAAATCTACTCCACCACTCAGGCCTCTCTGCTTGCGCGTGGAGTATCAAAAGATGTCGATTTCGACAGGAGTGCTACTTTTATTCTTCCAGGTGTGAAGGAAGATGGCTCCAAAAATGATATCCAGCTGACTTCTTCCGATGTGTTTTTCAATAATTACGGATTCGGACCCAGTGAACTTCAGGTATATGATGGTACCACCATCCGTTTGAACCAGGTTTCTCTGAGCTATCAGTTACCTAAAGCGCTCATTGCTAAAACACCCTTCAAGGGAATTAGTATTTCGGCAGTTGGACAAAACCTGTGGTTCAGAGCGGTTAATTTCCCTAAATACTCTCACTTCGATACTAACCAGCTGAGTACAGGAGTGGGTAATGGTCAAGGTCTGGATTTTCTGACCGGACCAAGTTCTAAAAAATTCGGAGCCACGTTAGGGCTGAGATTTTAATTTGATTTTAACATAAGAGTATGAAAAAAACAATCGCTAAATATATTGTATGGGTTACGTTGGTTGTCTTCTCTTCCTGTAAGTTAGATGGCCTTCAGGACAACCCGAATTACATTGCACAAAGTCAAGCTAATATTGACTTCTTACTTAATAATGTGCAGGTAGAGTTTGGTAACTTTTTTAATAACGCGAGCTCCCGTGGAATGGAATTGACCCGGATGAGAGCATTGATATCCGGAGCCAATTACAATAATGCTTATCAGATAACCACTTTTGATCCCATGTGGGAGTCTTTTTATTCCACTTCTTTACCCGATTTTAATAAAATTATCGCTCAAGGTGAGGAATCAGGTCTTTATATTCACGCGGGTATTGCCAAGGTACTAAAGGCATACGAGTTGGTAACCATGGTTGATAATTTTGGAGATATCCCTTACTCTCAGGCATTGGACCCGACCAATTTTAATCCGCAAGTAGATCCTGCTGCTGGTCTTTATGATACTGCATTGGGAATCTTAGACGAAGCCATTGCTGATTTTGGCAAGACTTCGTCAGCCACAGTAGCTAATGATATGTTCTATGCTGGAAGTACAAAAAAATGGATTACCGCAGCCAAGACTATCAAGTTGAAAATCTATCTGCAAAGAAGATTAGTAGATACTAATGCTAAGGCGGAGATACAAGCTTTGATAACTAGCGGTAACATTGACTTAATTGATGCAGCTGACGGAAGTGAAGACTTTGTATTTACCTATCCAGGTAATAGTATTGCCAATCCGGACACTCGCCATCCTTTCTTTACGGATAGCTATATCAATGGTGCCGGAGCTTATATGTCTAACTCTTACATGCTGGCGTTGTACAATGGAAGAGGAGGCTTCTCGGATCCAAGAATACGTTACTATTTTTACAGACAAAGCACTCAAGAAGGTACTGACGTAAATCTTATTTCTTGCTATGGGTTACCTGCACCTGCACATTATCCGGCAGGCAGCGCCTGGTGTCAAGACCCTAATGGCTACTGGGGAAGAGATCACCTGAATAATGATGGTACAGGACCCGATAACCGCGTACGTACGGCCTATGGTTTATATCCAGGTGGCGGTAAATTTGATGGCAGTGAGGGCGTACAGACAACTGTGAATGATGGCAATAAGGGAAAAGGAATCTGGCCTGTCTTATTATCATCCTTTACGTATTTTATGCGTGCGGAAGCTGCTTTGACCCTCGGAACCAGTGATGATGCCAAGCTGATGTTAACTACGGCCGTTGCACAATCGATAACAAAAGTTACGAAGTTTGCAGATGTTACCTCTACCAGAGTTCCCACCACTGCGGCTATTAATGGTTATGAAGCTGCAGTAGCTACTGATTATGATACGGCTCCCGAAAAACTTCAGGTAGTGATGAAGGAATATTGGGTTGCGGCATGGGGAAATGGTATTGAACCTTATAACGGATATCGCAGAACAGGCTATCCAAACGATTTACAGCCTGCACGGAATCCCCAACCAGGCGATTTCTATCGCTCACTTAGTTATCCGAGTGATTTTGTCACCCGAAATCAAAACGCAACGCAGCATGCTGTGGGGGCACAGGTTTTCTGGGATACCAATCCTGCCGGCTTTATAAAGTAAAATTTTAATTATACGATTATGAGACAACTAAAAATATTACTTGCATTCGTTCTAAGTATAGGATTGATATCTTCCTGTAAGGATGATTCACTATCTCCGGTTCCCTTTACGGAAGTGACTACCACGTTTGGAGGGTATGTAAAGGAGCTGGAAATATCGTCCGCTACGTATCATATTGAAGATCTGGCAAATTCAAACTTCATTATGACCGTAGAGGTTTATGATGGCAAGAAGGGTGACAACTTTGAATCACTGGATATCTATGCTTCGTACAAGGATAATTCTCCTAAAAACGGAACTGTCAAGCCGGCTGAAGCCAAGGTAATCAGCTTTCCAGCCTCTCAGTTTACTATTGACGCAACAAGTGGATATCCCGTACTTCAGCTTAAAATTCCTGCTCCTACGGCCATTGCCGCACTGGGGTTAACAGAAGCCCAAGTAGGTGGCGGAGATGTTTTCAATTTCAGACAGGTATTGAATATGAAAGATGGAAACTCCTATTCCGTAGCTAATACGGGGCTTGATATTCTGGCCGGTCCATTTTATCAGTCACCTTTTACCAATGGTTGTTCTGTAGTATGTCCTTCTACCCTGGAAGGAACGTATGATGTAATGTCAGAAGGGGTAGATCAGATAGACGGAACTTTTCACTCTGGTATTACTGCTGTAGTAACATTAAGTCATACTTCTCCGGGAAGCACGGATTATGATGTAGATGATATGAGTGGAGGTGTCTTCAGAGCTATCTATCATCCCGTAGTTAAATATGGTGCACCTGAGACCGTTCCTTATGTAATGAGCGATGCTTGTGGAAATCTTATTATTCTAGCAGGGGATGACGGCTGGGGAGATGTGTTTTCCGGTTCAGGCACTGTAAATGATGACGGAACGCTGACCATTAACTGGGTTACCAACTACGGTGACGATTGGACATGTACCTATACCAAACGATAGTGCGAATGCATGTTCTTTTTATTTGCAAATAATTTAAGTTAGTTTTAAGAATAGAAAGCTGCCTGATTTTCAGGCAGCTTTTCTTTTATATCTAATCAAAGGAATTTTAAATGAGAAAATTAGTCTTTATTTTTTTTGTACTTCTCTATGCCCATTTCACTTTTGGCCAGGGAACGGCTAATCTGATCATGCAAAATCAGAACTTTAATTCACTAAAGGATGGGGTAGGTAATTTTGATTACGTGTACAAGATTGCGCCACGCCCACCGGATGTTAACGGAAGCCCTTACTTATTTGACACCTGGAATGAGGCAGTTATCAAGATTAAAGACAATGATAACGAGTATCGTGTACCATCAATAAAGTATGATATTCTGGGTAATAAATTTGAATTTAACTACGATACCGATATCAAAGTTCTCAACGGATCTAAAGTACAACGTTTTGAAGTTTTGAATGCTAATTCTATAAAGAAGGAAGCATATGTAAGTTGTGATGAAGTGATCAAGACTGAAAAACTATCTGGTTTCTGCCAGGTACTGACTGAAGGAGCTGTGGATTTGATTACCAGGAAAAGCGCTTACGTTATGAATCCAACTTATAATGCAACACTGATGGTTGGTAATAAAGACAAAGAAATTATTATTACAGATGAATATTATTTGTCCGATGACAGAACTACGCAGCGGGTAAAAGATAAAGGAGACATTAAGTCTTTTTTTAAAGATCTGGATTTTGATCCCAAGAATTATAAAAAAAGCAGCATTAAGGATTTACCTCAATTAGTAGAAGTGATTAATAACTATAATCAATCAGTTAAGAAGTGATTGAAGTTATATATAAATTTTAAAGTACTCTATACATATTACTATAGAGTACTTTTTATTTGCGATATACCTGAGTGGATAGGTAATTAATAGTTCTACATCGCCCTCTCAAAACTCTCCGCAAACCGCACCACATCTTCAAAAGAATTATACATTGGCACAGGGGCCACGCGTATCACATCCGGCTCACGCCAGTCGGCAATGATGCCTGCTTTAATCAACTTATTAAACACTTTTTTGCCATCGCGTTTCATCAGGATGGAAAGCTGACAACCGCGTTCTTCAGGACCAGGTGGAGTGATGATAGTAAAAGTTTTTCCGTAGGAATTCATCTGCCATAAAAGAAATTCAAGATGACCGGTGAGTTGTATGCTTTTTTCGCGTAAGGTATCGATGCCAGCTTCATTGAAGATTTCGAGCGAAGCTAAAAGGGCTGCGCTTTGAAAGATAGGTACATTGGATAACTGCCAGCCATCTACACCAGGCATTGGTTTAAATCCTTTCTTCATTTGAAAACGTTCTTCTTCGTTGTGTCCCCACCATCCGGCAAGGCGGGGGAGGTTAGAAGAATTAGCATGCCTTTCATGAACAAAAGCTCCGGCTATGGCGCCTGGCCCTGCATTGAGGTATTTATAGCTGCACCACACGGCAAAATCAACATTGTTTTTGTGAAGGTTCAAAGGTACGTTACCCACGGCATGCGCTAAATCAAAGCCCACTACTGCTCCTGCTGTATGTCCCGCTTCGGCTATTTTTTTGATGTCAAAAAACTGCCCCGTGTAATATTGCACACCTCCGAAAATGACAAGTGCCAACTCATTGCGATGTTGTTTTATTGCATCAAGAATATCTTCGGTACGAAGTGCATATTCCCCTTTTCTTGGTTTTAACTCAACCAGTGTTTTGTTGGGATGGAGTCCATGAAATTTTATTTGGGATTCGAATGCGTACTGGTCGGAAGAAAATGCTCCGGCCTCTGTTAAAATCTTGTAACGCTTAGCCGTTGGCCGGTAGAAAGAAACCAGCATCAGGTGTAGATTTACCGTGAGTTGATTCATGGCTACCACCTCGGAAGGTTTTGCTCCTACAATTGCTGCGAGGACTTTTTTGGTGAATTGATGATAATATAACCAAGGTCTTCGTGAATGCAGATGCCCATCACCACCCAATTGCGCCCAGTCTTCCAGTTCTTCGCTGATCAATTTTTTTGTTGTCTTTGGCTGGAGACCGAGTGAGTTGCCGATGAGATAAATGCTTTCCTTACCATCTACCTTAGGAATAAAAAACCGGGATCGGAACGAACGGAGCGGATCCTGGCGATCTAATGCTTTTGCGGATTCAATTGAATTTTGATTCATGCTAACGTAGGAGGAGAAGGAATGACTTAACCCAATCAAAGGTATCAAAATAATGAAAGCTGCTGAAGCAATGATCCTTCGTGCTGTAGCAGCCAGACTTTGTTATCCATGCCGCCACCATAACCTACGAGGTCGCCATTCTTTCCGATTACACGATGACAAGGGATGGTAATGGCTATTGGATTTTGACCGTTGGCCAAGCCCACTGCGCGAATTGATTTTACATTGCCTATGCGAATAGCAAGCTCTTCATAAGAAATCGTTTTTCCGTAAGGGATATTCAACAGCTCGTTCCATACTTTCTTTTGAAAGTCAGTTCCCCGCAACTCCATTTCGAAAGAAAAGAACTTGCGGCCTTTTAAAAAATATTCGTCCAGCTCCTTGATGCATTGATTGGTAACAGGTGTGCCGAATTCTTCCTGTTTAGTATCTTTTAAAAAATTTAACGTAATGATTTTTTCATTTTCCGACTCAATCAATAGTTCACCAACCGGAGAAGAGTAATAGACTAAACCTTTCATTTGATAGGTAGGTTGACTATACAAATTTCGGATCGGCTTCCATTACTGTTCCACATTTTTGGCAGGTGCGAAATTTCAGGGAGCCATAGAATTCGCGAAAGCGGGGAAGAAAATCTTTTTCAATGTTATCTAAATGAAAACGGTATTCATGCAATTTGCTGTTGCAGTTGTCGCAGAACCAGATCAGTCCGTCCAGCACATCCTGTTCGGGTCTTTTGCATTCTATTACTAAGCCAACCGTGCCTGCAGGCCGCTCCGGGCGATGCGGAACATTGCCGGGTAACAGAAACATTTCACCTTCTTTAATGGGGATATCCACCGCCTTGCCCTCTTCCTGAATGCGCACATTGATATCGCCCTCCAGCTGGTAAAACAGCTCTTCCGTCTCATTAA
>Ga0307515_10013901_pt1 | contig 14984 bp, 9 predicted proteins | sample 17_EM_MG_FD_194513 | JGI IMG/M metagenome (GOLD analysis project Ga0307515, IMG submission 194513) | Populus trichocarpa ectomycorrhiza microbial communities from riparian zone in the Pacific Northwest, United States - 17_EM | ecosystem: Host-associated > Plants > Roots > Unclassified | place... | reverse complement strand
GAAATGTGAACACCTCTCTGTTAAATTTCTCCAGTCCCCTCGGTTGGGAGTTAGATTATGCTCTTCTTTGAAAGAACAATGTGCTTTGATTTGACCAAAAATTCGTTTTTATGTACTCTCATAGAGGAAAAAAAAAACATAAGGCTCAGCAGAGTGAGAGGAAAGCAAATTCCATCGTGCATACTCAATGTTCCCTCATTGATAACTCTACGTGTCCAGAAAAAAAAATCAAACAATATTTTAGGATGGAGCTTCAAAGTGTCAATTGAAAAAAAAAATGATATTTATTTTTAATCATGCTTTGAATAAGGAAACTAGAAACAATGTTAGTTTTTTAGTTGTGTAGCTTTGTTAAAGTGGACTCATAGATTAACTTGTTGTACTTCTTAGAAAGAAACCTATATTTTTCTAAAATTTTTATTGATGAACGCGTTAGAACTTCATAGATGATGTTGCACGTGTGTAATGACACGACAATGCGTCCATTCTACGATTTGAAAATTGAGAAATCAAGGAGATAATGAATTCTTATTTTTTATTAATGGAAAAAGGACATAAGAGTTGTCATCTAATATTTTGATTATTAAAAACTCTAACTAATCTCAGATAAAGAATTCTTCTCCTAGAATTCATTTTGGTCACAAGTATATATAACCCATGGTAGAGTAAACACTGAATGAAAATTCTATCAATAAAACTTTAAATGTAATAGTAATTTTTATTTTCTATAGTCAGAATAAACTCAGTCCATGCATGAAAAATTTCGATCCAGAATCATGTAGTGTGCAAAGGGTGGAACAACTGATTTTCTTGCCAATTTGTGAGATTCTCCCACAAATTTCTTGCATTCGTTCCCTTTGTCACTGGCAAACCTGCTTAAGAATCCTGTACTGTGAGATTCAAAACTGAATAAAACTTGCATAGAAGGAAAGATAGTGATAGTGGCATTGTAGACTTAGTCATCTCTTCTAAATATGCCAAATTGTGTCCTTATTCCATGGCCGTCCCTTCTTGTTGAAATTATGCTATTAGTACTGTTTAGGACTTATTGATTGAAAGTAAATGCAAATTGTTTTTGTTTACTCCATTCTTAAGCCGGACAACAAAATGATGGCAACAACAAGGTGACATAGTAAATTACATTGTAGATTCCAAGAAATTAACTTGTTTATTCAAGAAATTGTACAGACAAAGCCACCAAGCAGCCAATATTTTTTACTATTTATCAAGATCACCATCATAGTAATTAATGGTTTTTGCTAACTTATTTTGCTTGATGAAACATTAAACATTTTTCTAACAAAACAAGTGCAAGAATTATATCTGTACTATCACTTTCATGGTTTCAAGATAGGTTAAAACTGCCTCCAAGAAGAAAAGAATCTGTATGGGCTAGATTTTCCAAGCAGACAGGTTTATCAGCCAGCCTAAGTACAGATCAACTGACCATTTACTCTGACTGTAAGTTCAAAGTTATATCAACTTTAAACAAAACAATTGTGGACAAAATTCATGGGTTATATATGCTTGTGAAAACAAAACAAGTTAGCAAGAAATATTAGGTGGGATGGTAATGAAAGCCAAGCTAAAAGTAGAATCAAAGAAGAGAGAGGAGCTATCGAGCAGGGATGAAGCTAAGAAAAAAACATGTGATTCCCCATCTGGGTCATTGCAGACTGTGTTGAAACAGTCTGATTGGATGGATATGTTGCTGATGGCACTAGGGATAATGGGGAGTGTTGTAGATGGATCATCTATAGCAATAATCATGATAATTCTCAGTGACCTCATGAACAGATATAGTGTTACTTCTGTCACCATTGAAGCAATAAACAAGGTATGTTCATTGATAGATTAATAGGTTTGCAATTATGTTATAGAAGCAAGCATCGTATATAACCGAGACATCACAATCTAACAATCTTTTTGTTCGTGTTAGTACTGCAGGGCGCTTTGACCTTAACTTGTGTTGCTGTTGTTGTGGCTTCAGGCTCCTTTCTAGGTATACGTGACGTTTTTTTTTTTTTTTTTTAATTCTTGGCATCGTTATGTTATTTTTTATTGTATTACTTCTTAATTCTTAATATTTTCTAGGTTACAAAGAGTTCTAAAAAAGTTTCATCGACGTATGTTACATAACTTTTTATTTGAATATTATATGGAATTGAAATTTTATCGGATTATTCCAAAAACCTAGCTATACAAGAACAAATGTTGTACCAGTTGTTTTCATTTTCAGGCTCAAATTGGGCCCGGAATCTTAAGTTTTAAAATTTTCTTCATTTTCCTTATTGTTTTTTTAATTTTTTTTCTATTTAAATTAAAATTTTCAATTTAATTAGGATTTTACAAATTAGAATACTTTTTTTTTATTTAAACAACCTTTTATGCTATTTTTTAGAGGAGAATTTATGAAATAAACTTTCAGAATAGTTTTCTCTACAATTAAAGAATATACTTTAGGTGTAAGAATCCTAGTTATTTTTAGAACTGTAAAACTTTAGAAATTAAGGAAGCTATTGGCTATGGTAATTGATATCAGAGTAGGTTGTGTTGTTCGATGTGCAGAGGAATTTTAACAACTTTCCATTTTTTTTTTATGACGTAGAGGCCATCTAAAAAACCGTGAGGACTCAAGAGGTAGTGTAAAGAATCCAATGATATATACTTGATCTAGTAGAGTATTCATTAAAAAAAACTGTGAGGACAATTTCTACGAAGATAGTTTAACTGGTCATGTTCTAAATTTATTTTTTAAAAATTACTGATTCGAATCTCATAAATCTTAAAGTCACTGAAGACTTATATAATCGTTAACTTCAGGGCTCGTAAAATAAGTCAAGATGCGTATAAGTTAGTCCGAATATCTATATTAATAATAATATAAAAAACAAGACTCAACAGATAGTGTAAACACACATACTTAATTGAGTAGAGCTTTTATTAAAATAAATCACAAAACACCTTAACCATCTCACACTACGAGGGGGGCACAAACATGAATCATGAAGAGAAGGATGTGTCCAGACACTTACCTTGAGGCGACCAAACACTATATTTATTCCTGCAAACCCATAGAGACATCATTTTTATATAGATAATGGTGTAAACGTTGGGCAAAACATTGAAAACCCTATTCACAATCTTCCTATTATGATGGGATTCCTTTCTTTGATGGAAATTTTTTGAAGAAAGAATTTATTAGATGGTTGTTAGAGTTGAAAGCTCAGTTTTATATGAACAATATTTTTTGCTATCAAAAGCAGAATTTTCCATCCACGAACTTTCTTATGGTATTGGAAAATAGTAGTTTGATGATCTAGAATATAGAGCTTATACTTGTAAGTCTTTGATTCCATCAAGACAAACTTTGAAAAAAACCATTAATTTTGAAATTTGTGTAAGAAAATTATGAAAAGGTTTTACACTTGATATTTAAGCAATCGAGTTATTATTATTTGTCTTCTTGTTCAACTTTTTCAAATTCTAGGAAGACAAAACATGGTGGAAGTATTGTCGTCTCTTCAAAATAAATAGTTTTAACATTGTAGTACTAACAACAATAATAATACTACAAACATTGCTTTATTTGTCAATATTTCATCTACTAGAGACAAAAATAAAAAAATTTCCAGCACTGATGAGTTGAAAAGGGATTTTACCTTCAACTTATATATACCTGCTGTTCTGGTTTCAACTCACAAATACCCACTACATCAATTTGCTTTTCCTTTTTTACGTACCTACTATATTGTAACAATAAGTTTAGTGTTAAAATTTAATATGGGGATGGACTCACCTCTCGTATCAGAATGGTCAAATCAGATTAATTTAATTAAAAAAAAATTAAAATAATATTATTTTAATAAAAAAATCAATGAGTTTTAATCAAATTTTACTCAAGTTGTCCAAGTTCATGGATTAACCCAGATTTTTGATCAAGTACTATGATTGATTCAATTCCATAGTCCCCTATTTTTTCTTCAATATAGACTGATCTAGGACTCCTGTTGGCAAGTCCCATATCGCCAAGCGAGTCCAAGTTTTATAAGATATACAATATGTTCTCAGTTGGTGATCCCATATCACTAAAACTATTTTCGACAGTTCAGTCACAGAACTGGAGAACGACCACCATAATAAAAATGGAATTTCATGCAATTTCTATTATATATACTTCTTGTAAGTTAAATTTTTACCACACAGGATCTATCAGCATTTGAACAAGTGCTGGTCTCTGTTTAGCAACTCTGAATTTGAAAGACTGACAGCATAGTCTTTTGGTATAGCAATAACATAGTATGCACAAATTGGCCAGCCAAAAAACACAGTATTATACATTTCAGTTGATTTCTAGTTAGTGAATACTATTTCACAACATCACTCATCAGCTAGTATTGTCTTCTGGTCACCAACAGAAGGATTCTGTTGGGCACGCACGGCCGAAAGGCAAACCTTTCGACTTCGGAGGCAATATTTACAAGCTGTGCTGCGGCAAGATGTTGGCTTCTTTGATACAAATCAGGGTGCATCGCTCGCATCTCAAGTAGTTTCCAATATTTCAATTGACACACTTACCATACAAGGATTTCTTGCAGAGAAGGTGCTTTTCCTATCCTCATTTAACATGTCCCTGCGTTTCTTCTTACTTGGTTTCTTGTAGGACTAACTTTGATATAGCATTTGAATCACAGATTGCCAGTTTCATTTCAAACATAACACTGTTCATCACAGGCCAACTGGCTGCAATATACCTCAGCTGGAGACTAGCTATAGTTGCTATTCCTGCATTATTAATGCTGATCATTCCAGGATTGGTATATGGGAAGCTTCTAGGCGAGGTTGGAAAGAAGATCCAAGAAGCTTATGGAGTTGCAGGAGGGATAGTGGAGCAAGCAGTGTCATCAATCAGGACTGTTTATTCCTACGTTGCCGAGGAAAGGGCATCCAAGGACTATAAAAATGCATTGAAACCAGCTTTGGAGCTTGGTATCAAACAAGGATTGATGAAAGGTATGGCCATTGGTACTTTCGGCATTACATTTGCAGTGTGGGCTCTTCAAGGCTGGTATGGTAGTACCCTGGTCATAAATAAAGGAGCCAAAGGTGGAAATGTTTACACAGCTGGATTGTGTACTATATATGGAGGCCTGTAAGTTAACTGCATTTTTAATGTTCTATCCTTGATGTTTTTTGTTATGATATCCATTAAATGTACTTAGTTGATAAGGAGCATGATGATCATATTCAAATGGCATGATAATCCTCAGAATTGCCATTAAGCAGCATATTCTCAAGGCAATCATGTCCCAAGAAACTTCATTACTTGCTGCACTCTAATAATCATTAGCAGTTTCCTTCACTTTTATTGCAGTTCAATTAACAATGAAAATTGATACCATGTCAACCTTGCAGTGCTCTAGGGGGTTCTCTAGTCAATGTGAAGTACTTCATAGAGGCAAATATTGCTGCTGCTCGAATATTCGAGATGATTCATCGTGTCCCAGAAATCGACTCTGCTGATGAACAAGGCAAAACCATATCAGATGTCAAAGGTGAAGTGGAGTTTAGAGACATAGACTTTGAGTATCCTTCAAGACCAGGGAGCCTGGTGTTAAACAAGTTTAATCTTAGAGTTATGGCTGGACAGACTGTTGGGTTGGTGGGCGCTAGCGGATCAGGCAAATCGACGGTTATAAATTTGCTTGAGAGATTTTATGAACCTCTTAGGGGTGATATTCTCCTAGATGGTGTTAACATAAATAACCTTCCGCCTACATGGCTGCGGAATCAAATGGGGCTAGTAAGCCAGGAGCCTGTGCTTTTTGCAACCTCAATCAAAGAAAACATTCTTTTTGGAAAAGAGGATGCGTCTATGGAAGAGGTAATCAGAGCAGCCAAAGCTGCTAATGCACACAGCTTCATCAGTAAACTTCCTGGAGGATATGAGACCCTGGTGAGTCCTTAACAAAGAATCTGCTCTACTATTAGTTCTTAACATTCCCATCCTTATTAATGTTTTCTTTCAATCTTTAAGATAACTACGACCTGGGAAGTACTGAAATTTAAGCCAATGTTGAGTACTTTTTAGGTGGGACAACTGGGAAATCAAATATCTGAAGGGCAAAAACAAAGGATTTCCATTGCAAGGGCACTACTGAGGGACCCAAAAATTCTTCTTCTCGATGAAGCAACAAGTGCACTGGATTCACAGTCTGAAAAGGCCGTCCAGGATGCTTTGAATCAGGCCTCAATAGGTCGAACAACTATTATCATCGCACACCGCTTGTCCACTCTCCGCAATGCTGACTTAATTGCTGTTATTCAGTCTGGACAAGTGGGAGAATCTGGCTCGCACGAACAGCTTATGCAAAACTCAAGTGGTACATATGCAGTAATGGTGCAGCTGCAGAGAACATACATGAATGATGAAGTTATGCTGGAAGACATGGATAAAGAGCATGGAGGTGCTTTTCCTCTTGATGATGGAACCAGTCAAGCAGAGGAAACACCTGACAAGTCATTCTCTCGAAATTCTAGTTTTGGCATGATAACCGACCAGAAGCAAGAAGATGATTACAGTTCCCCATCTTTACGGCAACTGATAAGCATGACAGCACCTGAGTGGAAATCAACTCTATTAGGTTGTGTTGGAGCTCTAGGATATGGACTAGTTCCACCATTGAACTCATTCTTTCTTGGTGCACTTCTAGCAGTATACTTTGAAGATGATCATGCTCAGATAAGGTCTCAAATACGAATCTATTGCTTTGTGTTTTTAGCCTTTGCTATCTTTACTTTTCTGGCAAATGTGATTCAGCATTACTATTTTGGGATAATGGGAGAGACATTGACTGAAAGAGTCAGGGAGGCAATTTTTGAAAAAATCTTAACATTTGAGATTGAATGGTTCGATCAAGAAAACAACAGCAGTGGGGCTATATGTGCAAGATTGGCCACAGACGCGGTAATGATGAGAACTCTTGTCACGGATCGCTTGTCATTGCTGACTCAGGCAGTTTCATCAGCAACTTTAGCAGTTGTCTTAGCTTTTATGTTGTCATGGAGACTTGCACTAGTAGCTATCGCCCTGGAACCTGGAGTCATTGCTGCCATCTATCTTAGAGAAATGACAATGCGAATAATGTCTAAGAAAATTCTCAAAGCACAGAGCGCAAGTAGTGCACTGGCTAGTGAGGCTGTCGGAAACCACAAAATAATCACAGCATTTGGCTCTCAGGAAAAGGTTGTGAAACTATATGACCGTTCACAAGTAAGCTCTAGGAAAGAAAGCAACAGGCAATCTTGGTATGCAGGAGTTGGATTGTTTATCTCACAGTTCCTTACGAGTGCCCTTATAGCTGTGATTTGCTGGTATGGTGGGAATCTGTTATTCCATCGAAAGATAACATACAAGCACCTCTTTCAAATATTTTTCATTCTGATCTCAACAGGGAGAGTTATAGCAGAGACAGCTACTATGACTGCTGACCTATCGAAGGGCACCAGTGCATTGAAGTCAATTTTTAGGATTCTCCAAAGAGAGACTAAAATTGACCCTGAAAATTCAGATGGTATCAAACCAGAAACAATTAATGGAGGAATAGAGTTTAAGCAGGTGTATTTCATATACCCAGCAAGACCAAAACAGATAATTCTGAGGGGAATGGACCTAAAAATTGAAGCTTCAAAGATTGTTGCACTGGTTGGAAGAAGTGGGTCTGGAAAATCCACTATCATCAGATTAATTGAGAGATTCTATGACACATTGAGTGGTTCAATTGAAGTTGATGGAATTAACATCATGTGCTATAACCTAAGGGCTTTGAGGTCACATATAGCATTGGTAAGTCAAGAACCAACTCTTTTCGCAGGAACAATACGCGATAACATTGCATATGCAAAAGAAAATGCAGCTGAAGCAGAGATAATCGAAGCAGCAACCATTGCAAATGCTCATGGTTTTATAAGGTATCATTACTTGTTCATTTACTTTTGGACTAATCATTCTCGGTCTCTTATCTCCTCATTGCCTAAATTTGCTTAAATCTCTATTTCCATGATAGCTACATGAAGGATGGATACAAGACTTATTGCGGAGAAAAAGGTGTGCAACTATCAGGGGGACAAAAACAAAGGATAGCGCTCGCTCGAGCCATATTGAAAAATCCTGCAATATTGCTTTTGGATGAGGCCACGAGTGCACTAGATGTTAATTCAGAGAAACTTGTCCAAGATGCACTGGAGAGAACTATGTCTAGCAGGACGTGCCTAGTTGTGGCTCATCGATTGTCTACGATTCAGAAAGCCGATAAAATAGTAGTGATTGACAAAGGGAGGGTCGTAGAAGAGGGGAATCACAGTGAGCTTCTTGTTCAAGGAGAAAAGGGTGCTTACTACTCCCTTGTAAAACTCCAACAACTTTCTGTCATTTGATAAAGTGCCTCGAAAAGCATGTAGCAAGCTCCAAGTAGTGAACCAAGATAAAAGAATATGCAGGCTATATTACAAACTTTTCTGAATTAACATATACATGATAAAGTGTTTGTGTTTCTGTTCTTATATCTCTTGGTTTCAGTATTGAAATGTGAACTAAAATCTTTCCTGAAGCCACAATGATGACTTATTTCCGGTAGTTTAAATGCAAGCTCTGATGCCTTTTTTTGGAGAGATTTGCAGGGAAATGGTCCTTTAAGACAAATCTACTATGACACAGTTGTTACCAATCCTGCTTGTCATGTTTAACCCACTTTCAATACTCATAGGACTCTGGTTTGCCAGACTCAATGGAAAAAAAAGTGAAGCAAATTCTGTCAGAATCTCACAAATTGGCAACAAAATTCAGACATTAAGTAGATAAACACTTACTAGATAAAAGAATAAATGTAACAGCATTTACTAGATAAACGAATAAAACATATATCTCACGAGTCTCTGAGCACGTAGCTCTCATAACAATTTATGCAGCCGAACATGATCAAGAACACCATAATACCTCATTTACCAAAAAACTATTACACGCTTTTATATAGAAAAAAAAACTGAAAAATCCTAATAATACTAAATATAAAAAGTAAAATACGGAACATTATAATAAAATACTAAAAAAATAAAATTCTGAATTGAAAATAAGAAATAAAAATAATTTAGGAAATTCTCCACAAACACATGCACCAGCTTAGGAGTTAGGTCACTCCTACAAAAGGGAAACAAAAACAACATTGGAAAAAGGGTTTCAGGTTACAGTGTCTGGGCCACGTAAGATATTGAAAACTCTTCTTCCTCACTTGACGAGGTACGAACTAATTCTAAATTAAGGTTTTTTTTTTTTAGAACCGATGAATTTCAGAATCTCAACCAAGAAGGTTATGTGCACGTCCTGAATCCTAAACCTCAGAATGTACTACAAGAAGAGTTAAGAATTGATGAACACGAAGCCTTATGAATCAGTCAGCTTCCAGATGAACTTTTTTTTTTATTATTCTCAAGAAGTTGCCATTGAGGGGTGCTGCTCGAACAAGTGTGTTATCACGTTGATGGAAGCATGTTTGGTTGTTGCGGTCTAATCTTATCTTGGTTATGCGTAACATGCTCCAGCAATACCATAAAAGTAACAAAACCCGTTGGTGGCGTGAGGGCAGAGAAAAATTTGTACGAAGGGTTGATCAGTTCGTGGATTCTTATCGGGGTACAAACATAATCTCTTTTGAAGTTATTTTCCGTCTTGAGTTCGACAACACTGAAGATATTGATCGATGGATCGGTCTTGCCATTAAAATGGGGGTTAAAGATCCCTGTCTTGACTTGCACTATCAAAATATCTTACCCACTTAAAACTGTGAGCTATTATGTTTTAAGGAAGGAGCTCTTTGATGGTGCAAAAATCAATGTGAAGAAACTGCGCTTGGTTAGATGCAGATTGGGACAAAATCTTTTCACCAGCCAATTGAGCAGTTTAGAGTCTCTCAGCTTGAATTGTGTCCCTTTAGTTCAATATGATCTCGAAAGCATGTTTTCATGTCTGGTCTCGTAACTGTACCCTTCCGCTGACATTATTCGTTGGTTCTTTGCATCTTCCACGAACTCCAACTCCAAGAAATGAGACAGGAGGAGGAGATCAAAGATGCTATTTTGACCTGTTCCTAAGTTTTCTCAGTTAACTATTAATGTACTTTAAGGAAGTAACAGATAATGTGCCACTTGCGACTTAGTAATGAGAATTTACTCATTTAGAACACTTTTTTATCATTGTATTAGATGTTGTTTTTTAAAAAAAATATTTAAAAAAATATTAAAATAATATTATTTTTAATTTTCAAAATTTATTTTTAACATTGTTACATTAAAACAATCTAAAAATACTAAAAATATTTAATTTAAAATAAATAAAATTTTAAATTCTTTTAAAAAAACTTTTGCATCGTAAAAAGAAATAGTACCTGATGAGTAGATTTTAAATAAAAATTATTATTTTTATAATAAATAAAGTATAAATATTATTAAATTCAATCTGAATCATGATCCAAATCTAATTTGATATTTATATGCGATTAAAAGACATAACTTGTAATTAAAATATTCTCAATATAAAAATGTTTGAAATTTTTTTTCCTGAGCCACCAAAAATTTTCCATGAATAATAATGATTTGCCATCTTGTCTACGTAGAACACAAATTTGCAGGAAGGATGATCCAAATTCATTTGTCATATTGGCTCACTTGATTGTACAAATTAATGAAATTATAACAATAACGAGGCCGAGCCCAAAGAACAGACCCAATGAACCTTAATTCACTTACAGGCTCGACGCAAGATGAACCGGGTTAAGAATTTACTCGTTAAACTCCATCAAGTCCAAACTTAATTTGATTTAAAAAAATTAAAAAGAAATTATTTTAACTTAATATGCCCGACTTTTAATCCAGTTCTTGGGCCAAGTCATCGGTCTGGCCGGGTTATGATTTAGCATTAACCTATTTAAATTTTGAAAGTGGTTATTTATAGAAGGACAAGCAAGCGTAGAGGGACAAGCAAGCATGATGCTCTTCGGGACTGCATCTTCTTCTGATGCATTAGACAAAAAGGAAAATGATAAAAGTTGAGACGGTTTTCGCTAACTTTTGAATCGCATGAACACAAGTACGATCTTGTGGACACCGAGACATCCCATTCTTGTGATTTCTCCAGACGCATTGCTCACAAAATATTTAAAAGATCCTTGTGTCTTCCTCTCAGCTGCTTCAGTTTTTTTATTTATGGCACCTTCAGGAGTCCAGGTTCTATATATTCTGTTTTGGTTCTTGTAATCTCTTTCTTGATAAAACAGAAAAAGGGTTTTGTTGTGATGAGTGTGACTGACTGGTAAGTACATGGTAGCACATGTTTTGGTTAAGAATAGATTTATCTATATGATGATGATCTCACTTGAAGTTCACATAGGACTTACGAATTGGCCTGATCACATGTTCATGATGAAACTAAATAACCCTCTTGTTGATTTGAATTCTTGTTTCTCATTGCTAATGGAACTAGGAATTTCCTCTATGAAGACTGCTCTTGATTGCAGCAAAACTTGGTATCAAGAAATTTGGAATTTTCTTGACATGTTGCAGATAAAGAAATTAACAGGAACAGGAACAGATAATAAAATCTTGGCAGAGGCTTGAGAAGGGTGATCAGAAGTCTCGAGTGGCAGTAGAGAAGATCAACACGTGGAAGAGTCTTGATGATGAGAAGCTGATCAAGCTTGATGAACAAATCTTATGGGAGCTTCACCAGTCAAGATGGCTTGATTACAGGTACTGATGAGATCTCATATCTTAATCGGATCATGTTATACGTTCTTGTTCTTCTGTTTATGTTATTGTTGCATATTGCCATTTTAAGACATCTCCAATTTTTTCAACTGATTGTGATTCAAAATATATGTTCAACTTGATGTTAGAAGCCAAACTGCGGTATGTTCGTCTTTCGAAAAATCCGCTTGAGAGTCCCCTGAGGTTCAATGTGAGAACCATGATAAGAGCTATAAATGACAGACAATGAGAATTTAGGATAGTAGCTTTGTCTGAAAGAATTCAAGACTTGACATTGCCTTATAAATTTCTCCAAGCACAAGGCAAGAGGCCCGTGTATTTGGATTTCCGCGGTAGCAGTCTTGCTAGGCTTTACCTTATGGAGGCTATACTGGTCTAGGAGATGAGTCACAAGTCAAAGTCAAAGGCAACCATTCCTGCCTAGGCTTTTCCCCATTTTACTTCTGTAACCAAGACACAAAATGATAGCAGCAGAAAAACGTTCACAAATCAAAAGTGCTTAAGCATCTGCATACAAATTAAAAAGGCTGTTTAAGATGTCCTAGTTATGCCTTCTACTGTGATCCACTACTTGTAGACAGTTTCAGAATTTTAAGGCTGTTCTTCAAACGTTGGTAGCTCCGAAAGTTGTTGGAGTTTTACGAGTGAGTAATATGCACCCTTTGCTCCTTCAGAAAGCAGGCTGCTGTGATTCCCCTCTTCGACGACCCTCCCTTTGTCAATCACTACTACTTTATCTGCCTTCTGAATGGTAGATAGTCGATGAGCAACAACTAGACATGTCCTACCAAACATGGTCCTCTCCAGTGCCTCTTGAACAAGTTTCTCTGAATTGACGTCCAGTGCACTTGTTGCCTCATCCAAAAGCAATATTGCAGGATTTTTCAACAAGCCTCGAGCGAGTGCTATCCTTTGCTTTTGCCCTCCTGATAGTTGCACACCTCTTTCTCCGCAGTGGGTCTCGTATCCATCCTTCAAGGAGCTGCTTATAAAATTAGTAGGTTTAGAAAATTTAGATTTGAACTGATAAGAGACACGGAATATTAGAAAAGAGGGAGGTGAGTTATAAACGAACCTTATAAAATCATGAGCATTTGCAGTGGTTGCTGCTTCAATTATCTCAGCTTCAGTTGCGTTCTCTTTTGCATATGCAATGTTGTCTCGGATTTTTCCTGAGAAAAGAGTTGGTTCCTGACTTACTAATGCTATATTTGACCTCAAAGCCCGCAAGTTATAGCATTTGATGTCAACTCCATCAATTTCAACTGAACCACTCGCTGTGTCATAAAATCTCTCAATTAATCTGATGATGGTGGATTTTCCAGATCCACTTCTTCCAACCAGTCCAACAACCTTTTGAGCTTCAATTTTTAGGCTTAAACCCCTCAAGATGATCTGTTCTGGTCTTGCCAGGTAGGAGAAATACACCTGTTTGAACTCTATGTCTCCATTAATTTTTTCTGGCTTGATAGCATATGAGTTTTCTGGTTCCATTTTAGTATTTCTTTGCAGAATCTTAAAAACCGACTTCAACGCGCTGGTGCCTTTTGATAGGTCTGCTGTCATACTTGCACCCTCAGCTATAATTCTGCCTGTTGATACCAGAATGAAAAATGTTTGAAAGAGTTGCTTGGCTGTGATCTTTTGATTGAATAACAGCCTCCCACCATACCAGAAAATCAGAGCTGTGAGAGCACTTGTAAGGAACTGGGAGATGAACAATCCAAGTCCTGCGTACCAAGATTGCTTATGGCTTTCTTTCTTGGAGCTTACCTGCGTAAGCTCATATAGTTTCAAGACCTTCTCTTGGGAGCAGAATGCTGAAATAGTTCTGTGGTTCCCAACTGCCTCACTAGCTAAGTTACTGCTCCTGTTCTGTGCTTTAAGTATTTTCTTAGACATCGTTCGCATTGTCATCACTCTTAGATAGAAGGCCGCAATGATACAGGGCTGTAGAGCAATAGCTACTAGTGCAAGCCGCCACGACAACACTAAACCTAAAACAACAGCCAAAGTTGCTGCTGATGTCGCCTGAGTCAGAAATGACAAGCGATCAACAACAAGATTTCTCACCATGGCTGCATCTGTGGCCAATCTCGAACATACAGCACCGGTGCTGTTGCTTTCTTGATCGAACCACTCAATCTCAAACGTTAAGATTTTATGAAAAATTTCCTCCCTAAGTCTTTTCGTCAAGCTCTCTCCCGTTATCCCAAAATAGTAATGCTGAATCACATTTGTCAGGATAGTAAACACTGCAAAGGCTAAAAACGCAAAGCAATAGATTCTTGTTTGAGACCTTATCTCGCTATGATCATTTGTAAAGTATACTGATAAAAGTGCTGCCATACAGAATGAGTGCAGTGGTTGAATTAATCCGTAGCCTAGAGCTGCAATGCAACCTATTAGAGATGACTTCCATTCCGGTGCTGCCATGCTTATAAGTTGCCATAAAGATGGGGGACTGTAATTGTCTTCTTTCTGCTGATTTGTTTTCATACTGCGACTGAAACTTCGAGACAGTGATATGTCCACTGTTTCCTCTGCCCCAATCATTCCATTGTCTAAAGCAACAGAGCTGCCATACTCCTGAGTATCTTCTGATATAACACTGTCGTCCATGTATGTTCTCTGTAGCTGCACCATTACTGCATAAGCACCACTTCGGTTTTCCATAAGTTGGTCATGAGAGCCAAACTCGACCACCTGTCCAGATTGAATTACAGCAATTACATCAGCGTTTCGGAGAGTAGACAGGCGGTGTGAAATGACAATAGTAGATCGCCCTGCGGAGGCCTGGTTTAAAGAATTCTGGACAGCCTTTTCAGAATGCGAATCCAGTGCACTCGTTGCTTCATCAAGAAGAAGAATTCTTGGGCCCCTTAATAATGCTCTTGCAATGGAAATCCTTTGTTTCTGCCCTTCAGACATATGAGCTCCCAATTGCCCCACCTGTAAAGTATGTGGCATTGACCTATCTATCAGTAACTTCTCATTCTTTTTTACCTTGACGAGTTACAAGTTATAGTAAGATTGACAGCGGAGAATTTTCAGGATGATGATGTGAAGTTATTAGAGAAATGGTTACAGGGAGTATTAACAGATTTATAATATCAGAGCTAACCCTATATAAGGACTTACCAGAGTGTTATATCCTTCAGGTAGTT